>Ga0214472_10005112_pt1 | contig 13807 bp, 12 predicted proteins | sample RVTome_6_FD_207662 | JGI IMG/M metagenome (GOLD analysis project Ga0214472, IMG submission 207662) | Soil microbial communities from uranium-contaminated site in the Upper Colorado River Basin, Wyoming, United States - RVT140D175 | ecosystem: Environmental > Terrestrial > Soil > Contaminated >... | reverse complement strand
CGAAGTCGACCCGGTTGACCGCCAGTGCCTCGTCCCGCAGCGTCTCGTCGCCACAGGCGTTGCGACCGGTCACAGCCGACTTCGGCCCCCGATCGCCCAGCCCGTGCTGGACGGTCTTGACCTGCATGTCGTACCAATTCGCCCAGAACGTCGAAAGGATTCCGCCGTGATGGGTCATGTCGCGGTACCAATCGGCGGCGCCTTCCCACACGCACATGGCAGCGAGATGCGGGGGACGCAATGACGCCACATGCCACTGGTTGATCGCCATGTAGCTGATGCCGTTCGCACCGACCTTGCCCGTCGACCATGGTCGAGCTGCCGCCCACTCGATGCAGTCGTGGAAATCGCGAGTCTCCCGCTGCGAGAAGTGATCGATACGGCCAGGCGACATGCCGGTGCCCCGCGAGTCGACCCGTACACACGCATAGCCATGGGGAACCCACTTCTCGGGATCCACCACCTCCCAGTTCTGATACCTGTTGGTCGACCCTGCGCAGACATCCGGGTGATCGTCGGCCATCCTGCGCCATTGATCGGGGTAGCCCTCCTGGAAGGACAGACCCTTGGCATACGGACCGTGACTGATGATCACCGGATGGCGCCCGCGGCCGACCGGTCTGAACACGTCAGCCCGCAAGATGACACCGTCGTCCATCGGGATGTCGACGTCCCAGTCGATGTGCATGCCGTCCCGTTGCTCGCTTCTCATCTCATCCATTGTCACACTCGATCAACCGCGTCGGATACTGCTGGGTGATCTCGACTCCCCCGGAGCTGATCCAAACCGAGTTCCCCACCTGCACTCCGGCCGCGCCATCGATCACGTTCGGCTGGACGACCACCAACGCGCCGTCCGGGTACGGGTGATCGTCGGGATGGGTCGCCCCGCGCGATGCCCTCGTTCGCACTATCGGAGGTAGATATGCTCCGCCGAAGCCGTGCACGAGGTCGTCCCAGATGTCGAATCCGGCGTCGGTTATCCGGTCGGCGACATCGAGCACGTCACCCACCGTCGTGCCGGGGCGGAGGCGTTCGACGATGCGGTGGTACACATCGAGGGCGACCTCATGCAGTCGCCGGTACCGATCTGTCGGCGGTGCTCCGATGGTGAATGTACGCAGGATCTGACCGGCGTATCCCCAGAAGGTCGTGCTGATCTCTGTGACGAACACGTCCCCCGCCCGCAGCATCCGGTCAGGGTGGTATTGATGTGGCACACAGACCGCCGGATCCTCCATGGGAGTCGAGAGGCTGAAATGGATGAGATTCCACGCGCGGTGCGCGAGGTACGTCCCTTCGATCACCTCTGCCACCTCGGGCTCGCGCATGCCGGGCCGGAGAGCCGCTGCCAGAGCGGAAACTGCCGCGTCGTTCATACGCGAGGCGATCCTCACGAACACCATCTCCTCGGCCGACTTCACCAGCCGGAAGGCGCGGTAGTCGTCATCACAGTCGACGATTGCCGTTTCCGCCACGAGATGCCGGAGACGAAGCAGGTCGCCGTGCGGCACCACCCCGATCAGCCCGACCCGACCGACGCCGGATAGGAGTCGGGCGAGGGCGTCGACCTGGTCGGCCGGTGTGTCGCCCCCGTACCGCACGTCGGCGACCACCGAGATGCGCTCGGCATCGGGAAGGTGGTTCCACAGTCGAACGAGTAGCACCGGTGCGGTGTCCGGACGGAAGACGACGTAGCTCTGAACCTGACTCGGCCAATTGCTGAAATACTGGACGGCCGTCTCCAGCGGGCCGGTCGGGCCACCGACCACCACCGCCTGGAGACCGCGGCCGGCCATCAGATCCTGGACGAACCGATGACGCCGGCCCATCTCGTCCGGTCGGTAACGGGGGAATCCGTCAACCTCGAGGAACTCGCCCGGCTCCCAGTAGGGAGGCCCATGAGGTGCTGCACCGGCGGGTCCGGCAGTCATCTGCGAGCCGTCACTGCCGGTGCAGACCGGCGGTCTGTTCGAGGTGGCGGCACACGGCGGCAGCGTCGAGGTGGCCGAGGCCGGCGGCGGACGCCTCGTGGTATATCGGAACGGCGGTGTCCAGCAGTGGGGTCGGTGCCCCGACGGACCGTGCGAACGCCTGGATGATGCCGGCGTCCTTCTTGATGATGTCGAGTCGGGCCGACGGTGGCTCGTATGTGTCTGCTGCCATCATCGGGCCGCGGATCTCGAACATGCGCGACGAGCCGACTCCGTCGGCGATCACCTGCTGGACGACGTTGGCGTCCATGCCGGCGGCGATGCCCAGTAGATGTGCCTCCGCCGAGGACACGTTGTGGATCGCGACCAACAGATTGGCGATGAACTTCATCACCGATCCGTTGGGGAACGGGCCGAGGTGGTAGGTGGCCCGGCCGATCACGGCGAAGACGTCCTTCGTGCGTTCGAATGCTTCGTCACTTCCCGAGGCCATCACGACGAGCGTGGCGTCTGCCGCCTGCAGACCCGTGCCGCTGACCGGGACGTCCATGAGCTCGACGCCGACCTCTGCCAGCCGGTCATGCGAACGCTGCTTGGCCTCGATGGGGAGGACGCCCATCTCCGCCGCGATCAGGCCGTCGTGAGCACCGGCGATCACTCCGGCCGTCGCGTCTTCGAGCGCCTCGACGGATGCGAGGGAGAAGAGCACGAGATCGCTGTCGGCCGCCACCTCGACGGTCGACCGGCGACCCACCCCGCCGCGGGTATCGAGCATTGCGACCCGCTCCGGATCGATGTCATACCCATGCACTTCGTACCCGGCGTCCAGCAGATGGCCCGACATGGCCGTTCCCATCACACCCAGCCCGATCACGCCGACTCGTCGCACCATCTCGCGCTCTCCCTCTGCGGCTGATCATGCATCCTATACGATCGACCCGTCAGCGAGAGACGGCACAGGAGGCCAGACATGATCATCGATCTCACCGTGTCGATCGGCCCGGACACGTACGCCCCGCCCTCGGTGAACCGCCCCGTCGGAATCACGGTTCGGACCAAGGAGCCGGGATGGCAGGTGACCGAGGTCCAGATGGCGCTCCACACCGGCCCCCACGTCGACTTCTCCAAGCACTATCGGGTCGACGGCGAGACTGCCGAGCGGGTGGCGCTCGATCGGGTCGTGGGAATCGCCCGAGTCTTCGATCTCGGACAGCTGGATCCGGGTCACGCCATCAGCCCCGATGAACTGGCCGCGGCCGACCCGGGGATCCGCCCCGGCGAGATCGCCCTCCTGCGGACCGCGTGGACCGACCGGGCATGGGGAGATTTCCCCCGGTATTACGTCGACTCTCCGACGTGTTCGCCGGCTGCTGCCACCTGGCTCGTCTCCACCGGCGCCAAGGCGATCGGCTTCGACTGTTTCCCCGAGGAGGCGGCCAAGCGGGCGGACTACCGACCCGCAGACTTCATCGTGCACCGCATCATCGGTGACGGAGGCGCAGTGCTCATGCAGCAACTCACCGCCATCGATGCCCTCCCGGCCGGCATCGCCATCCAGTTCGCCGCCGCCTTCCTCAAGTTCGAGGGGGCGGAGGGCGCCCCGGCACGTTTCTTCGCCGTGGTCTGAATCCGAGCAGCGCCGCCCCTGTCATGGGCCGGGGATGAGCGCAGCCAACCCCGATCGGCCGCGACGGCCGGACGCCGGCCTCGCTCAGGTGGAGCGTGCCGGACCAGGCAGGAACCGACCGGTCCGCTGGTCGTGGGCGTGACCGTCTCTCGCCACCTCGGTTCCTCGCAACCACGTGGCCACGACCCGCCCCCGGAAGTCCGAGCCGGCATACGGAGTCCACCCCGCCTTCGAGATGACGTCGGAGTCGGCAACCCTCCACGACCCCTCCGGGTCCACGAGGACGATGTCGGCGTCGGCCCCCACGGCGATGGCTCCCTTGCGGCCGCCCAGCCCGTAGCGAGCAGCCGGGGCTGCCGCGTAGAGCCGGGCGACGTCGGTGACATCGAGTTCCCCGCGCAGCGCGGCGTCGAGCAGGAACGGAAGAGTCGTGTCGAGGCCGGGCAATCCGAACGGGGCGTCCCAGATGCCGCCCGAACTCTTCTGCGCCAAGGTCGACGGAGCGTGATCCGTTGCGAAGTGGGAGAAGGCGCCCCGACGGACCGCATCCCACATGGCCAGCCGGTCCTCCTCGGAGCGGACCCTCGCCGGGGGGGTGAACTTGCGGAGCGACCCGTGGAGGCGTACCTCGTCCTCGCCGATCGCGAAGTACTGCGGGCACGCCTCGGCCGCCAGATCGGCGCCCCACCGTCGAGCCGCCTCGACGACATCCACCACATCGGCACTCGACACGTGGGCGATGGTGACGGACGCGCCCGTGGCTGCGGCGAGCACGCCCACCGCAGCCACCGCCACCAACTCGGCCTCCCGACTGCGCCACTCGACGAGGAGTCCCGGGTCGACTCGACGCTCGGCCCGCAGCGTTCGCTCCGCCTCGGCGGTGATCGACTCGTCCTCGCAGTGGATCAGTGCCCGGCTCCCCACCGCCGCCATCTCGGCCAAGGCGGTCCGGAGATGGGCGGGATCGAGCGCTGGAACCCCGTGGGTGGTGCAGGTGAAGATCTTGAAGAAGGTGGCACCCGCCCTCCAGAGATCGCCGATCCCGTCGATTCGGTCGGGCCACACGTGGGCGGCAAGGCCGAAGTCGACGTTCGACCTGTTTGTGAGGTGCGCCACCTTCTCGGCGAGATCCGCCGGAGATCTGATGGGGTGGGCATGGGTGTGCTCGACGATGGTGGTGACACCGCGCGCGGCGGCGGCACGCGTGCCGGTGGGGAAGTCCTCCCGATCTGTGGGACCCGGGTCCATGAGGTGCACGTGGCTGTCCACCATGCCCGGGAACAGCAACAGGCCAGTGGCATCGACCACCTCGCCCACCGGCTCCACCTCTCCCACGGCCGCGATCACACCGTCCTGTACCACGACGTGGCCCCGTCGAGCCACGTCGGCACCGACGACGGTGGCGCCGGCGAAGGTCAGCGTTCCGACCGCGCGACGACTCATTGTGGTGCTCCCGGGGTGCCGGCTTGATCCTGCAGGATATAGGATCAGTTGTCGTCGAGGGAGAGCCCTTTGCTCGGATACCGCATACATGAGTGGGCAGAGGCTCCCGTGTGGGAGGAGATCGAGGAGCCGACACCCGGTCCCGGCGAGGCCGCGATCGAGGTCCATGCATGCGGCATCGGGCTCACCGTGCTCAACTGCATCAATGGCGACCTGGACGACGACGCTGCCCTGCTCCCCCGGGTCCCCGGCCATGAGCTGACCGGACGGGTGACCGCCGTCGGACCTGGGGCAGCCGATTCGCTCGTCGGCCGCATGGTTGCTGCCTACTTCTATCTGTCATGCGGGTCGTGTGGGCAGTGTCGGGCCGGCCACGATTCGCGGTGCACGGAACTCGGCGGATGGGTCGGCGTTCACACGGACGGCGGATACGCTCCCGTCACGACGCTGCCGGCCAGGAACCTCATCCCGCTGCCGGACGGGCTCGACCCGATCGCAGCCACCGTCGTACCCGACGCTGTCGCCACACCCGTCCACGTCAGATCGCGGGCAAAGATCGGCGCCTCCGACCGAGTCGCCGTGATCGGTGCAGGCGGCGGCGTCGGCATCCACATGATCCAGGTGGCCGCCCACGCAGGAGCGGAAGTCGCCGGCCTCGACATTCTCGATGAGAAGCTGGAAGCGATTGCCCGGCTGGGCGCCCGACCGGTGCAATCGGATCGCCTGACCGCACTCGATCCCGACACGTTGTTCCCGATGGGGCGACCGACGGTCGTGGTCGACCTCGTCGGCGTGGCCGGAACCGCCCGATGGGCGCTCGACGCTCTGGACCCGGGAGGGAGGTTGGTGACGCTCACGACCTTTCGCGACAACCCGTTCGAGATCGAGTCCCGGGAACTCGTGTTCGGCGAGACCGCGGTGATCGGTTCCCGATACGCGACCAAGGCCGAGGTGGCGGAGGCCGCTCGGCTCGTGGCCTCCGGAGCCGTCACCCCGATCATCGGGGCCACGACCGGGCCGGACGGGGTGCTCGAGATGCACGCCGCCCTCCGGCGCGGGACCCTCACGGGTCGCGGGGCTCTCGCCTGGAGTCGACGATGACCGAGGCGCCGGGATGACTGCGTCGGAGGTCAGAGCCACCCCGCTGCCTTCACCGGTCGACGGGGTGATCGTCGGCGGCGGGCACAATGCCCTGGTATGCGCGGCGTACCTGGCGAAGGCCGGACTCCGTGTGGTGGTCTGCGAGGCCGCACCCCAGGTCGGGGGTGGGACGACCACAGACGAGATCACCCTGCCCTTCTTCAAGCACAATCTGCACGCCTACTTCGTACGTTGGACCCCGGAATACGCGGTCTGGAACGACCTCGATCTCGGACGGTTCGGCGTCCGGACGGTCCATCCGCCCGCCCAGAACGCGCTGCCGTTCGACGGTGGCGAACGGGCCCTCGTCACGTACTCCGACCTCGATCGCTCCCTGGCGGAGATCCGCCGCCTCTCGGATCGCGACGCATCCGCCTACTCGCGACTGCATGCCGAGTTCAGCGAACTGACCCGCAAGATCGACACACCGCTCCGATTCGCCCCGGCGATGCCGCCCGACGAGCTGGCCCAGCGACTCGGGCGCAGCAAGCTCGGTCGCCGCTACCTCGAACTCGACACGATGTCACCGATCGAGGTGGTCCGGGGTGCCTTCGAGACCGAGGCCTTGCGATCGCTGATTCTCTTCAACGTCGCCGTACGCGGATATCTGCCCAACCTCGACGTGAGAGGGATCGGCTCCATCGTGGCGCTGGCCCTCGCCAACTCCCACCAGGGACGCATGGTGGAGGGCGGCACCTACGAGGTGGCCCGGGCGATCGCCCGCGCGGCGACGGACGCCGGTGCGATCCTCCTCACCAACGCCCGGGTGTCCGAGATCACCGTCGAGAACGGGCGGGCGACGGGTGTCGTGCTCGCCGACGGCCGAACCATCGCTGCGACGAAGTTCGTGGCGAGCAGCGCCCCGGCGCCCATCACCATGCTGGAACTGGCCGGTCCCCAGCACCTCGATCCTGGCCTCCGTGACGAGCTCGCCCGCTATCGGTGGCTCGAAGAGGCGCTCTTCGGCGTGCATTGGGCGCTCGGCGACCGCCCGAGGTTCACGGCCGAGATGTACAACCCGGACGTCCCCGCTGCGCTCAACCTCGCGCTCGGATACGAGTCATCGGACGATCTGGTCGCCCACATGGAGGTCGTGCGGGCGGATAGGCAGACCCCGGACGGCCCACTCCATTCGTCGATACCGACGATGCACGACCCAGGCCAGGCCCCACCGGGCGGTCACACGACCTTCGGCTGGCATTTCGTCCCCGGCCCCCCGATGCGCGGGCGATGGGACGGACGGACCGTCGACCAACGATTCCGGGCGATCGTCTCCACGTACGGTCGCTACGCCCCGAACCTCGACGCTGTCACTCTCGCCGCCACCTCGCACTCGCCCGACTCCACCGAAGCCCGCGTGATCTCGATGCGGAGCGGCGACCGCCATCACGGGAGCTTCCATCCGGACAACTGGCAGTGGAACCGCCCGACCGCGGCGATGCCCGGATACCGCACGCCGATCGAAGGCCTCTACCTCTGCGGGTCGTCACAGCACCCGGGAGGCAGCTTCCACGGTCAGCCGGGGCACAACGCCGCCGGTGTGATCGCCGAAGACGTCGGCGCCGAACGCTGGTGGCGACCGGTCGATGCCCGGACCGCCTTCGAGGGCCTCGAGTGAACCATCGCCGGGTCAACGGCCCTCTGGTCGACATGGCACCATCCAATCCTATATCGTGCAAAATCGACCCCCTCGACAGGGATCGTGGTGACCGACTCGCCCAATGCTCCTGAGCCAGACCTCTCGGCCATAGACGGTGCGCCGCCCATGCCGCGGTCCCGTATGTCGCCGACCTGGGGGTGGGCTGCAAGCATCGTCGGTGCGGCCGGGCTCGTCTGGTGGATCCTGACGAAGATGTCGGTGACCGCGTTCTTCACACAGATCCTGAACGGGCTCAGCTTCGGGGCAGTGTTGTTCTTCCTGGCGAGCGGGTTCACGCTGATCTTCGGCCTGATGCGAATCACCAACCTCGCCCACGGCGGGTTCTACCTCGTCGGCGGCTACATCGGGATCACCACGGTCCGCGCCACGGGGAACTTCTTCCTCGCCATGCTCGTGTCGGCACTCGCCATCACCCTCCTCGGACTCTTCACCGAGCGGTTGCTGCTGCGCCCGATCAGGGGGCTCGAAAAGCCCGAGGTGCTGCTCACGATCGGCCTCACGTTCATCCTGGGTGACATGTCGCTCGCGATCTGGGGAGGCGACCCCACCCCGATCCCAAAACCCGGGTTCCTCAACGGGGCGCTCGACATCAACGGCTTCCTGTACCCGCGCTACCGCTTCTTCGTCATCGCATGCGCGGGGGTGGTCGGGGCATTGCTGTTCTGGATGGAGAAGCGCACCAAGTGGGGAGCGATAGTCAGGGCGGGTGTCGACGACCGGGAGACCATCGCCGCCCTCGGCGTGAACATCAAGGCCGTCTTCACCGGGGCCTTCATGTTCGGGTCCTTCCTGGCGGGATTCGCCGGAGTGATCGGCGGGGCGTTCCTCACCCTGCTGCCCGGACAGGACTTCGAGATCCTCCTCTTCGCACTGGCGGTGGTGATCATCGGCGGGCTCGGGAGCTTGAAGGGAGCAGCCCTCGGGGTGGTCATCGTCGGATTGATCGACGCGTTCGGGAAGGCGCTCGTCCCCGAGTTGTCCTTCTTCACCCTCTTCGCCCCGATGGCGATCATCCTCGTCGTGCGTCCCCGCGGTCTTCTCGGACGGGTGTGATGGTCCGCTCGCTCTCGACCACCGCCCTCGTCAAGATCGGGTTGGCGGTCTTGGGCATCGCATTCGGCGTGGCAGCGCCCTACCTCTTCAGCTCCTTTGTGATCGGCCTCTTCAGCCTCGCCCTGATCGGGGGGCTGTTCGCCCAGAGCATCGACCTGCTCGCCGGATACGCCGGCCTCGTGACGCTCGGCCAGGCGGGGATCTCGGCAAGCGCCGCCTACGGCGTCGGATACATGGCCTCCCGAGTGGGCGCGGGCCTGCCCGCCCAGTTGGCGGTGGGGCTCATCGCGGGAATGACCGCCGCGCTCGTGTTCGGGGTCATGGCCATGCGCTCGGACGGCGTCTATTTCATCATGGTCACCCTCGCCCAGGGCATGATCGTCTGGGGTTTGTCGATCCGTCTGTTCCGGATCACCGGGGCGGAGAACGGTCTCACCGGGATCGATCGGCCAGCCATGATCGACGCCTACTGGAAGTACTACTACTTCACACTGCTCGTGGTCGTGGCCTGCTGGATGCTCCTGGGGATCATCGTGCACTCCCCGCTCGGAGTATCGCTCAAGGGCCTCAGGGAGAGCGAGACCCGGATGCGCATGTTGGGCTACAACACGACGGCGCTGAAACTCTACGTCTTCGTGATCGCCGGCTTCTTCGCCACGCTGTCCGGGATACTGCTGGTCTACCTCAACGAGTTCATCAGTCCTTCGGCAGTGGTGTTGGCAGCGTCGGCGATCGGGGTGCTCGAGGCGATCCTCGGGGGGGTGGGAACGCTCGTCGGTCCGATGATCGGCGCCTTCGTGATCGTCTTCGTGCAGAACGTCGTGAGCATCTACGTGGCGAGATGGCCCACGCTCATGGGCATCGTGTTCGTCCTCGTCGTCCTGTTCGCGCGGCGAGGGATCGTGGGTGCGATCAGTGACGTTTGGTACCGAAGAATCGCGCCGGGAGCCGCCGACCCATTGTCGACGGTTATCGCCGGCAGGGACACTCCGGGTCTGTGACCCGAAGGGACAACAAGAGGAGGAAACCATGACTCGAATACGACGAGCGATCGTTCTCGTCTCCGTCCTGGCACTGGTACTCGCAGCGTGCGCTGCGCCAGATGCCGAAGAGGACACCACATCCACGGCCGCCCCGAGCACTACCGCGGCGGACAGCTCCGACACGACGGAGTCCAGCGCCACAACCGAGGCGACGACCGGTACGGGATGCGACGAGCCGATCCGGATCGGAGTTCTCCAACCCCTCACAGGTGGGCTGGCCGCCTCCGGCACCGACGCCAAGAACGGATTCGAACTCTATTGGCAGAACCACTCGACCGAGGTGGCGGGATGCACGATCGAGTTCCGGATCGAGGACACCGGCGGCAACCCCGACACGGCGCTCCAGAAGGTCGACGAGTTGGTCGGCAACTACGGTGCCGACATCATCATCGGTGAGTTGCTGGCGAACGTCACCTTGGCTCTGGCCGACCGTCTCAAGGACAACCCCGACGTGATCTTCATGGCGCCGATCGGGTCCGCCGACGACCTGACACAGCGGACTCCGTATCCCAACTTCATTCGTGCGGGCGGGTGGACGTCGAGCCAGACATCCCACGTCCTCGGGAGTTGGGCGGCAGACCAGGGGTACGAGCGTGCCGCCACCTTCTGCACCGACTACGCGTTCGGATGGGAGATGTGCGGCGGATTCACCCAGGTCTTCACCGAGGAGGGCGGAACAGTCGTGTCGGGTGAACAGTTGTGGAACCCGCTGGGATCCACCGACTTGGGGACATACGTCACGCAACTCTCGGGCTTCGCTCCCGACGCGGTGTTCGTCCTCCAGGTCGGCGCCAGTGTCAGCGACTTCTTCCAGAACTGGTCGGATTTCGGTATCAGCGGTCAGATCCCGATCCTGGCAGGTGAGGTCACTGCAGACGTCTCCAACATCCGCAACGTGCCCGTCGACCAGGTCGAGGGACTGATCTCGTCGGGACACTGGGCCGAGGGCCGTGATGCTCCCGAGACTCAGGAGTTCGTGGAGCTGTTCGATGCCGCCACCGGCCTGTTGCCGTCGTACTACGCAGCCGCCACCTGGACCGCTGCCCAGTACATCGACGCCACGATCCAGGCGATGGGTGGCGACATCTCGGACAAGGCCGCGACGCTCGAGACGATGAGGGGGCTCGAACTCCTCACGCCGTTCGGCCCGTCCGTCCTCGATGAGTTCGGCAACCCGATCTACGACATCTACATCCGGCAAGTAGTCGTGCGCGACGACGGCAGGGTGTGGAACGAGGTGATCGACACCTACGAGAATGTCGACCAGTTCTGGCCGAAGTCGGCGGACGAGTACCTCGCCCAGCCGGTCTACACCCGCGAGTTCCAGGGCAACGCCGGAGGTTGATGTTGACGCAGGTGGTCGAACCGATCCTGCACGTCGAGAACGTCACCGTCCGGTTCGGCGGCGTCACGGCCGTCAACGGTGTGACTCTCCGCGTGGAACGGGGCACCCGTTGGGCCGTCATCGGTCCGAACGGCGCAGGCAAGACCACCTTGTTCAAGACCATCTCCGGGGAGGTGCACCCGACCGTCGGTCGGGTGCACCTCTTCGGACGGGACATGTCCCGGACTCAACCCTATGTGAAAGCTCAACGCGGACTCGGAAGGACCTATCAGATCACAGACCTCTTCCGAGAGCTCACGGTCGAGGAGAACCTCTCGATCGCCGCGCAGGCGCGATCCCGAACCCGGTTCACCTGGTGGCGACCACTGCGCATCCAGGGGTGGATCGATGAGCGGATCTCGGCAGTCCTCGATCAGCTCCATCTCGGAGGGCAGCGACACACGCTCGTCTCCGAGATGTCCCACGGCGAACAGCGTCAGCTCGAGATCGCCGTGGCGCTCGCCACCCAGCCCGACCTACTCCTTCTCGACGAGCCCGCCGCCGGGCTGTCGGCCGCCGAACGGCGGAACATGCGAGAGGTGATTCAGCAGCTTCCACCCGACCTGACGATCGTCCTCATCGAGCACGACATGGGAATCGCCCTGGAGCTGGTCGAACACGTGCTCGCCCTCGACAACGGGGTGCCGATCGCGCAGGGAGACCCCGAAACCATCCGCGCCGACGAACGAGTGCAGGCCGTCTACCTGAGGACCGACTGATGTTGTCCATCGCCGATCTCCACTGCGCCTACGGAACGGCGTCGATCATCGACGGCCTCCACCTCGAGGTCGCCGAGGGCGAGGTGCTCTCGGTGCTGGGACGCAACGGCATGGGGAAGACCACGATGGTCAGGTCCGTCGCCGGAATGCGACCACCCGAGATCCGACGTGGCCGAATCCGGCTGGGCGACGTGGCGATCGACCAATTGGAGAGCTACGAGATCGCGCGTCTCGGTGTGGGCCTCGTTCCGCAGGGAAGGCATGTCTTCGGCAGCCTCACCGTCGTCGAGAACCTCACCGTCGCAGCTCGTTTCCCCGCGGACGGTCGAGTCCCGTGGACGCTCGACCGCGCTTTCGATTTCTTCCCCCGCCTCGGCGAACGGAAGGCGTCTCTGGCCCGAAACCTCTCCGGGGGCGAACAGCAGATGCTCGCCATCGCCCGGGCCCTGATGACCAACCCGACGCTGCTGCTGATGGACGAGCCTTCGGAGGGTCTCGCTCCCATCGTTTTGCGCACCATCCGTGAGCGCCTGTTGTCCCTCAAAGGCCCCGATCTCTCGATCCTGCTCGTCGAGCAGAACCTCGGCCTCGCCCTGTTGCTCGCCGACCGCATCGCCATCATGGGCCCACATGGGGCGATCGTGTGGGCGGGGACCCCGGCCGATCTCAGCGCCGACACGGCGGCCCAACGGACCCACCTGGGGGTGTGACGATGATCGACTCCGCCCCCCCATGGACGCCCATCACCATCGCGGAGGCTCGCACGGTGGCACGTGCGACGCTGGCGTGGGGCCGCGAGCACGGCAGCGGCCCGTTGACTTCCGCCGTCCTCGACACCGGAGGACATGTGGTCGTACTGGAACGCGACGACGGATCCGAGTTCCTACGCGTGGATGTGGCCATCGCCAAGGCCTGGGGTGCCATCGGGATGGGGCTTCCGAGCCGGGTGATGGGCGAGCGCGCCCAACACATCCCGCAGTTCTTCAGCTCCCTCACATCCGTGGCCGGGGGACGCCTGGTGCCGGTCCCCGGTGGCGTGTTGATCCGCCGCGACGGACGCCTGATCGGAGCAGTGGGCGTGTCCGGTGACACCTCCACCGTCGACGAGGAAGCGGCGGTTGCTGCGATCGGGGCCGCCGGCCTCCAGCCCGACTTCGGCCAGATCGAGGAGTGGCGACGGCCGTGAACGCGGCGGCGGGGAGTCCGACAGGACCTGCCGTGATACCAGGGGACAACTCCACGGCGGATTCGGCCGGCCGGACTCAGACGTGCATGAGAACCTTGAGAGAGCCTGGGTCCACGACCAGCTCGAATGCCTCGGCGGCTTCCTCGAATGAGAGCTGATGCGTGACGATCGAGGCGAGATCCAGACGGCCGGTGGCGGCGAGGTCGATCCCGGCCGCGTAGTCGCCGGGAAGGGCAGCGCGGGGGTTGCGGATCGTCAACTCCTTGAAGTAGAGCTGGTAGTAGGGGAGCCCCTCACTCCCCCCTGTCAGCGTGCCGAACAGGACCACCTCGCCTCCGATCCCGGCCAATTCGATCGAGAGGGCGAGTGTGCGCTCCGTGCCGGCGGCCTCTACGACCAGATCGGCTCCCCGACCATCGGTGAGCTCGGCCACGAGCTCTGCCGCCTCCGCGGGTGACGCGGTGGCCACTGCCCCGTTACGAGCAGCGAGATCGCGCTTCCAATCCGACCGGGTGATCCCCACCACGCTGATCCCGCGCTCCCGCAGAAGTTGAACCATCAGTTGTCCGGCCACTCCGAGGCCGACAACCGCCGCCACCTGGCCGGGAAACACATCGA
>Ga0214472_10005111_pt1 | contig 13807 bp, 15 predicted proteins | sample RVTome_6_FD_207662 | JGI IMG/M metagenome (GOLD analysis project Ga0214472, IMG submission 207662) | Soil microbial communities from uranium-contaminated site in the Upper Colorado River Basin, Wyoming, United States - RVT140D175 | ecosystem: Environmental > Terrestrial > Soil > Contaminated >... | reverse complement strand
GCCCCAGTCGTGCGCGCCGCGGATCTCGCGGTAGATGGCGAGCGCGATGCGCGCCGACCCTTCCGCGTCGGGCGCATCGATTTCGTAGACGTGCATGCGGTTGAGGATCGGCTCCGGGATGCGCGAGGCGTCGTTGGCGGTGGCGAACCACACCGCGCCCGAGGCGTCGATCGGAATTTCCGCGAACTCGTCCACGAAGCGCATGGCGGTATCGACCTCGAGCAGCGCGTAGAGCGCGCCGAGCGGGTCGTACTGGCCTTCAGCGCTCGCCTTGTCGAGCTCGTCGACCACCATCACCGGGTTGGCGTACTCGCCGTTGAGGAACGTCTCGAACACCTTGCCGGGCTTGGCGTTCTTCCACTGCGAGGAGGCGCCGCCCAGGATCCAGCCGGCGGTGAGCGAGCTCATCGGCACGAAGCCGAATCCGGTGCCGAGGAGCTGCGCGATGCGCCGCGCGAAATGCGTCTTGCCGATGCCCGGCGCGCCGAGCAGCAGCATCGGCGGCAGCTCGACCGCGTCCTCGGAATCCATGCACAGCGCCAGCTGCTTGCGGATATCCTCGAGCACCCGGCCGAAATTGGGCAGTTCGTCGAACAGCTCGTCCATCGGCGGCATCGCCGAGGGCTTGACGGTGAAGCGCTGCCCGCCCACGCGCAGCATCTTGTCGTAGAGCGCGCGCAGCGCCTCGTTGGCGCTGGGTGGCAGCTCGTGCAGCGCCTTCTCCACGGCGGGAACGTCGTAGACGTCCTTGAAGCCCGCAATCGGAATAGCCATGCTTGCCGACATTCGTGCCTCCTTGCTGCTGTTCTTCTCGCCGGTACCGCTATCCGAGCGAAAACGCTAGCAGACGTCGTTAAGCGTAGCAAGTCTCGCGCCAGGTGAGTGGCAGTTGGCGGCCCCGAGTGCCAGAATCCGGCCCAAGTAGACAATTTTCGTCACCCATGCTTCAATCCCTGCCCATGACCCGCCGGTTCTACGGCTTCTATTTCACCTTTCCGCGCCCTCTGGCGGAGGAGAACGGCTAGCCGCGCGACCCGCGCAACCGACGAACCGCCAGAGCAGAGATGCCTGGCGGTTTTTTTTTGAACTCGCAGGTTGACCCAAGGCCCGACCATGACCACGCCCCTCGACTCCTTCCTCGGCACCGTGCCCGCGGACAAGACCTCGCTCACCGACGACGAGCGCATCGAGAACATCGTCCCGCTGCCGCCGCCCGAGCACCTGATCCGCTTTTTCCCGATCCAGGGCACGCCGGTCGAGACGCTGATCGCCGAGACGCGGCGCCGGGTGCGCGACATCCTGCACGGCAAGTCCGACCGGCTGCTGGTGGTGATGGGGCCGTGCTCGATCCACGATCCCAAGGCGGCGCTCGAGTACGCCGGACGGCTCGCCGCCGAGCGGCGTCTGCACGAAGGCGAGCTCGAGCTGCTGATGCGCGTGTACTTCGAGAAGCCGCGCACCACGGTGGGCTGGAAGGGGCTCATCAACGACCCCTATCTGAACGGCAGCTTCCGCATCAACGAGGGGCTGAGGATCGCGCGCGACCTGCTGGTGCGCATCAACCAGGCGGGCGTGCCCGCGGGCTGCGAGTTCCTCGACGTCATCTCGCCGCAGTACATGGGCGATCTGGTCAGCTGGGGGGCGATCGGCGCGCGCACCACCGAGTCACAGGTGCACCGCGAGCTCGCCTCCGGCTTGTCGGCGCCGGTGGGCTTCAAGAACGGCACCGACGGCAACGTGAGAATCGCCGTGGACGCGGTCCTCGCCGCCGGCCAGAAACACCACTTCCTCTCGGTGCACAAGACCGGGCAGGTGGCGATCGTGCAGACGCGCGGCAACGACGACTGCCACATCATCCTGCGCGGCGGAAAAGCGCCCAACTACGACGCGGCGAGCGTCGCCGCCGCCTGCGCCGAGCTCGCCAAGGCGAAGCTGCCCGAGCGGCTGATGATCGACTCCTCCCACGCCAATGCCGCCAAGCAGTTCAAGCGCCAGCTGGACGTGACGCGCGATATCGCGGCGCAGATGGCGGCGGGCGAGCGGCGCATCGTCGGCACCATGGTCGAGTCGCACCTGGTGGAGGGGCGCCAGGAGCTCGCGCCGGGCAAGCCGCTGCAATACGGCCAGAGCGTCACCGACGCCTGCCTCGGCTGGAAGGATTCGCTCGAGGTGCTGGAGGCGCTCGCCGGCGCGGTGAAGGAGCGCAGGAAGCACGCGAAAAGCAAGCGCTAGGGGACTCGCTAGAATCGGCGCCGTGGCCACGCTTTCGCCGCGGCAATGGTTCTGGAGCGCGCTCGCCGCGACGCTCGTCTTCCGCTTCTGGCTCGGCGCGGCGCTGCCCATCACGGGCGACGAGGCCTATTTCGTCCTCTGGGGGCGGCGCCCCGATCTCGGCTTCTACGACCATCCGCCGATGGTGGGCTGGCTGCTCGCGCCGATCCTCGCCGTCTCGCAGGCCGAGTGGGCCGTGCGCCTGCCCTCGATCCTGCTGCCGGCGGCGCTCGCGCTCCTCGTGCGGCACGCGCTCCTTGCGTGGTTCGCGCGCGACGCGGACACCGCGGATCTGGCGGGACTCGCCGTGCTCCTCGTGCCGATGAACGTGTGGAACGTACTCATCACCACCGACACGCCGCTCGCGTTCTTCTCGGTCGCTTCGCTGCTCGCCTTTGCGCGCCAGCGCTTCCTCCTCGCCGGGGCGCTGCTCGGGCTCGCGTTCCTCTCGAAGTATTTCGCCGTGCTGCTCGGGCTCGGCTATCTCGTCTGGGCGCTCGCCGCGCGCCGCCCCGGCGCCTTCGGGCTCGCTTTCCTCGGCGCGCTGCCGGCCGGACTGCTCAACCTGTACTGGAACTGGCAGGCGTGCTGGTGCAACGTCATGTTCAACGCCATCAATCGCCACGACGACCCGGGCCTCGCCTGGTCCACGCCCGCGCTGTACGCCGCCTCGCTCGCCTATCTCGCCGCGCCGCTGCTCTGGTACGCCTGGAAGGAGAGGGTGCGCCTGCGCGCGGCGCTGCCGCAGCCCGCCGTCGGCGCGGCGCTCGCGGCCTGGCTCGTGCCGCTCGTCATCTTCGCGCTGCTCTCGCCGGTGAAGCGCATCGGGCTGCACTGGCCGCTCGCCTTCATGCCGGCGCTCGTCCTCAGCGTGGCGCTGGCGCTCGAGCGCCGCGCGCTGGTGGTGACGGTGCGCTGGTTCGGGCTGCTCGCCGTGCTGCATGCCGCGGCATTCATGGCGCTGGCGGTGCCCCCGCTGGAGACCTGGAAAGACACGCGCCCGTACCAGCGCCTGGTGCTGCTCGCCGACCCGCAGTCGGTGCTCGAGCCCCTCGGCCCGCTGCTCGCACGCTACCGGCTGACCGCCGAGGGCTACGCCGTCGCCGCGCTGCTTTCGTACCACACGCGGCGCTACGTGCCGGTCTTCGGCGCGGGCTCGTCGCACGCGCGGCACGACGACATCCGCACCGACTGGCGCCGCTACGAGGGGCGCGACCTTCTCATCTTGCGCCGCGAGCCGCCGGACCTCGAGGCCTACCGCCCCTACTTCCGCGAGGTCGAGGCGCGCGAGGTGCCGGCGCGCGGCACGCTGCACTACGCGGTGCTCGGGCGCGGCTTGGACTACGGCGCCTACCGCGAGCGTGTGCTGGCCGTGGTGCGCGAGCGCTGGTACCGCATTCCGTCCTGGCTGCCGGTGGGCAGCTGCTACTTCTTCGAGCGCTACGGCTTCGAGTGACGGCGCGCGACGTCCTGCAGCTCCTGCGCCCGCACCACTGGGTAAAGAACGGCTTCGTGCTGGCGGGGCTGCTCTTCGGCCATGCCTGGGGCGAGCCGGCCACCGTCGCCGCGGCGCTCCTCGCGACGGCCGCGTTCTGCCTCGCCTCGAGCGCCGTGTATGCGTTCAACGACGTGCACGACGCGCCGCGCGATCGCGAGCACCCGGAGAAGAACGGCCGCCCGGTGGCGCGCGGCGCGATTCCGCCCGCGGCGGCGCACGGCATCGCCGCCACGCTCGCGGCGCTCGCGGTCGCGCTCGCGGCATGGACCGACGCGCGGGTGGCGGCGCTCGTCGCCGCCTACGTCGCGCTCAACGCGGCCTACACCCTGGGCCTCAAGCACGTGGCGGTGCTCGACGTGTTCATCATCGCCGCGGGCTTCATGCTGCGCCTGCTCGCCGGCACCTGGGGCATCGGCATCGAGCCCTCGCGCTGGCTCCTCGCCTGCGGGTTCCTGCTCACGCTGTTTCTCGGCTTCGCCAAGCGCCGCGCGGAGCTCGACCGCCTGGCGGACGACGCCGGCCAGCACCGCGCGGTGCTCGAGGCCTACAGCCTCGCGTTCCTCGACCGCGCGGTGTTCGCCTGCGCGCTCGGCATGGTGATCACCTACGCCTTGTACACCGTCGCCGAGACCACGGTCGCGCTGCACGGCACCGAGCGCCTCATCTGGTCGCTGCCCTGGGTGCTGCTCGGCACCTTCCGCTATCTCTTCCGCCTGCATTTTCGCGGCGGGGGCGGCGACCCGGCGCAGGAGCTGCTGCGCGATCCGCTGCTCGCCGCGGCGGCGCTCGGCTGGGTGGCGACGGTCTACGTGCTGATCGGCTAGAATGGCCCGCCCCCCATGAGCGGACGCCCGCAGCAGCTCGCGCACCTCGAGTACCTCGGCGACGCTGCGCGCTTCGCCGCGCAGCTGCACGCGCTCATCCCGCAGTGCGCGCTGCTCGAGAACTTCACGCCCGACGAAGTGCGCATGCTGTCGCACTTCATGGACGTGTACCGCGCGCCGGGCGGCGTGGAGATCATCCGCGAGGGCGACGGCGGCGACTTCATGATGATGGTGATCGAGGGCCGCATCGAGGTGCGCAAGCTCGACCGCTGGAACACGCCGCAGCTCATCGCCCTCGTCGAGCCGGGGCGCACGCTCGGCGAGATGTCGATGATCGACGGCGAGGCGCGCTTCGCCACCTGCGTCGCGGCGGACGCGGCGCTGGTGGCGGTGCTCGACCGCGAGAGCCTGGCGCGCATCATCGTCGAGCAGCCCATGCTCGGCGCGAAGATCCTCATGGAGCTGGTGCTGATGCTGTCGCAGCGTTTGCGCGCCACCAGCGACCGGCTCATGCAGTTGCTCGACGAGCAGGGACAGCGCGCCCCCGGGCTGATGTAAGCCGCGCGGGTCCCGCGCGACCAAGCCCGAATGAACCGCTCCCGCCTTCTCGTCCTTGCCGCGATCGTCCTGCTGGTGGGCGCGTTCTTCGCCTTCGGCGGGCACCGCTACCTGACGCTCGAGCAGCTGCGCGCGCAGCAGGACGCCGCCCAGCGCACCTTCGTCTCGCATCCCTGGCAGACCGCGCTCGGCTACTTCCTCGTCTACGTCGCGGTCACGGGGCTCTCGCTTCCGGGCGCGGCGGTGCTGACCCTCTTCGGGGGCGCGGTGTTCGGCCTGCTGTGGGGGACGCTGATCGTGTCCTTCGCCTCTTCCATCGGCGCGACGCTCGCCTTCCTCGCCTCGCGCTTCCTGCTGCGCGACTGGGTGCAGGGACGCTTCGGCGACAAGCTGAAGCCGGTGAACGACGGCGTGGCGAGGGAGGGCGCGTTCTACCTGTTCGCGCTGCGCCTGGTGCCCGCGTTTCCGTTCTTCGTCATCAACCTGGTGATGGGCCTGACGCCGATCCGCGCCCGGACCTTCTACTGGGTGAGCCAGCTCGGCATGCTCGCCGGCACCCTCGTTTACGTCTACGCCGGCACGCAACTCGCCGAATTCCGGCTGTCGGCCGGGCTGGTGGTGGCGTTCACGCTGCTCGGCCTGTTTCCGCTCGCCGCGAAGAGGACGCTCGAGGCGGTCAAGGCGCGCCGCGTGTACGCGCGCTGGGACGCCCGCAAGCCGCGGCAGTTCGACCGCAATCTGGTGGTCATCGGCGCGGGCTCGTCGGGCCTGGTGGCCGCGCTCATCGCCGCGGCGGTGAAGGCGAAAGTGACGCTGGTGGAAAAGCACCGCATGGGCGGGGACTGCCTGAACACCGGCTGCGTGCCCTCCAAGGCGCTCATCAAGACCGCGCGCGTGCTCTCTTCCATCCGCCGCGCCAAGGAGTACGGCCTGAGAAGCGCCGGCGCGGAGTTCGATTTCGCCGAGGTGATGGAGCGGGTGCAGCGGGTGATCAAGACCATCGAGCCGCATGACTCGGTCGAGCGCTTCGAAGGTTTGGGGGTTGAATGCGTCCAGGGCGAAGCAAAGATCGCTTCGCCCTGGATCGTGGAAATTCAAACCCCGGACGGTGGTACACGTGTTCTGACCACGCGCTCCATCGTCATCGCCGCGGGCGCGCGGCCTTTGGTGCCGCCCATCCCGGGGATCGAAAAGACCGGCTACTACACCAGCGACACCGTATGGACGATGCGCGAGCAGCCGCGGCGCCTGGTGGTGCTCGGCGGCGGGCCGATCGGCTGCGAGCTGGCGCAGGCCTTCCAGCGCCTCGGCGCGCAGGTGACGCAGGTGGAGATGCTGCCGCGGCTCCTCATGCGCGAGGACCCGGAAATCGCCGCCATGGTCGAGGCGCGCCTGCGCGCCGAGGGGGTCGACGTGCGCGTCGGCCACAAGGCTAAAGAGTTCCGCGTGGAGAACGGCCGCAAAGTGCTGATCTGCGAGCACGAGGGGCGCGACCTGGCGATCGAGTTCGACGTGCTGCTGGTGGCGGTCGGGCGCGTGGCGAACACCGCGGGCTACGGGCTGGAAGAGCTCGGCATCCCGGTGACCAAGGCGCGTACCGTGGAGACCAACGAGTTCCTGCAGACCGTGTACCCCAACATCTACGCCTGTGGCGACGTCGCCGGCCCCTACCAGTTCACGCACACGGGCTCGCACCAGGCCTGGTACGCGGCGGTGAACGCGCTCTTTGGCAGCGTGAAGAAGTTCCGCGCCGACTACTCGGTGATCCCCTGGGCCACCTTCACCGACCCCGAGGTGGCGCGCGTCGGCCTGAACGAAACCGAGGCCAAAGAGCGGAACATTCCCTACGAGCTCACGGTCTACGGCCTCGATGAGCTGGACCGCGCCATCGCGGACGAGGAGGCGCACGGCGTGGTGAAGGTCCTGACCGTGCCGGGCAAGGACCGCATCCTCGGCGTCACCATCGCCGGCGAGCACGCCGGCGACCTGATCGCCGAGTTCATCGCCGCCATGCGCCACGGCATCGGCCTGAACAAGATCCTGGGCACCATCCACATCTATCCCACGCTCGCCGAGGCCAACAAGTACGCCGCGGGCGTGTGGAAGCGCGCGCATGCGCCGCAGAAGGTACTCGGCTACGTGGAGAGGTTCCACGCATGGATGCGCGGCTGATCGTTCTGGGCCCGTGCCAATCACCTTCCTCGACTACGATTGGCCATTGAACGACTCTCGGTCGTCGTCCCGGCGCTGAACGAGGCGGCGCTCATCGAGCGCTGCCTCGGCGCGCTCGCGCCCTTGCGCGCGCGCGGCCACGAGGTGGTGCTGGCCGACGGCGGCAGCACGGACGGCACGCCGCGCCTCGCGGCGCCGTTCGCCGACCGGGTGATCGCGGCGCCGCGCGGGCGCGCGGCGCAGATGAATGCGGGCGCGGCGGCCGCGCTCGGCGATGCGTTCCTCTTCCTGCACGCCGACACGCTGCTGCCCGAGGGCGCCGAGACCGCGGTGCTCGCCGCGCTCGCGCGCCGGGCCTGGGGGCGCTTCGACCTGCGCTTCCAGTCGCCGCGCGCGGCGCTCGCCGTGGTGGCCTTCTTCATGAACTGGCGCTCGCGCCTCACCGGCATCGCCACCGGCGACCAGGCGATCTTCGTGCGCCGCGCCGACTTTGCGGGATTTCCCGACATCGCGCTGATGGAGGACGTCGCCCTGAGCAAGGCCATGAAGCGCGTCTCGCCTCCCGCCTGCCTGAAGCTGCGCGTCATCGCTTCCGCGCGGCGCTGGGAGCGCGACGGGGTGCTGCGCACGGTGCTGCTCATGTGGCGCCTGCGGTTCGCGTACTGGCGGGGGGCCGATCCGCGTGAGCTGGCGCGCCGATACTCGCACTAGGGTGCTCGTCTTCGCGCGCGAGGCTCGGCCCGGGCGCGTGAAGACGCGGCTCATGCCGCTGCTCGGTGCGCACGGCGCCGCGCGCCTGCACGCGCGGCTCGTCGCGCACGCCCTCGGCACCGCGCGCGAAGCGAGGCTGGGCGCCGTGGAGCTGTGGGGCACGCGCCGGCAGCGCGGCGCCGATCTCGGCGAGCGCATGCATCACGCGTTCGCGCACGGGCTGCGCCGCGCCGCGCGCGTCGTGCTCATCGGCGCCGACTGCCCGGTGCTCGGCGCCGCCGACCTGCGGCGCGCGACACGCTGGCTGGCGGGCGGGGCCGACGCGGTTTTCGCGCCCGCCGAGGACGGAGGCTACGCGCTCATCGCGCTCAGGCGCGTCTCGCCGCGGCTCTTTGCGGGCATCGACTGGGGCGGGCCGCGCGTCATGGCGCAGACGCGCGAGCGCCTCGCCGCGCTCGGCTGGCGCTGGCGCGAGCTGCCCGAAGTGTGGGACGTGGACCGGCCCGAGGACGTCGCGCGGCTACGGCGACATCGCCTTCAGAGCGCGCCCGACTTCCTGAGCAGCTCCGCGACGCGCTCCGCGATCAGCCGGTAGCCGCGCGCGTTGGGGTGGATCGTATCGGACTTGAGCTCGGAGTTGCGCAGGATCTCGCCGATCACGCTGCCCTCGTAGGGAATGCGGTGCTGCTCCGCGATCTCCGCATAGAAGGAGGGCGGCGTCACGGTGAGCCCCTTCTCCGGCGTGCCGATGAGCAGCACGTCGATGCCGCGTTGCTTCGCCACCGCCACCATGGTCTGCACGTTGGCGGCGGCCTGCGCCTTGCCCAAATTGCGCAGGAAATCGTTGCCGCCGATGCACAGCACGAGCAGCTGCGGCCGGTGCTCCTCCAGCGCGTGCGGCAGGCGCGCGAGCGCCTGCGCGCTCACCTCGCCGGGCACGCCGGCGCGCACGACCTTGCGGCCGATGAAGCGCTCGAGCTGCGCGGGATAACTCTCGTTTTCGCTCGCGCCCGTGCCGTAGGTGATGCTGTCGCCGAACGCGAGCACCACCGCATCGGGCGCGAGCGGCGCGAGCTTCGGCGCGTCGCCGCAGGCGGCGGTGAGCGCCGCGAGAATGACGACGAGCGCGCGGCAAGCGGGCACGAGGCGCATGCTACACTTGCCCGCGCCGCGTCGGGAGGAGTGAATTCCGGTGAAGATCAAGAGCCCCAGGGATTTCTGGGCCGGTGCGATGTTCGCGGGCTTCGGCGTGTTCTTCGTCGCGTGGTCGTTCGCCTACTACCCGATGGGCTCGGCGGTGCGCATGGGGCCGGGTTATTTCCCCGCGGTGCTCGGCGGGCTGCTGGTCCTTCTCGGCGCCGTGGTGCTTGCCAAGTCGCTCGCGATCGAGGGTCCCGGGGTCGCGGCGTTTCATTTCAGGCCGATCGTGCTCGTCTCGCTTTCGGTGCTCGCCTACGGCTATCTCATGCAGCCGGGCGGGCTTGCGGTCGCCACCGCCGCCGCGGTGATCATCGGCGCTCTGGCCGGGAACGAGTTCAAGTGGAAGGAAGTGCTCGTCGTCGCGCTGGTGCTGGTGATCTTCTCGTGGCTGGTGTTCGTGAAGGGACTGACGCTGCCGTTCCCCCTCTGCCCCTCGTTCGTAGAGAACTGCCCGATCCGCTGAGCCGATGGAAGTCCTCGACAACCTGATGCTCGGCGCGCAGGTCGCATTTTCCTGGCAGAACGTCCTCTACTGCCTCATCGGCGTGCTGCTCGGCACCCTGATCGGCGTGCTGCCGGGAATCGGCCCGGTGCCGACCATCGCCATGCTGCTGCCGATCACCTTCAACCTGGATCCGATCGCCGCGCTCATCATGCTCTCGGGCATCTATTACGGCTCGCAGTATGGCGGCTCGACGACCGCGATCCTCGTCAACCTGCCCGGCGAGGCGGCCTCGGTGGTGACGGTGCTCGACGGACACCAGATGGCGCGCCAGGGCCGCGCCGGGCCGGCCCTCGCCATCGCCGCGATCGGCTCGTTCGTCGCCGGCTGCGTGGCGACGCTCGTCATCGCGACGGCGGCGCCCCCGCTCGCCGAAGTGGCGCTGAAGTTCGGCCCGGCGGAGTACTTTTCGCTCATGGTCCTCGGCCTGGTGGCGGCGACCGTGCTCGCGCACGGCTCGCTCGTCAAGGCGATCGCCATGGTGGTGCTGGGGCTGCTGTTCGGGCTGATCGGCACCGACGTCAATTCGGGCGTGCTGCGCTTCACCTTCGACGTCCCGGAGCTCGCCGACGGGGTCGGCTTCGTGATCGTGGCGATGGGCATGTTCGGCATCACCGAGATCGCCGTCAACCTCGAGCAGCGAGGACAGCGCGAGGTGTTCGTCGGCAAGGTGACGCATCTTCTCCCCACCAGGGAGGACCTGAAGCGCTCCTGGGCGCCGATCCTGCGCGGCACCGCGCTCGGCTCCTGCCTCGGCATCCTGCCGGGCGGCGGCGCGATTCTCTCGTCGTTCGCCTCCTACACGCTGGAGAAGAAGGTCTCGAAGCACCCGGAGCAGTTCGGCAAAGGCGCCATCGAGGGCGTCGCCGGGCCGGAATCCGCGAACAACGCCGGCGCACAGACCTCCTTCATCCCCATGCTCACGCTCGGCATCCCCGGCAACGCGGTCATGGCGCTGATGATCGGCGCGCTCATGATCCAGGGCATCGCGCCGGGCCCGCAGGTGATGACCGACAAGCCGCAGCTCTTCTGGGGCCTGATCGCCTCCATGTGGCTCGGCAACGCCATGCTCGTGGTTCTCAACCTGCCGCTCATCGGCATGTGGATCAAGCTGCTGCAGGTGCCCTACCGGTTCCTGTTTCCCTCGATCCTCATCTTCATGAACGTGGGCGTGTTCAGCCTCTCGAACAACCCCTGGGACTGCCTGATCATGTCGGTGTTCGGCGTCTTCGGCTACGTCTGCGTGAAGCTCGAATGCGAGCCCGCGCCCATGATCCTCGGCTTCATCCTCGGGCCGCTGATGGAGGAGAACCTGCGCCGGGCGATGCTGCTCTCGCGCGGCGACCCGACCGTGTTCTTCGACCCGGTGAACAGGCCCATCTCCTTCGCGTTCCTGCTGGCGGCGCTCGTCCTGCTGGTGGTCATCGCGCTGCCCAACATCCGCAGGAAGCGCGAGGAAGTGTTCGTCGAGGAGATCTAGAGCACGGCGATCGTCTGCACCTCGATCAGGTACTGCTCGCCGACCAGGCGGTCGATGATGAGCAGCGTGTTGGGCGGATACTTGGCGTCGGCAAAGAGCCGCGGGAACTCGCGCAGCCGCCAGGCCATGAATTTCGGGATGTCCTGCGAGTGCACCAGGTAGGTGGTGAACTGCGCGACGTTCCCCCAGCCCGCGCCCGCGTACTTGAGCGCCGCCTCGATCTGCCTGAAGACCCCGGCGCACTGCGCGTCGAAATCGTCCCCGGGCGCGAGCATGCCCGCGATGTACAGCGTCTGCGAAGCGTTTTTCACGCGCGCCAGGTGCGAGTACTGCCCGAGCGGCTTGCCGAGCGCCTCGACGTTGCCGATCTTGATGTCCGCCATGCGTCCCCCTAGCTCGTTTTCGGCTTGCCGCGCCCCGCGAGCAGCGATTTCACCGCGATCACCAGCGCGCGCTGCTCGACTGGCTTGACCAGGAAGCCGCTCGCGCCCGCGGCGAGACAGCGCTCGTTGGTGGCCATGTCCTCCAGCGCCGAGATGATGAGGACCGGCGTCGCCATGTTGGCCGACGCGGCGCGGATCTCCTTCAGCACCTCGAAGCCGCCGATGCCCGGCATCATCAGGTCGAGCAGGATCGCGTCGTAGGCGTAGTTGCGCGCCAGGCGCAGCGCCTGCTCGCAGGTGCCGGCGAGCTGCACCTCGGCCCTCAAGCCCTTCGTGGCGAGGCGCGCGAGCAGCAGCCGCACCGACTCCTCGTCGTCGACGATGAGCAGGCGGTGGCGCGGCGCGGCAGTCTTCGTCTTCGCGGGCATCAGCGCGAGAGCTGCCGGGCGAGGTCGTTGAAATCGCGCGCGTGCAGGTCGAAGGCCGGATCGCGCGATACGTCCACCGTCACCGCCGGGCCGTATTCGCGCGCGCGCGCCACGAAGGCGGTCTGCAGTCCGCAGGCGCGCGCGGCGTGCAGGTCGTCCTTGTGCGCCGCGACCATCATCAGCTCGCCCGGGCGCACGCCGAGCAGATCGGCCGCGCCGAGGTAGGTCTCGGGGTCGGGCTTGTAGTGGCGCACCACCTCGGCCGAGAGGATGCAGTCCCACGGCAGGCCCGCGTGCTTGGCCATGTTGGTGAGCAGCGCGACATTGCCGTTGGAAAGCGTGGCGATGACGTGCCGGCGCTTGAGCCGGGCGAGGCCCGCTTTCGCGTCCGGCCAGGGCTTCAGGCGGTGCCAGGCGCGGTTGAAGTTCACGATTTCTTCTTCCTTGAGGCCGCGAATCCCGAACTTTGCCATCAAATCGTCCAGGAGCATGCGGTGCAGGTCGTCGATCTTCGTCCACGGCAGCTCGCCCGAGCGCACGCGCGCCATCGCCGGCGGTAGCCGGCGCGCCAGGCGTCGGCGAAAGCGGCCCAGTCGACGCCGAGCTTCTTCCTGCGGCCGAGGAGGCGCCCTTCGCGGATCAGCGAACCGCGCCAGTCGACCACCGTGCCGAACACGTCGAAGACGAGCGCTTTCACTTTGCGGCCGCGTGCCGGGCTCATTTTGCCTTTCTGTCGTGCTTCCACAGCACGTCGCCGCGCCGGGCGGCGCGGTTGAGGGCGCGGCCGAGGACGAAGAGAACGTCGGACAGGCGGTTGAGGTACTGGCGCGCTCGCTCGCCGACCGGCTCGTGCCGGCCGAGGGCGACGAGGCTTCTTTCGGCGCGACGGCACACGGCGCGCGCGAGGTGCGCGGCCGCCGCGGCGCGCGTGCCGCCGGGCAGGATGAACTCCTTGAGGGGCTTCAGCTTCGCGTTATGCGCCTCGGTGAGGGCTTCGAGGCGCGTGACGTGCTGCTCCGTGATCATGCTGTGGCCGGGGATGCAGACCTCGCCGCCGAGGTCGAAGAGGTCGTGCTGCACCTGCAGCAGGGCTTTGTCGATGGCATCCGGCAGCTTCTCGGCAAGCAGCAGCCCAAGGCAGGAGTTCAGCTCGTCGATGTCGCCGAGCGCCTGGATGCGCCGGCTGTCCTTGGGGACGCGCGTGCCGTCGCCGAGGCCGGTGTCGCCGGCGTCGCCGGTGCGCGTGGTGATTTTCGATAGCCTATGGCCCATGAGAAGCGCAGAATTATAGGGCCGCAACCCTCAGCGAAGGAGGAAACGATGGCCGTGCGCAAAGCTTCCTATTACTCCATGAAGGTGCCGCAGCGTCCCGGGTCCGGTGCGCAACTGCTCGCCGCGCTGAAGGCGGCGAAGGTGAACCTGCTCGCCTTCACGGGCTTTCCGCAGAGCGGCGGCGCGCAGGTGGATTTCATTCCGCAGGACAGTGCGAAGTTCACGAAGGCGGCGAGGAGGGCGAAGATGAAGCTCTCGGCGCGCAAGACCGTGTTTCTCACCCAAGGCAACGACAAGGTCGGCGCGCTCACCCAGATCCTCGGCAAGCTCGCCAAGGCGAAGATCAATCTCGTGTCGCTGCAAGCGGTCACCGCCGGCAAGCGCCGCTTCGGCGCCATGTTCTGGGTGAAAGCGAAAGACGTGGCCAAGGCATCGCGCGTACTGAAAGCGCGCTAGGCGCGGCTACTTCGTCACCTCGGCGGGGGCGGGCCCGCCCTTCGCCCAGGCG
>Ga0214472_10005110_pt1 | contig 13808 bp, 2 predicted proteins | sample RVTome_6_FD_207662 | JGI IMG/M metagenome (GOLD analysis project Ga0214472, IMG submission 207662) | Soil microbial communities from uranium-contaminated site in the Upper Colorado River Basin, Wyoming, United States - RVT140D175 | ecosystem: Environmental > Terrestrial > Soil > Contaminated >... | reverse complement strand
CCAATTTCCGGTGTCACTTTTATATATTGAGTTGCTGTACCGCCCAGATTTCTAAAAGAAATATCTATATCGCTGGTTAGAGCCGAACCTAAATATGCGGCTAACCAGCCACAAGGTTGCAGTGCCACTTCCAGTAATACAGCGAAAGGCATAAAAGGTTGATTGTCTTCGGTGAAATACCATTCATCGGCTGGCACATCATACTCAGCTTCGATAACACCACCTGCTTTTAAGATCCATTGTTCACAATCTTTAATAGAAGTAATTCGATCTAAAAATTTATACGGTGGTCCCGGTAGTCGTGCAATCTTACGTTCACTATCAAAAACTTTATAACGATCACCAAACGCTTCAGAAGGCTTGCCTATGGCAAAAGCCAGTATCGAATCGTTATCAAACAATATGTGTTTCTTTTTTGATTTATTTTGTTTTTGCCAAAGTTGTTCCAGTTTTTCCTTTTTCAATCCACTTAATTGAACAGACATGTTTTTCATCTGCACAATCGCACGATGATCGCCGTACATTAAAGCATCCGCCAGGACATAAGGCGTACCATCTGCTTTATATCCGATTTCTTTCAAGGTAATTTCATATTGAACGGCTTTGGTATTTTCTGTTACCTGACCTCGACATTTCAATTGGCTGACTTCACCAATGATCGGTTCATATACAAATTCATCAGCTTCACCAATCCAGCCCATGCGTAATAAATAAACACGCAAGGTATGCAAACAACATTCATACATTAAAGTACCAGGCATAACGCGATCATCAACAAAGTGACAAGTCAGGAACCAGTCGTCAGGATGAATATCAGCTTCACCGGTAATCTGGCCTATGCCAAAACGACCTGCTGTTGGATCAAGTTTGAGTATGCGATGAACTAAAGTCATGCGACCATCTGGTAAACCAACTGGATTGGTTAATTTAATATTTTTAAATGCTTCACCAAAACAACCCGCTAAATCTCCTCGTCGTAATGCCGCTAATTGTTCATCGTTATAACTTTCTACTTGCATAGCTACAAGTTGTTTCCAGTTATCAGTGAAGACACCCTGCACTTTTTGTTTTTCTATATTGGTTAATACAATGCCTTTACCGGCATCCAGTTCCTGTTGCGTGAAGAAACCGGCACAACCCTGCTTCATCGTTAATAAAGGTCTACCGTTTGTTGTGCCCTCAAAATTAAAACGAAATAGTCGCGTATCGTCCTGTCGGAAAAATTCTTCTATACGAATATCATAATGAATAGTTTGTCCTGCTTCAGGTAAAGAACCATGAAAAGTTATTTTTGCATCTAATAATCGGTAAACGGCCAGACCTTTAGTAATATGATCAATACCTAGATAACCGGATAAAAATAAATCTGCCTGACCTGCTTCAACCGCAATACATGTGGGGATCCGCCCTTGATCCAGATACCAGGCTCCGGCTAATACATCATGTTCGGTTATCACTCTACCATTAGCATTTGGATTATCTTTTAAAGAATCCGCTTCACCTTCCACACTCAATATACGATCAACTAACATTAAAGGTTCGTCAGGCAAACGAACTCGCGTTGGATAGTGATCAATATCAGCAAATTGTGATCCAAGCATTTTACCTATTGAGCCAATCGCAAATTCCAGACATTGTTCCCGGTTAAATAGGCAATCGATTTTATTCGATGCTTTTTGTCTCAAGGTTACTTGCGATAAATCAATATCGGTATTATTTATTAACTGCATTTGCAAATTGATTGCTTGTGCAATGGTCTTGGTCATTCCCTGACTCACACGTAAAAATGTTTCCTGTGCTTCAGCGCGTGCTTGTTCCGCTATTTGCATTTGCTGAATCATCGGTTGAAAACCACCGTTCGCTACCATTGGTAATGGTGTAATGTTCGAAACATCGACAGAACTCTCTTTTACCTGAACTTGCTTTCGTTCAATAATATCGGGCTTTTTAACTGGCGGCTTTGGTACATTAAAAGGTTCGCCACCCGTTTTAACACTGATAAAGTTTTTATATTCTGTTTTTTGTTTTTCCTTATTAGTATTCAATTTTGAAAAATTGACATCAACGCCTTCAACATAAAGTCGGGCGAGAATCTGTAATACATTATCAACGCTATTTTGTCCTTTAACACAAATGGCCCTGGCATAATGTTCTTTACCTTCAAGAATCTGGTCAATCATTCTTGTGCAGGAACCACCTGGTCCCATTTCAATAAACAATCGTACGCCATCTGCATAAGCACTGTTTATAACCTTAGTGTAATCAAAAGGCGCCAGCGCCTGATCCAGAATTGAATCTGCGGCAGAATCCTGTGTCACTTCATAAGCACCACCACGTATACCACTATAAAAGGTGACATCTTTTGGTGGAGTCGTTTCAAAGATATGCAGATCGCGATAGGCCTTTTCTACCGGCTTTGCGACTTCACAATGCACGGTCGTCACACCCGATAATGGATGATATTGCGCATTAAGTTCTTTTACTGCTTTGTTTAATTCAGTTTTATCACCACCTATAACACATTCATTCGGTGTATTAATGATTAATAGATAAACATGTTGATACTTTTCCAATATAGCTTTGACTTTATCAGCACTGGTATTAATCACACCTAATGCCCATTCAACCGGCTTATCCGTGCCCCATGCTTTTTGAACAGAAGTACAAGCACCAGCCAGTTCTTCCGTAAACAAGGTACTTTGTTGAATTCGTTTTAACATTTCATCACGTGCTGTCCATGTGCGCGTTGAAAAGAAACCTGCCGTCTCGCCTAAACTGTAACCAATGACAGCATCAGGTTTAATATCAAAGCTGGCAACAACATCACTGACAAATGTCCCCAGCCAAACTTGCCCGAAGATCACTTCTTCATGACTCAATTCTTTACCATGATTGTCCTCATGATTTTGGTTTTGCCAGAAGCGTCCTTGTGCAAATTGCGATGCTAGTGTTTCATTTTCATCATTTAAATTTTCCAATACATCAGGAAAAGCAACGCCTAATTCCTGCCCCATTCCAAAGAAGTGATTTCCAGATCCCGGGTAAATAAAGGCAAGCTTGCCATTATCAGCTAAAGGAGAGATTGAATAAAAACAGCGACCATTATCAATCGAGTTGTTACTTTCTATTGCAGCTATAACTTCATTGCATGCCTGATTGAATTCTTTTTCATTGTTAACTAATAAAACAACGCGGTATTTTTCTTTTTTATCTTCAACGATTTCATTAAAAGATAAATTTTTAATCTTACTTATTAATGAATCTTTATTATCAGCAGAAACAGAAATTATTTTTGATGTAATATTTTTAACATCAATATTAGCCTGTTTTTTCTCATGAGCCTGTTCTAAAACAACACTGACACAATTACCATCTACACTCGAACTGTTGACCAGGGCTTGTCTTGAACCTTTGCTACGATCCTTTAACCAATATCGCGCTTTCGTATTATTTTCTTCTGGCAAGATATTATGATGTAGCGCGCTTACTGTACTGGCAACAGCAAACAGGCCGTTTGCGGCACCCGAATGTCCAAGTAAAAATGTGTTTGTCACTGCTGCTTGTAAGGCAGGAATATCAATGCTCCTGGTATCGGCAGAATAATTAACATAATCAATTGTATCTAAATGACACTGTGCATCTGAACACGCATTTTGAACGGCTGTTATCATTGCAGGCCTGTCATTATTTCCAACTGTAGAAGCAGCACCAATACCTTTAATTAAAGCATACACATGATCGCCATCACGAATTGCATCTTCATGGCGCTTTAAAATAAAAGCAGTTGCACCATCAGCAACTTTAATAATTTGATTAACTTGTCCTTTAACAGCTCTAAGGTCGCTGGCGAGATCAACCGCACCGACAATTACCTGATCCAGTTCTTGTTGCTGCAAGGCTCGGACACCGGATTCCAATGCATGCAGTCCGGATGTATCTTCAGATGAAATAGTAAAAGCCGGTCCACCAATATGAAAGGCACGCGCAATACGGCTGGCGACAATGCCACCCAACGCGCCCATGGTTCTATTGGCTGTTAAAGCAGGACCAAACGCTTGTTTAAGATTGTTTATCCAATCAGATAAATCACTATCACTCAAATGAATGCCAAGCTTTTTTAGCCATTCATTCGCATACTTTTTCTGCATCCAGCGAAAATGAAAATTGGTTGTATTTAAGTCAAGTGCAATACCAATAAATACACCTGTTCTGCATTGTTGTTCATTAGTTAATTCCGAAAGACCAGCATCCTCCAGTGCATTTGCGGCAACTTCCAGCATTAACAGTTGTTGCGGTAACATTTCTTTTAATTCTGCCGGAGGAATTCGATATCGTCCCAAAGGCACTTTAACTTCATCAATTAAATTTCCTTCAATATCTTTACTATCTGCTCCCCACCAGTTATCTGGATGTGTTGTGTTTTTATCAGCGCCAAATAATACTGCTTTGTCGAAAGCTTCCTGATCGTTCCATGAGCCAAGTCGTGATTCCATGCCAACAATAGCAATATCAGATTTATCTCGATGCGTAGAGTACGTTGAAAAAGAGTGATTCTTTCGTGAGAACGAGGAAGCATCGCCCGCAGAACCGGAGTGTACATTTAGTACATGAGGATTTGAGGACGAAGCTGACGAAGTTATCGCGGAAGAAGCGCCTTTTGCGATGTACTCTTGCAACAATACGTGCGCATTAATTCCACCAAATCCAAAACCACTAATCGCTGCTCGTCGAGGTGTATTGTTTTCAACATTCCATGACTCAGCTTTATTCAAAACTTTGAATGGACTATTCGCGAGATCAATTTTATTAGACGGGTTTTCATAGTTGGCTGTCGGTGGTAACACACCGTGTTTCATTGCTAACAAAGTTTTCATTAACGCTGCTGCACCGGCAGCCGTTAATAAATGACCGACGTTACTTTTGACCGAACCGATAACGCATTCACCTTCGACATTATGACTTTGCCAAAGATTATTTAATGATGTGAATTCAACACCATCGCCAACAGGTGTACCGGTACCGTGACATTCAATGTGTTGTACCTGATTTGGTTTCCATCCTGCCATCTCATAAGCCGCATGCATGGCACGTCCCTGACCTTCTGAATCCGGCGACATGATATTGCCTTCGATATCATTGGAAAGACCGATACCTTCTATCGTCGCGTAAATATGATCATTATGTTCTATAGCATCACTTAAACGCTTAAGCACAAAAATACCGGCACCTTCACCAACAACAAGTCCATCGGCTTTACTATCAAACGGTGAACAACGACCTGATTTGGAAATCGCATTGAGTTGAGAAAAACCCATTTGCGTATATAAACAATCCGGACGCGATAAACCACCGGCCAACATGACATCAGTTCGACCAGCGTTTAATTCGTCAATCGCATACTTCAATGAATAGAGTGAAGAAGAACAGGCGGCATCTAATGTGTAAGCACCCGCACCAAAACCCAATGCTTTAGCCAGTAGACCGCCCGGTAATCCGGCAACATATCGGTTTAGCGGTTCGATACTTTCTTTTTGACTATCCGAACTAATATTTAACTGCGTTTCAAATAACTGTTTAAATATTTCATCACTGAATAATGATGATGATTCAGTTGGAAGTGCAATATTACCAATGACAATTCCAACACGCTCTTTATTGATAGCATCCGTTTTTGCATCAGCCCAGGCATCTCTGCCCGCATGCAATAAAATCTGATACATCGGATCCAGTCGTTGAAGTAAAGAGACATCAATATCAAAACCAGTTGGATTAAATTCAAAGTCCTTAATCAAACAAGCACGACGTGAATTAACTTTATCCGGTGCTAATTTCGGAGAATACAATTCATCAGCATCCAGACGCCATCGATCTGCACCAACATCAATAGCCGTATCTTTCGCATCAAGAATATTCTGCCAGAATTCATCAATATCTCGCGCACCGGGAAAGACTCCACCGATACCAACTATTGCAATTTTATCTAGTGATTTCAAAATATTATTTCGCTTTTATTTTTTATATTTATCACAATATTCAATAACATTCGGTTTCTCTTTATTCAATAAACAATATCAAGTAAACCATGTTATTAGCTATATTTAATACTTCCCGAGGTTGATTTTCCAAAGCATATGAAGAGCTTCAAAAAATTCATCATTAATCTGACCTAAACGATATTTTACTACAGTCAGATTATTCCATGCATAAGGCCAGACCGGTCTAAGTTTTACAGACTGACGGTAATGTTCTAATGCAAGTTTACGAAACACTTCTGCTTCAGCATCATTTGCTGGAGCATTAGAAAAACGACCTTCTATTGCAAGAGCCAATCTTTCATGAATTTCCGGACTATCAGGATCTAACTCAAGTGCTCTGGATAAACTAAATTATGCTTGTCTCATTAGCATTAAATCACTTCTATTCGCTAATTTGGCTTAAAGCCCCGTTTAAAACAACCAATATCATTAAAAAGGCGTAATTTTAAAAGGAAGTAATAAAGGGGACGCTACCCTTTAAAGCCGTGGTGATAATGATGAACTAAATCAAAAATATTTACAAAATTAGCCAAAATAAAGAATTTAAAGGGTGCGAGCTGTTTTTCGTCTTGAAAACAATAGAACATTGTTCTATATTAAATGCGTTCCAAATGATTAATAGAGCCTTGTTTTAAAGAAGCGAGTTGAATTTAATGAAACTGAATTATTCTCCATTTTTACTGAAGATTGCATCCGATCACAAAATGTCTCCTGGAGATATCCATAAGCTACTTGAGAAAGTAGTACCTGGTGGCATCAGTCGACGAGCAGTCGGTTATTGGTTGGCCGATCCCAGCGATGCCTCGTCACGCCGCTGTGATTCGCATTGGATAAGCCTCCTGCTTATGTCATTGCAGATGGAAGGTAAACTTAAGAAATCAGAAGTAGGACATTATCTCAAAGCAATGGAGGCTATATCCGACTTTGTATCATTTGATAAAAAAGCGAAGCGTAAAAACAAGGCATCAGCCAACGCATTTTCTTCTGAACACATGTCATTGCTACATGATGTTCTGGATCGTTCCGAACGCAGACGTAATATGCTTGGGCACGAACCGCTGAAAGGTAACCCGTTTCCCTTTGACCCTGGAAAAGCACATAGCTCTGTACCAGGCTACTGATGATGAATGCCTATAGAGCAACAATAGAACGATTATTACAATATGAACACAACGGTATCATCGTTGGTGGTTATGCATTGGAATTCTATGCAAATCGATATGGCGTAGGGATAGACACTGAGCACCCAACGGCAACACGCGATCTGGATATACTTGGCACAAGTCTGGACGCCCAACAACTTCAGGAACTGCTCTCGTTTACATTCGACTCTAAAATACTGGTTGATAAAAATGATCATGGATCACCCAATACTGCAGTCATAAGCATCCATATAGATGGCGAAGAAGAACCGCTTATTATCGATTATCTGGCCTTTCTGGAAGGACTGAAAAGTAAGGAAGTTCAGGCGCGTGCCATTGAGTTTGAATTACCTTCATTTTCTGGAAACGGCACATACAAAATAGTGGTCATGCATCCATTAGATGTGCTCGTATCCAGAGTTGTGAATATAGTCAGACTTCCATCAAAACAACACCGTCGGGCGCTGGCTCAAGTTGATTTAGCAATAGATATGATTCGAGCATGGTTCAGTAAACTTAAAGCAGAACAGCAAGAAACAATGATTCAGGAAGCTATCAGAGAAATTATCGAATTTGCCAAGAGTAAGGACGGAAAGACTGCTTTAAATAAATACGATAAAAATGTCATGCTAGCAATTCCAAAGGAACGAAAAAGAGTGAAAATTAAAGGGTAGCGTCCTTTTTGGCTATTGTTAAAGTTTTTAAATTAATTTTTAAACGTTTTCTTTTGTATCCAGTTTATTTTTCTTAAATACCGCTAGCAACGAGCTATCGCGGACACATTCATAGCCATCTATTAATGCAATTAACTGACCTTTGCTATCGATAAACTCTATCGATGCATTTGCTTGATGCTTTGTATGGGAGTTAACTTCGATAATTATTTTTGCACCATCTTTTGGAAAGTTACGTTGGTATTGACGATAACTGCTAATAGCGGTTGGCAATGAGCCAATTCCGCTTTCTTCAAAGCTCCAGAGAATCATCATTTGAAAAGCCGAATCAAGAATTAACGGATCCGTTAACCAACTGGAACGGATGGGTTGATTCATCCAGGCAGAAGGTTGAGGTGCTGCGTTTACATTAGCCACAATACCTTTTTCACTGCAATGCGTTACTTCTGTTATTCCTTGTAAATCTTGCCCATGAAATAACTGACCATTTTTATAATACTCGCCTTGTTTATGTTTGTATTTTTCATTTATTACTTTCAATTGCGGCAGAACATTTGTTTGATAAGTATCAGCTAATATCATCACGGCACTGGCATGTAATGAATTATCAGATCGTAATTCAACCGGTACCAAAGAAACGTCACTCTTATGAAGAGTTTTACCAGCAAGGATTCGCAAATTAATATTTTCATCGGCATTTAATGTAATGCCTTTCAATACACGAAAATCATCAAAGCCCTGAAACTGCATACCTGGATTTAAATGTAATGCCCCATGCGCAAACCATTCGATAATAACCGCAACCGGTAAAACAGCCTGGCCATTCATTATATGCGATTTTAGAAAAGCATGTGTATTAACTGAAAGATCACGTTCAAATGCTAATGATAAATCATTGTTTTCAATTGATGATGCAGCGTAATTATTCAAAGGTATTTTTTGCAGAATGTTTTCTGATTCACCAAGTACGATTGTTTCTACCGGACCATCAGATTCTATTTCCTGAATTAAATATTCCGCTCCGGCTTTTAATCCAATAACACCAACGCCTTCTTCTGCAAACAGTTTCTTCAATGCAGGTGTCACCATGCCACCATCCCATGGTCCCCAGTTAACAGATAACACTTTGCATGTTTTTCCATTTTTATTTCTATTAATATTTTCCTGGGCGGCCTGTTTATTTAATATTTCATTTGCCGCAGCATAGTCAACCTGACCTTTGCGTCCAAGTCTTGCTGTTGTTGATGAAAATAAAACGATAAGTTTTAATGCATCATTATTTGTTGCTGACAGTAAACTCTCTAAGCCCTCTACCTTGGTAGAATAAACGCTATTGAATTGCTCTTCTGTTTTGTCTTCAATCAATCGATCCGCTAGCACACCGGCAGCATGTATTATTCCAGTGACGTTACCTAATTCAGTACGCACTAAATCAATGATGTTTGTAACCGCATCAGCGTTGCAAACATCAACAGATCTGTATTCGACTTTTGCACCTGTTTTTTCGATTCGTGCCAATGTCGTTCTGATTTCCCGATTAGCCAAAATGGATTGATAACGTTTTTCAAGATCAGCAGGCCGCAGTTTTTCTTCTGTATTCTCCATGATGCCTTTCTTAATACTCGCCGCATCGGACAATGACGACAACCATTCCGGTTCACTTTTTGGTTCCGGACTACGACCAAGCAGTAATAAGGAACATTGATATGTTTCAGCTAACTTAACAGCAACCTCAGCAGTCACACCACGTGCACCACCCGAAATGACGATTAAATCATCTGCATTTAAAAGTGTGTTTTCTTTTTTATTATCTGGAAGTTCATCTTCTTCCAATATCAACTGTCTAGCCTGTCCATCTGACAGACCAACTTCTAATGAGCCATCAAGAAAGAGTTCGTCCTGAATTGAATCAAGCGATACAGATGTCGGATTAATATCAATTGACTTGCAATTAACTTCTGGCCATTCCTTATCTGCTGTTTTAATAATGCCATAGAGTCCAGCTTGAACAGGATTTCCATCAATACTATTTTCAAACCCAAAACTTCCACCAAGTGATGTTATTGAGGCAAGTATGCCTTTTGATTTTTTCAAACACTCTGCACAACGTTGAACTAAACCAAACGTATCAAGCAAATATTGTTTATCTGCTTCTGCTTTAGCACAAAGTATCAAGGCACCTGGTTCATCACCTGTTTCTTGTTCATTATTAATAAGTTTTGTTTTATAACCTTTTTCTTTTAATGCCGCTGCTAACTGCTCAGATAAATCACCACCCTCTTTTGTAATCCAGATTTCCTTGTTTTTATTAAAGTCTCTCTTTTTTCTGGATGCTGCGTCATCAAACTCAATAAGACTAACAACGCTACGAACAATTCCTGATTCTTTTATACTTTCCTTACTATCAATTTTTCCCTCTACTTTCTCTTTTGCAACAGGCGTTTCTTTATTGTCGGAACCAGCCTGCTCATCCATATAGTCAATGATTTGCTGCAAGGTTTGTAAGGCAGCCAGATCATCAGCCGATACAGTTGGCAACTCCGGTAACTTATCCTGTAATGCTGACAAGATTTCTACTCTTTTAATTGAATCAATACCGAGATCACTATCAAGATTCATATCCAGATTTAACATATCGACCGGATAACCGGTTTTATCAGCAACGACTTCAAGCAAGACTTCTGATAAATTTGAATCATTACTTGCTGCTAACGGTTGTTCTGCTTGTGAAATATCAGAAACATTAAAGACATCAACAATAGACTGCAACGTTTGCAAGGTTGCCATGTCATCCGGACTTACCGAAGGCAATTCCGGAATGCGTTCCTGTATGGCCGATAAAATTTCTACGCGTTTGATTGAATCAATACCCAAATCACTATCCAGATTCATTTCCAGAGAAAGCATATCAACCGGATAACCGGTTTTATCTGCCACAACCTCAAGCAGGGTATCTGCAAAACCACTAATCACATTTGTTGTTTGCGGAGAAACAACAGCAACAGACGCTGGTTCTGTTTGTTCAGAAACAAACAACTCTGTAATAGAACGTAAAGTTTGCAATTGACCTAATTCATCCGGACTGATGGTCGGTAATTCAGGCATGGCTTCTTGTAATGCCGATAAGATTTCAACACGTTTAATTGAATCAATACCCAAATCGCTATCGAGGTACATATCCAGTTCCAACATATCGATGGGATAACCGGTTTTTTCAGACACGATTTCCAATAAAACTTTGGCAAAGTTGTCATCAACCTGAACTGTCGAAGTAACTGATCTTTGAGTGCTTACATTTGTAGCAACGCCAACAGGTCTTCCCGCAGCAATAAATTCAACAATGTGTTGCAGGAACTGAAAGGTTCCCAACTCTTCAGGATTCACAGCTTGCGACCAGGGTAACTGTTCCTGTAAGGCTGAAAGGATTTCAACACGCTTGATTGAATCAATACCCAGATCAGTATCCAGACTCATATCAAGACTTAGCATCTCTAACGGATAGCCGGTTTTTTCCGAGACGACTTTTAACAACAGGTTGTTAATATCGATATCCGAACCCGTATCAGAACTTTCATTTACTTTTGGTAATGCTTGTTTGGTTTCTACTATCTCTTTAACAGGTTCTTTTGCAGTCTCTGGCTTTATAATTTTAGATTGAATTTGTGCAGGCGCGCTAACTTGCGTTGTTTCTTGTACAAGTGTAGCTAATGGCTGACCTGCCATCAATCGTTGTTGTTGTTCCAACAATGATTGAATTGATTTTTGTGCTGTTTCCTGCCCTTCAAGATACTGTTGATGTAAGCGCGCTGTTTGTTCCTGCATTTTCTGTAAGGCCAGAATACTTTCCTGCGTTGCCTGCAACAAACCACTACTTGCGACATTGGTAACAGTTGTTGCTTGCGCTGTTTGATTATTTGAAGGACTGTTTTTTACGTCACTCGTCATAGTATTAATATTGATTAGCGGTTCAGATTCAGGTTTAGACTTTGCTTTACCAGCCGGACGTGGCTTACGCGGCATCGTGTAGTTTGCGCCACTTATAGCTATGGTCATTACCGGTTTCGCATCCATTGCAGGTCTTTCTATTTCTGAACAAGCAGCATCCCAGTTTTTAAGTTCAACATTCTGTCCATTTGCTGCTAATGTTGCTAACACTAAAGCCAAATCATATTGCCCCTGTTTCTTTCCAACTGAAGCGTCAACAGCAATAGCAGTGATTGGTTTGTCCGCAAGAATCGATTTAATTAATCCGGTTAATGTTTTACCCGGCCCGACTTCGACAAACGTTGTGATACCTTCTGCATATAATTTTTCAACCTGTTCAACAAAACGAACCGGCGAGGCTAATTGATTAGCTAATAATTTTTTCGCGGCATTCGCCTCTTCAGGATACGCGTCTGTTGTTGTATTAGACAACACCTGATAATTATTTTTTCCGAATTCAAATGGTGCCAGTGCTTCAGCAAACGGTTTTGCTGCATCAGCAACAAAAGCACTGTGGAATGCTGCGGCAACCGGTAATTTAATTGCACGTATTTTTTCTGTCCTGGCTATTTTTGCAAATGCATCAACTTGATCAGTCGCACCTGATAGCACAACCTGCGTTGGCGAATTATGATTAGCGATAATCAGATTGATATTATTTTGTTTTAATAAAGACTCAACCTGTTCATACGAAGCAACCACTGCCAGCATTGAACCTCGTTCACCTTCCCCTGCTGCCATTAATTCACCACGAATTCGTGATAAACGATGCAAGGTTTCAGCGTTATACATGCCCGCTGCTGATAGCGCTGTTAATTCACCGTAACTATGACCTATGGCTGCTTTTGGCTTAACAGAAAAATGATTTAGTACTTCGAGCGCAGCCAGACTCACCGCACCAATGGCAGGTTGTGCATTTTGCGTTTGTCGTAAGTTTTCTTCCTGTTGTTTTTCATCTGACTTTGAGAAAACAGGGATAGGATATAGCACATCACCCAGGCTTTCTTTCCCGGTTGCTTCTTTAAAAATATTATTCGCCTGTTCCAATACATTTAAGAACTGGGGAAACTGACATGCCAGATCACGACACATGCCGGTGTATTGCGAACCTTGTCCCGGAAAAACAAAAGCAACGTTGTCGTTGTTCTCTTCAGAACTATAAGTCACACCATCCGGTCTTTGCCACGCTGATTCAATTGAAGAGGCTAATTGCTTTTTAATATCTGCAATTAACTTTTGTCCATCTTCATTTGATTTTTCTATGACTATCGTTAAACGATGTGCCGCATCATTTTTAAAACTTTGGCACGAATCATAAGCAAAAAACCTGAGTTCATTCCAAGAATCAAGTATTGAAGATTCAGGTAATTGTTTTATTAACTCTTCTTTTGAATCGGCACTTAAAGCTATGATCAATACATGACCATCCCATTCAATTTCGGTTTTTGTTTCTTCGGCTTCTTCGAGTACACAATGAAAATTACTACCACCAAAACCAAACGAACTTAACCCCGCACGACGCGGTGTAGCTTGTGTTTTTAACCACGGACGTTTAACGGTATTCAAATAAACCGGTGATGTTCCGGGATTAATAATTTCCAATGGTTCATCAACTTTAATACTCGGTGGCAATACTTTATATTTCAACGCCATTGCCGTTTTAATCAGGCCGGCAACACCTGCTGCCGCTTTAGTATGTCCAATCATGGATTTGACTGATCCAATTGCACACCATGTTTCACCTTCATTATCCTGAGAATAAACACCGGACAAGGCTTTTGCTTCAACCGCATCACCGACCGATGTGCCGGTACCATGTGCTTCAACGAGTTCAATACTTCTTGGCGTGACATCAGCTTCACGATATGCATTCCATAATGCTTTGGTTTGACCAGCCGCACTTGGTGCATAGATGGCATTACCTCTGCCATCAGATGACGATCCAATGCCGCGTAACACTGCATAAATTTTAT
>Ga0214472_10005109_pt1 | contig 13809 bp, 10 predicted proteins | sample RVTome_6_FD_207662 | JGI IMG/M metagenome (GOLD analysis project Ga0214472, IMG submission 207662) | Soil microbial communities from uranium-contaminated site in the Upper Colorado River Basin, Wyoming, United States - RVT140D175 | ecosystem: Environmental > Terrestrial > Soil > Contaminated >... | reverse complement strand
ATGCGCGACCCCTCCACGACCGCATCGGCGAAGCCCTGCGGCACGTCGAGGGCGACGGGGATGGGCCAGAGCGTCCCGTCGACGAGGCGGCTTTCCAGCACCACTCGCGCGTAATCAGCCTCCCGCAGAAAGCCATCGAGCGGGGAGAACCCGCCATTCATCAGCAGCTTGAGATCGCAAAGCTGCCGTTGCGACAGGTCCCAGACCGGAAAGGAAGCCGCCTCGGTCCTCTGCGCTGCCGCTTCCTCGTCGGCGAGATAGAGAACGCGCAGCGCGCCGCCATGCGGTTGGACGAGACCCATAATGCCCCCCATCATGCCGCGACGACCGGAGCCGGGCGCCGGCGGCAGCCGAGCATCGCAGGCGGTCCCGGCACTTGGCAATATCGGGGAGCGATGTGCCCCGCCGGTCAGGGCTGCGGCGGCCGATCGTCCGTGGGCTCTGGACTGCTCGTCGGCGGAATCTCGTTGATAAGCAGCCAGTAGTGACCGAGATAGCGCGCCGCTTCGGCGAAAGCATCGAAATCGACGGGCTTGCGGACATAGCTGTTGCAGCCAAGCCTGTAGCCGTCGATCAGATCGCTCTCCTCCCTGGAGGACGTGAGGATCACGACAGGGAGAAGCGCGGTGCGGCGGTCCTGCCGTATCCGGCGGAGCACCTGGAGTCCGTCGATCTTCGGGAGCTTCAGGTCGAGGAGGACGACCTGCGGCAGCGCCGGCGCGACGCGATCCGCGTGGACCCCGGTCGCATAGAGGTAGTGGAGCGCCTCTTCCCCGTCTCGCACAACCGCGATTTCGTTTCTAACATTGCACCTGCGGAAGGCGCGGAGTGTCAGGGCCTCGTCGTCAGGGTTGTCCTCGATTAGGAGGATGGATGGCATTGTCTGCGCTCCGTATCGCGGCGACGGCCGCTGCGATTTGACAACCAAAGATAGCATAAATCTCATAGGGGAATGCTTAACAAATCTCCAGATCGAATTAGAAACCTCCGGCCCGCCTCGCTTCGCCGTCGAGGTACGGCTGAACCCGGCCAGTCCGCGGCTCAGTGGCTTTTCCCATGAAAGAGAAATGGTTGTGAAACCTATTCATCCGATGCTGGGCGCTGGATTCATTGCCGCGGTCAACCATGCTCGGACAGCCAGATCCCGTCAGCGAGTCACCGCCAACGATACAATCAGGACTTGCATTGGAGTCGGAGGCTCCGTCAGACGTCAGCGCGGTGCGCTTCCGCGACTTCGCTGAAGTCGCTTCGGACGTTCTTTGGGAAACGGACGACCAGTTCCGCATCACCGCCTATTTCGCCGGCGATCCCGTCCAAGTTCTGGGCTTGCCGCTGTCGGAGATCATCGGCAGGACCCGATGGGAAATTGCGCGTGCGGATGTGGATTCGCCGGGCTGGAAGCAACACATAGACGACCAGCGCGCGCACCGCGCCTTCAATCGGTTTGAGTTCACGGTCGCCGGTCCCGACGGCGCCGTCCGCTGGGTTTCTTCCAGCGGCCGTCCGTGCTTCGACGCACAAGGGAATTTCCAGGGCTACCGCGGCGCCTCCACCGACATCACCGCGCAGAAGGAGGCCGAAGCGCAGGTGCGCCGGAGCGCCCGTCAGCAGCAGGTCGTCGCCGCCGTCAGCCAGCTCGCTCTGCAGGGGGTGCCGGGCCCAAGATTGTCGGAGATTGCCGCGGAACTGACCGGCAAGACGCTCGGCGTGGACATTGTGAGCGTGCTCGATCTCTCCGCCGACGGGCGGGTCCTGCGGCTGCGCGGCGGTTTCGGCTGGCCGCCCAACACCGTGCATCTGCGGGCGATCCCTCTTGCAGTCTGCCGGCCGCTGCATGAGGCGCTGGCTTCAAGCGAGCCGGTCTACTTCCCGCGGGCCGACTTCAATATCCTCCCGCATGAGCGCGGCAAGGCGGGCTTCGGGCTCGCTTTGGCGATCGGCGAAAGGACAGAGCGCCTCGGTGTACTGGCAGTCTGCGGGGGCGAAGAGCGGCGTTTCGACTCGGGCGACGTGAGCTTTCTGCAGAGCATCGCCTTCGTGCTCGGCGCCGTCTCCGAGCAGCGTAAATCGGAGGCCGTGATGCGGCTCCGCGAACGGGCGCTGGAAGCCCTCGACCGGGGCATCATGCTGACCGACGCGGCCCGTTTCGATAATCCGCTGATCTACGTAAATCCTGCGTTCGAGCGCATCACCGGCTATTCGCGGAGCGATGCCATCGGCCAGAACCCCCGCTTTCTGCACGGACCGGAGACCAGCGCCGACACAATCGCGGCGATCCGCACGGCGGTCGAAGCGGAGCAAAACTTCCGCGGTGAAATACTGAACTACCGCAAGGACGGCGGCAGTTTCTGGAACGACCTTACCGTTTCTCCAGTGCGCGATGCGAACGGATCGAGCACGCATTTCGTCGGCGTCATATCGGATGTGAGCGAGCGCATTCAGCTGGAGGCGCAGCTGCGCCAGGCGCAGAAGATGGAGGCGGTCGGCCATCTGACCGGCGGCATCGCTCACGACTTCAACAACATGCTCGCCGTCATCCTGGGCAATGCCGAGGTTCTGGTGGAGGAAGCCGCCGATCCGGAGGTCAAAGCCACCGCCGAGCTCGTGATGGAGACGGCCGAGCGGGCCGCGGAGCTGACGCAGCGCCTGCTGGCTTTCGGGCGGCGGCAGGCGCTGCGGCCGGAGCCGATCGCCTTGTCGGCGGCGATCTCATCCTTTTCCGGGATGCTCGGGCGCATTCTGGGCGAGCAGATTCGCCTGGAGATATTGCTGCCGGAGGATCTCCCGATGGCGCTGGTCGACCGCTCGCTGTTCGAATCCGCCATCCTCAATCTGTGCGTGAATGCGCGCGACGCGATGGCGGCTGGCGGATGCCTCACGATCGAGACGGCGGCCATTCGCGTTCCCGGCGCGGCGGCGCCGGCGAGGCTTGTGCCGGGCGGCTACCTTGAGGTCACGGTGCGCGACACCGGAATCGGCATGTCGCGGGACGTCTTGAGCCACGCGTTCGAGCCCTTCTTCACGACCAAGGATGTCGGCAAGGGGTCCGGTCTGGGGCTGGCGATGGTTTACGGCTTCGTCCAGCAGTCGAAAGGCGATGTGACGATCGAGAGCACGCCCGGCGAGGGGACTGCGATCCACCTCTTCCTGCCTGAAGCGCCCCCGGCGGCAGCCCGCAGCGAAGATTCGCCCGCCCCGCTCGCCACCGCCGCGCCGCACGGCCGGGAGCGGATCCTGCTGGTCGAGGACGAGCCGGAGGTCCGGCGGTTCGTGGCGAGACAACTGGCGGGCCTCGGCTATTCGATCATGGAAGCGGAGACCGGCGCCGCGGCGCTGCAGGTCCTGGCGTCGCATACCGACATCGATCTGCTGTTTTCGGATCTGGTTCTGCCCGGCGGCATCAGCGGCGTGCAGTTGCTGGAGAAGGCGCGCGCATTGCGGCCTGGACTCAGGGCAGTCCTGACCACCGGCTATACCGAGGAATTCGCGCAGTTCGAAAAGGAGATCGCTGAACCGGTTCTGAAGAAACCCTATCGGCGTCAGACGCTCGCGGAAACCATGCGCGCGGCGCTCGACCGGCCGGCTCAGGAAGACTGAGGCGAGCGGGATGGCGGCGCTCCCGCCGTTAATCCTTCGTCCATGTTTTGCAACCTACGATTGTTAGCCCGGCGACCTTCCGGAGGGCTCTCGACCATGATCACCGCCCTTGCCACCAACACATTGTCTCGGAGGTCGCCGGGTTGAACCGTCCGTCGGCAGCCGCCGACGGGCCGCGCCCGGATTCGCGCGGCCCGTTTGATCCTGAAGCATCTCCCGCTAGAGCGGCGGAAATGACCCCCCTCAAGATTTTGATTGTGGAGGATTCCCCCGACGACGCGGAGTTGCTGCTCCGGGAGCTTCGGCGGGGCGGATTCGCGCCCGATCACTACGTCGTCGATTCGGCGGCGGCCGCCGCTGCGGCGTTGAGCAGCGACGCCTGGGATATCATCGTTTCCGACTTCAACCTGCCGCGCGGCGACTTTCCCGACATCATGCGCCTCGCGAAGGCCGACGACGGGGACCGTCCGTTCATCATCCTGTCAGGCTCCATCGGCGAGGAGACCGCGGTCGCTCTCATGCGCGAGGGGGCGGCCGATCTCATCCTGAAGGGCAACATGTCGAGGCTGGTTCCCGCCATCCGCCGCGAGCTTGCGGCGGCGGAACAAAAATATGCACGGCGCGAGAGCGAGCGGCGCTTCCGCGACATCGTCGATATCTCGGCCGACTCGATCTGGGAGACCGATCGGGAGCACCGCCTTTCCTTTGTCTCCGGCGCCGGCGCCGATGCGGAGTGGATCGATCCGTTCCGCCGGCTCGGTCGCACGTATTGGGAGGCGATCGGCGCGGATCCGAAATCCGATCCGCATTGGCGCAACCACCTCTCCGATCTCAAGGCGCGGCGGCCCTTCCGCAGCTTCCGCGTATCGTTCGGTTCTCCCGCCGGGCGCCGCTATCATGTTTCCATCAGCGGCGTGCCGTATTTCGACAGGAGCGGGCGATTCTGCGGCTACCGCGGCGCGATGACGGACGAAACACTGCTGGTGGAGGCGTATTGGCGGGCGGAGGCGGGTCTTGGAACAACCGCGGATGCGGAGGAAGCGGCGGACTCTACCTCTGCGCCTGGACGAGCCGCTCCAGGCTCGTGCTGAGCGGCGTCGTGGCCGACCAGCCGAAATCGGCCCGGAAGCGCGATGGGTCGAGCACGGAGCGCGGCACGTCCACCGGACGGGCGGGCCTGAAGACGAGGTCGGGCTTCCGCCCCACGGCGGCGCCGACAAGGTCAACCATTTCGAGCACGCTCAGTCCCTTGCCGGAGGCGACGTTCCAGACGCCGCCGAGCGGCCGCTTGCTCGCGGCCACGAGGAGGATCGACTCCGCCAGATCGTCGGCGTCGAGGTAGTCGCGAACCGCGCTGCCGTCGCCGAAAATCTCTAGCGGCGTGCCGCTGCGGATTGCGCGCAGCGCCGCCATGGGCAGCCCCTGCAGCGGATTGCGATGCCAGCGGCCCACCGGATTGGAGACGCGGAGAATGGCATAGCGCTGACCCGCCGCCTCGCCGCAATAAGCGAGGCATTGCTCGGTCAGAACCTTTCCGAGCGCATAAGGCGAGATCGGCCGGAGGGCGGCCGATTCCGGTATCCTGTCGCTGCCGTTCCGGCCGTAGACGGCGCCGCCCGACGACAGGAACAGAATTGGAAGCTCGGGCCGTAGCCGCGACACGCGTAGAAAGGCGCGGAACGACGGCTCGACATTCTCCGACAGCTCGTCGGCGGGGGTGTCCGGGTGCGAGATCGGCACCGAGCTGCTCGCAAGGTGCACCAGCGCGTCGGCCCGCAGCAGAACCTCGCTGCCCTCCTCGCTCTGGAAGGCCTGCAGCGACATCGAACGGGCAGACGGAGCATTGACCTCCAGGAAGCGCGGTTCGGGAGTTCGCGCGACGACGACGGCCTCGATGCCCCGCTCGTGCGCGCGAACGGTCAGGTGCCGGCCGATGAAGCCGTTTCCGCCGAGGAGGACCAGCATGATCTCGAGTCTTCCTTCCTCAGGCGCTTCCGTTCGCGAGCGTCGCGAGGTGCGATCCGTAGGACGTGCCGGCAAGTTCGGCGGCAAGCCGTTTCAGCGCGTCGCGGTCGATCCAGCCATTGCGATAGGCGATCTCCTCGAGGCACGCGATCGGCAGCGTCTGGCGGTGCTGGATCGTGCGAACGAACTCGCCGGCTTCCAGCAGGCTGTCGCAGGTGCCCGTGTCAAGCCAGGCGAACCCGCGTCCGAGCCGTTCCACCTCGAGCTCGCCCCATTCGAGATAGGTTCGGTTCACGTCAGTAATTTCGAGCTCGCCCCGCGCCGACGGCTTCAGCGACGCGGCGATGTCGAGGACGCGATTGTCGTAGACGTAGAGCCCGGTGACGGCCCAGCGGCTCGCTGGCTGGGCCGGCTTCTCGACGATATCGATGGCGCGGCCGTCCTTGTCGAAGCTGACAACGCCGTAGCGGTTCGGCTCGCGCACTTCGTAGGCAAATACGGTGGCGCCGCGCCGACGGCTGGTCGCCTGCGCGAGCATCTCGGTCAGGCTGTGGCCGTAGAAGATATTGTCCCCGAGCACCAGCATGACGGGGCCGTCGCCCACGAAATCGCGGCCGATCGTGAAGGCTTGCGCCAGGCCGCCGGGCTCCGGCTGCTCGGCGTAGCGGATACGCATGCCGAGGCCTGACCCGTCATTGAACAGCTGCCGATAGGATTCGATGTCCTGCGGCCGCGTGATGATCAGAACGTCGCGGATCCGGGCGAGCATCAGCACCGACACCGGATAGAAGACCATCGGCTTGTCGTAGACGGGGAGGAGCTGTTTGTTGACCGCCCGCGTGATCGGGTAGAGGCGCGTCCCGCTGCCGCCGGCAAGCACGATTCCCTTCATGTCGCCTCGCTTCGATCCTCAGTCTTCGGCGCGCGCCAGAGCAGCGTTCAGCACCGCCGGAACGGACTCCTCGAAGCCCGGCAGACGCGGGCCGAAGACCAAGCGGAAGCGCTCGCTCGACAACCGGCTGTCCGGCGGCCGCCGCGCCGGCGTCGGATAATCGACCGTCGTGACCTGCCGGTTGCGCGGCCGCCGCAGGCCGCGTTCGGCGAGCGCGCGGAATATCGTCTCCGCGAAGCCGTGCCAGCTCGCTGCCGAGGCTCCGGCAAGGTGGTAGGTGCCCCATTCCGCGTCTCCCGCAATGACGCGCGGCAGGATGCGGGCGACCGCCCGCGCGAGGTCGGGAGCCGCCGTCGGGCAGCCCCATTGATCCGCCACAACGGAGACGCTGTCCTGCCGGCTTGCGAGCCGCAGCATGGTGCGCAGGAAATTCGCTCCTTCCGCGCTATAAAGCCACGACGTACGGAGGATGAGGTGCCGCGAATTGGCGTGGCGAACCGCGATTTCTCCGGCGAGTTTGGAGCGGCCATAGGCGTTGATCGGCCCGACCGCGTCCGTCTCTTCATAAGCGCTGCCCTTCAGTCCGTCGAAAACATAGTCGGTCGAGAAATGGATGACGGGAATCGACAGCGCAGCCGCAGCCCGGGCGATCGCGGCGGGCGCGTCGGCGTTCACGATGGTCGCCGCTGCTTCGTCGTCTTCCGCCCGGTCGACCGCCGTATAGGCGGCGGCGACGATCACGGCGTCGGGCTCCAGCCGCCGGACCGTCGCGCCGAGCCGGTCAGGCACTGAAAAGTCCGCGGCGTTCCGATCGAGAAACGTGAGGACGGTGCCTTTCGTCCAGACGGTGCCGGCAAGTTCCCGCGCGACTTGCCCCGACGATCCGAACACCAGAACCCGCCCCGCCATCAGTTCATACCCTGGCCGGTGCGGCAGCCCTCTTCGAGCCCAGCCGTTCGCCCCCGTAACGCATGAGCAGCGGCCGCCACCAGGACTCGTTGGCTAGAAACCACGCAACCGTCTCCCGCAGGCCGGCCTCGAAAGTCCGGGTTGGGCGCCACCCGAGCTCCGTCTCGATCTTCGAGACGTCCATGGCATAACGGAAGTCATGGCCGGGACGGTCCTCGACGAAGTCGATCAGCTCGGCGCGCTTGCGGCCTGACGGCAGCGGCCCAGCCATCTCGTCGACCAGATCAGCGATGCGGATGACGACGTCGATGTTCCGCCGCTCGGCGCGCCCGCCCACGAGGTAGGTCTCGCCGACACGGCCGCGCTCGATCACGGCTACCAGAGCCGCGGCATGGTCCTCGACGTGCAGCCAGTCGCGGACATTCTCGCCACGCCCGTAGAGCGGAAGCGGATCGCCGCGAAGCGCCTTGATGATAGTGAGCGGGATGAGCTTTTCCGGAAAGTGATAGGGGCCGTAATTGTTGGTGCAATTCGTCAGCAGGACCGGCAGCGCGAACGTATGTCCCCACGCTCTGACGAAATGGTCTGCGGCGGCTTTGCTCGCGGAATAGGGGGAGCGCGGGTCGTAACGTGTGGCGAACGAGAACGGCGGGTCGTCGGGGCCGAGTGCGCCGAAAACCTCGTCGGTGGAGATGTGATGGAAGCGGAAGGCTGCCTTCCCCGGCGCGTCGAGGCCGCTCCAGTAGACGCGCGCCGCCTCCAGCAGGCGATGCGTGCCGACCACGTTTGTCTGGATGAACGCCTCCGGACCGTCGATCGATCGATCGACATGGGTTTCCGCCGCAAGGTTCATGACGGCGTCCGGACGGAAATCGTGGAACGCTTTCCTCAGGGCGGTTTCATCGCAAATGTCGCAGGCCCGAAAACTGTAGCGCGGGCTGCCGGCGACCGCCGACAGCGACTCCTGCGACGCGGCATAAGTGAGCTTGTCCACATTGAGGACGGCGTGCGGCGTATCGCCGATCAGATGACGGACGAGCGCGCCTCCGATGAACCCGGCGCCGCCGGTGACGAGAATGCGCATAAACCCTCCGCGGACCGGCTCCCCAGGGCGTTCGATCGCGCTCAGAACGGCGCTTCGATCTCGGCGAGCCGGGGAAGTTTCAGATCCTTCTCGGACAACACCGGCTTCCTCCCGTCAAGCGGCCACTCAATGCCGATCGCGGGGTCGTCCCAGGCTATGCCGGTATCGTGTTCCGGCGAATAGAATTCGGAGACCTTGTATGCGACCTCCGTATCCGGCTCAAGCGTGCAGAAACCGTGGGCGAAGCCGGCCGGTACGAAGAGTTGCTCGCCGCCTTCGGCCGTGAGAAGCGCTGAGACCGCGCGACCGAAGGTCGTGGAGCTGCTCCGAAGATCGACCACCACGTCGAACACCGAGCCTCGCAACGCGCGAACGAGTTTTGTCTGCGCCCGCGGCGGCCGCTGAAAATGCAGTCCCCGGATCGTGCCGGCCACGCGGGAAAAGGAGGAATTATCCTGAACGTATTCGGAACCGATTCCGGCCTCCTCGAAGGCCTTCCTGTTCCAAATCTCGACGAAGTAGCCCCGCTGATCGGAATGCCGCTGCGGGCGCACCAGCTTGATGGCGCCGATCGCCAGGCTGACGACGTCGAGTTTCCCGCCCATGCCTTCCTCTAGGTTTCGGCCCCCACGATGGCAAGCCGCGCCCGGCCTCCGAAGCTGCCCGGCGCCGGCCCATCGTCACCCGGCGCTTGCCCGGCGCGTGAAAGTGTTGGAATGGAAGCCCGCCCGTCGGCCTGAAAGGCGTCCGCCGGGAAGGAGCGCCATGTCTTGACCGAATTTCCCGTCGCTGGGCGCGACGACCGGACCAACCACACGCTCGGCGTGTCCGGCCGGCGCATCGCGGCTCTCCGCTCCGCCGGGCAGCCCCTCACCCGCGTGTCGAGGCGGGTCCGCCGCCTCTATCGCAGGGGACGGGCGGCCGTGCGAGATCTCATCGTGGCGTTCACCCGCTCGACGGCGCCCGGCGTCGCCGACAGGCGGTTCGGCGAGAGAAACAGCGGCACGATCCTGCTTGTCACACATGACATGGAAGTTGGCGGCGCGCAGCAACTGCTGAAGCTTCTGGCGGCATGGCTGATCAGCCGGACCAAGTACTCGGTGCGCTTCGTCGCGATGCGCGGGGGAACGCGACGCGAAACCTTCCGGCGCATTGCTCCGGTCTTCAACGTGGCGCTGCACGGACGCCGCTACGACCGCGAGACGGTGAAGCGGAAGCTGAGGGAATTTGCCGGGCCCGACGTGAAGGGCATCTTCGTGAACTCGGCCGCAAGCGGTGGATTCTACGATTACTGGGACGAGCGCGAGACGCCGTCAATCGCCTACATCCACGAGCTGCCCAAGCTGATGGCAAGGTTCGCCGACCGTCTCGAAATGATCAAGGCGCGATCGACGTTGATCCTGACCGGCAGCGTGGCCGTGCGCGACGCGCTCGCGCATTCCTACGGCATTCCGCCTGAGCGGTGCGAGGTGGCCTACAGCTTCATCGAGGACATTCCGCCGGCCGATGCGATTGGACGGGAGGACAAGCGCCGGGCGAAGCGGGCCCTCGGCCTCGAGCCCGACGATTTCGTCGTCATGGGTTGCGGCGTGCTGCATTGGCGAAAATCGCCCGACAAGTTCGCCGAGGTCGCCGCCCGCGTTTCGGCCGCGCTCGCTGGCAAGTGTCGATTCCTCTGGATCGGCGCGGGGCCGGAGGAGGACGAGTTCCGCGCCCTGATCAAGGAGCGGAGACTTGACGATGTCGTCACGATTCTCGGTTTCCGCGAGGATGTGTATGCCTGCCTCAAAGGCGCCGACGTCTTCCTCCTCCCCTCCGAAGAGGATCCGTTCCCGCTAGTCGGTCTCTATGCTGCCGCCGCCCGGGCGCCGATCGTATGTTTCGAGGACGCCGGCGGAATGCCGGAGTTCGTGCGGCACGGGCGCGGCGCGGCCGTGCCGTACCAGGACGTCAAGGCGATGGCGGAAGCCGTGCTCCGCTACCACGCGGAGCCGGGCCTGCGCGACCTGCACGGCGCGAACGCGCAGGAGGCCGCGCTCGCCCGCTTCACGATCCGCACCGCTGGTCCGGCTCTGCTTGAAATCATGCGCCGCACGATGCGCCTGAAGCCGCATCTCAGCGTGATCGTGCCGAGCTACAACTACGACCGCTTTCTCGAGGAGCGGCTGCACACGATCCGCGACCAGACCTTTCAGGACTTCGAGCTGATCCTGCTTGACGATGCATCGACCGATGGCTCGCTCGAGCGGCTCCGCCGCTTCGCCGGTGACCGGCCGGGAACCCGCCTGATCGCCAACGAAGTGAATTCAGGCTCGCCCTTCCGCCAATGGCTGAAAGGCATGGAGGCCGCGCGAGCCGACCTGATCTGGGTGGCAGAGGCCGACGATTCCTGCAGCCCGCGCTTCCTTGAGCGCCTCGTATCGAGCTTCGACAACCGCAACATCTTCCTGGCGTGGTCGCAATCGGCTCCGATCGGCGATGACGGGCGTGTGCTCGGCGACTATCAGAAGATCTACCTGAACCGGATCGCCGACGGCCGCTGGTCGAAGTCCTACGTCGCGTCCGATCACCGTGAGGTCGATGCGGCGCTTGGCATCGCCAACAGCATTCCGAACGCGAGCGCCGTCGTCTTCCGCAAGTTCGATCCGGAGCCGGCTTTCGTCGACCGCGTGTCGCAGCTATCGCTCTGCGGCGACTGGCATTTTTATCTGCGCGCAGCCCGCGGCGGCGCCGTCTCATTCGAGGCCGAGCCGCTGAACTTTCATCGCAGGCACGCGGCGACGGTGACGCACGCGACGGAAGGGAGCGAGCGCTATTTCGACGAGCTTGCCGTCGTACGGTCCCAGATCGGCCAATCCTTCCGGTTCTCGGCTGAGTCCATCGCCAAGGCCAGGCGCTTTCTCGAGGAGGACCTCGATCGCTTCGGGATAGACGACCCGCGGCGGCGCGAGGAGATCCGCCGCAAGACGTTTCGGCATGCCGGAGCGCCGAAAGCGAAACCGAGCCTGCTCGTCGTTGCCTCCGATCTGTCCCCGGGAGGCGGCCAGATGTTCGCGATCCGGCTGGCGAACGCCTGGATGCAAGCCGGCGGCCGTGCGTTTCTCCTCAACGCCCGGAAGTATCCGGATCACCGCGCGGTGCGCGCAAAGCTCGATTCTCGGGTAGCCCTCTTTGACGCCGGGCGCGCCGACTTCTCGTTTGAGCGGCTCCTAGCGGATTTCGACATCGACATCGTTCACTCCTCGATCTGGTGGGCGGACAACCTTGTCCTCGCGAACAGCGGGGCGATTCCGGCGCATGTGCCGTGGGTCGTCACCATGCATGGCTGCCACGAAACGCTTCTGGCTGATCCGAGCATCGATCCCGGCTTTCCGAGCCGCATGAGATCGATGCTGAAGCGGGTCGATCAATGGGTCTATACGGCGGACAAGAACACGCAGGTGTTCGATGCGATCGGCGCTCCGAAGCGGCTGCTCAAGATTGGCAGCGGCTACGAGCCGGAGCCGGTGCACCCGATCGACCGCACTGCGATCGGCCTGAGCTCCGGCAGCTTTGTTCTTTGCCTCGCGAGCCGCGCGATAAGGGAGAAGGGTTGGCGGGAAGCCGTGGAGGCGGTCGCGCGGCTGAACGCCGACGGCCGGATGGTCGACCTGATCCTCATCGGTGAAGGACCCGAGGCGGATCGACTCCGGACGTCGGGAGCGCCGCCGTTTGTCCACCTCCGTGGCCAGGTGGACAATCTTCAGGACTTTATCGCGGCGGCGGATGTCGGGCTGCTGCCGAGCCGGTTCCTCGGCGAATCGATGCCGCTCGTGATCATCGACTTCTTTGCGCAAGGGAAGCCGGTCATCGCGACGGACATCGGCGAGATCGGATCGATGATCCGCGACGGGGAGGGCGACGCCGGAACCCTCCTGCCGCTGCGCGACGGCCGGCTGCGGGTCGAGGACCTGGCCGAAGCCATCGCCGCCTTCCATGCCGATCGGCCCTTGCTCGAGACCGCCGGCCGCCACGCGGCGCGGCTCTTTTCCAACTATTCGATGGCGGAGATGCTGCGGGCCTACGAGCGGGTCTACGCCGCGGCGGCGGAATCGAGGCCGGCACGTGAGGGCGCCGTCCAGGCTGGTGCGCACGCTGCCGGCGCTTGAACGCGTTGGACCGCAGTCCATGAGGCTCTGCGTTCTTCATATCGGACTTCAGAAGACGGGGTCGAGCAGCATCCAGGCCTTTCTGCTTCGCAACGCTGCGGCGCTCGGTTTACCTGCTCGCACGGGCGTGACACCAATGCTCGCCAGTCCTCGGTGTCAGCGCATGAGGGACGAATGAAAGACGCGGCGAAGAAGATCGTCATCTGCGCGACGCACCGCTCTGGCTCCACCATGGTCTGCGACGATTTGACCGGCTCCGGCGTCCTCGGCCGGGCGAACGAGCATTTCGTCAACTGGGCGCGGCACGACGTCTCGGAGGATTACGGCGAGCGGCTCGCGGGCATCCTGAAGCGGGGCACCACCCCGAATGGGATCTTTGCGGTCAAGGTGATGGCAGACCAGGTGCGGATGGTCGACGCGCGGCTGCGAGGAATAGTGGCCGCTGATTCAGGTGCCGGCGCATTCCCGCACTTCATCGGATGGTGCCACGACGCGACCTGGGTCTATGTCGTCCGGCGGGATTCGGTCCGGCAGGCGATTTCGAATCTCGCCGCCCGCAAAACCGGGATCTTTCACCGCATCAGAACGCGCGCCGGGTTCGTCCCGGGCAGGGCGCGCCGGTTCCCGCGCGCCCTGGGGAGCGATCTGCCCTACGCGGACCTCCTAGCGGAGATCGACCAGGTCACTCGGGCCAATCTGTTCTGGCGCAGCTTCTTCGAGCGCAATCGGATCGAGCCGATCGAGCTCGTCTATGAGGAGATTGCAGTTGCCGACCGCCGCGACTACCTGCGCCGGATTGCCGCCTCCTGCGGGATAGCCGAGCTTCCGGCGCTGCCCGAACGAAACCTGCAGAAGCTGTCGGGCCCCGAGAACGATAGCATCTACCGCAATTTCATGGACACGCTGCTCAAGACCTACGGGGAACGGCGGCGTTGATCGGCGAGGCGGGGGCCCCGACTACGCAGGCAGTCCCGCCTTCGACAGCCCCTCGCGATGATGCTCGCGGTCCGCCTCATGCTTGTAGTGCATGGTCGCGAGATGCGCCCCGATCGTGAAAGTCGGCTCCCTGTTCAGCACTTCGCGTGCGTGCGCGCTCGCCGCTGTTCCGTTTCCCATCTGTGCGGAAGCGGCCGCCATGAAAGCGTGATGAACTGGGCTCGGCGCACTGATCCGGCTGAACGATTGGATCGCCTCGGCGTATTGGCGCGCCATGA
>Ga0214472_10005107_pt1 | contig 13810 bp, 10 predicted proteins | sample RVTome_6_FD_207662 | JGI IMG/M metagenome (GOLD analysis project Ga0214472, IMG submission 207662) | Soil microbial communities from uranium-contaminated site in the Upper Colorado River Basin, Wyoming, United States - RVT140D175 | ecosystem: Environmental > Terrestrial > Soil > Contaminated >... | reverse complement strand
TCGAGGCCCTGCTCTACCGGCGCTCCGGACTGCTCGGCGTGTCGGGCCTGAGCGGCGACATGCGCGAGCTCCTGGCGAGCCCCGAACCTGGGGCCCGCGAGGCCATCGACCTGTTCGTCTACCGGGCCGCCCGCGAGCTGGGCTCACTCGCCGCCGCCGCGGGCGGGCTCGACGCCCTCGTCTTCACCGGCGGCATCGGCGAGCGCTCCGCCCCGATCCGCAAGGCGATCTGCCAGGCCTCGCGCTGGCTCGGGATCGAGATCGACGACGAGGCCAACACCGGCCGCATCGGGCGGATCAGCGCGGCCGACAGCCCGATTTCCGTATGGATAGTGCCGACCGACGAGGAGCGCATGATCGCCCGCCACACCGCGGCCGCGATCGCCACGCCGTGAAACCGGCCAGGATACCGCGCGTTTACCTGCCGGTGCTATGATCTCGGCATTCCGGTCCGCTCGAGGACCAATTATCCACCGACCGGGCCAACCTATATAATGTCTCGATTCGCCCGCGATCTCCGGGCGACGGGACGAGGTACCCGATCCATGCAACGCTCAGACCTGTCGGCGCGCCAGCGCTTCGTCACCGGCCCGCTCCTCAAATGGGTGCGCGGCATACTCCCGGCCATGTCCGACACCGAGCGCGAGGCGCTGGAAGCGGGCAACACCTGGTGGGACGCCGAGCTGTTCTCGGGCAATCCGGATTGGAAGGCCCTGCTCGACATGGGACCGGCAGCCCTGACCGCGGAGGAGCAGGCGTTCCTCGACGGCCCGGTCGAGGATCTGTGCCGGATGCTCGACGATTGGAAGATCTCCTTCGAGCTGCGCGACCTGCCGCCGGAAGTCTGGGCCTTCATCAAGACCAGGGGCTTCCTCGGCATGATCATCCCGAAGGAGTACGGCGGCCTCGGCTTTTCCGCGACCGCCCATTCCGAGGTGATCATCAAGCTGGCGAGCCGCAGCATCACCGCGGCGGTCACCGTCATGGTGCCCAATTCCCTCGGGCCGGGCGAGCTTCTGCTCGAGTACGGCACCGACGACCAGAAGGCCCACTACCTGCCCCGCCTCGCCCGCGGCGAGGAGATCCCCTGCTTCGGGCTGACCAGCCTGGAGGCCGGCTCCGACGCCGCCTCCATGACCGACCGCGGCGTCGTCTGCTGGGGCACCCGCGACGGCGAGCGTGTGCTGGGCATGCGCGTCACCTGGGCCAAGCGCTACATCACGCTCGGCCCGGTCGCCACCCTGCTCGGTCTCGCCTTCAAGCTCACCGACCCCGACCACATCCTGGGCGAGAAGGAGAATCTCGGCATCACCGTTGCCCTCGTCCCCACCGGCACCCCCGGCGTCGAGATCGGCCGGCGCCACTATCCCGCCATGCAGGCCTTCCAGAACGGCCCCAATTCCGGCACCGACGTGTTCATGCCCATGGACTGGATCATCGGCGGCCAGGCGCGGATCGGCCAGGGCTGGAAGATGCTGGTGAGCGCGCTGGCCGCCGGTCGCGGCATCTCGCTGCCGTCCCAGAGCGTCAGCGGCGTCAAGACGGCAGCCCACACCACCGGCGCCTATGCCCGGCTGCGCCGCCAGTTCGGCATCCCGGTCGGCCAGTTCGAAGGCGTCCAGGAGGCCCTCGCGCGCATTGCCGGGCAGACCTACATGATGGAAGCCGCCCGGCGCATGACTACCCGGGCGCTGGATCGCGGCGAGCGACCGGCCGTGGTCACGGCGATCATGAAATACCAGGCGACCGAGCGCCTGCGCATGGTGATCAACGACGCCATGGACATCCACGGCGGCCGCGCGGTTTGCGACGGGCCGCACAACTATCTGGGCAACGCCTATCGCGCCATCCCCGTGGGCATCACCGTCGAAGGCGCCAATATCCTCACCCGCAGCCTGATGATCTTCGGCCAGGGCGCGATCCGCTGCCATCCCTACCTGCTCACCGAAATGATGGCGGCCGGGAACCCGGACCCGATCCAGGGACTCAAGGACTTCGACGCCGCGCTCTTCGCCCATCTGCGCTTCCAGGTCGCCACCTTCGGCCGGGCGTTCTGGCGCTCCCTCACCGCCGCCCGCTTCGCGCCGGCCCCGGTCGACGGGCCGACCCGCTACTACTATCAGGAGGCCGGCCGGGCCTCGGCGGGCTTCGCGCTGATCAGCGAGGCCGCCCTGATCGTGCTGGGCGGCGAGCTCAAGCGCCGCGAGATGCTGTCCGGCCGCCTCGCCGACATTCTCTCCGAGCTCTATTTCCTGAGCGCGGTGCTCAAGCGCTTCGAGGACGACGGCCGCCAGGAGGCCGACCTGCCGCTGGTCCACTGGTGCTGCCAGAAATGCCTCTACGTCATTCAGGAGCGCATGGACCAGGTGCTCGACAACTTCCCGTCGCGCATCGTCGCCTGGCTGCTGCGCGCCTCGACCTTCACTTTCGGCTTCTACCGCGAGCTGCCGTCCGACGAGCTCAGCCGGGCCTGCGCCGAGCTGCTGCTCGAGCCGTCGGCCACCCGCGACCGCCTCACCGGCGGCATCTTCATCGGCGGCGCCGCCGACCCCGTGGGCATGCTCGACCATGCCCTGGCCATGGCGCTCGTGGCCGAGCCGATCGAACGCAAATTGCGTACCGCCAGCGGTGGCGATATAGACGCAGGCGAGACAAGCGGTACCATTGACGCGGACGAGGCCCGGACCCTGCGCGAGTTCCGCTCGCTCCTGCGCTCCGTCCTGGCCGTCGACGACTTCGCGCCGGAAGAGCTCTCCCCGGCGGCATCCGCGGGTGCCGCGACCAGTGAAACAGGAGACCAGACATCGCCAGTCCCGCAGAAGAGGCGCACGACGGCATGAGCCGTGGACGTCCGGTCTACATCGTCGACGGCGCGCGTACGCCCTTCCTGAAGGCCGAGGGCCGGCCGGGGCCGTTCACGCCGGTCGACCTCGCCGTGCAGGCCGGCCGCGCCCTGCTGGTGCGCCAGCCCTTTGCCCCGGACGCCTTCGACGACGTCATCCTCGGCTGCGTCAATGCCCATCCCGACGAGGTCAACCCCGGACGGGTCGCCGCCCTCAGGCTCGGCTGCGGCGACATGACCCCCGGCTGGACCGTTCAGCGCAATTGCGCCTCGGGCATGCAGTCCATCGACACCGGCTACCGCTATATCGAGGCGGGCCTCGCCGACCTGGTCCTCGCCGGCGGCGCCGAGGCGCTCAGCCATGCGCCGCTGCTGTATTCCAACAGGGCCGTCAACTGGTACGCCGACATGTTCGCGGCCAGGTCGCTGTCGGCGAAGCTCAAGGTGCTCGCCCGCTGGCGCCCGTCCATGCTCACGCCCAGCATCGGCCTGGTGCGCGGCCTGACCGACCCGGTGGTCAAGCTCAACATGGGCCAGACCGCGGAGGTGCTGGCCCACCGTTTCGATGTCAGCCGCGAGGAGGCCGACATCTACGCGGTCGAGAGCCATCATCGGCTGGCCCGGGCGCACAAGGAAGGCTGGCTGGCCGAGAAGGAGCCGATGATCGGCCGCGACGGCACGGTCCACGACACCGACACCGGCATGCGCCCGGAAAACTCCGTCCAGGCGGTGGCCAGGCTCAAGCCGGCCTTCGAGCGCCCCGACGGCAAGGTCACGGCCGGCAACAGCTCGCAGATCACCGATGGCGCCTCGTGGGTCATTCTCGCCTCCGAGGACGCGGTCGCCCGCCATGGCCTCGCGCCCATGGCCCGCATCGTCGACAGCCACTGGGCAGCGTGCGATCCGACCGTCATGGGGCTGGGGCCCGTCCTCGCGGTAACGCCGATCCTCGGCCGCCACGGCCTCACACGCGCCGACATCGGCGCCTGGGAGATCAACGAGGCCTTCGCCGCCCAGGTGCTCGCCTGCCTGCGCGCCTGGGACGACCCGGACTTCTGCCGCGACATTCTCGGCCTCGACGCGCCCTTCGGCGAGGTCGACCAGGACATCCTCAATGTCGACGGCGGCGCCATCAGCCTCGGCCATCCGGTCGGCACCAGCGGCAACCGCATCGTCATCCACCTCGTCCACGTCATGAAGCGCCTCAACACCAAGCTGGGCGTGGCGACCGAATGCATCGGCGGCGGCCAGGGCGGCGCCATGCTGCTGGAGGCGGTGTGACATGGTGACGGCTACCCCGCAACGGACCGAGGCCCTGTCGGCACTGGCCGTCGAGCCGCTCGAGCTCGGCGACCCGGAACGCGCCATCGAGACCGGCGGCCAGGATCTGGCCCACTGGAGCTGGCACATCGACGAGGACAATCTCGCCTGGCTGATCCTCGACCAGGAGGGAACCAGCGCCAATACGCTCTCCGAAGCGGTCATGTCGGAGTTTTCGCTCGCCCTCGAGGAGCTCGCCAACCGCAAGCCCGCGGGCCTGGTCATCCGCTCGGCCAAGCCTAGCGGCTTCATGGTCGGCGCCGAGATCAGGGACTTCATCGAGATCACCGAGGAAGCGGAGATCGCGACCCGCATCACCGAAGGGCTCAAGGTCCTCGACAGCATCGAGCGCTTCCCGTCGCCGACCGTGGCGCTGCTGCACGGCTTCTGCCTCGGCGGCGGCCTCGAGCTCGCCCTTGCCTGCACCTGCCGCATCGCCCGTGACGACGCGCGCATCGGCTTTCCCGAGATCCTGCTGGGCCTCCACCCCGGTCTCGGCGGCACCTGGCGGTCGCTCCGGCACATGGACCCGGTCTCCGCGCTCCAGCTCATGCTCACCGGCCGCACGCTGCGCGCCGATGCCGCGCGCAAGGCCGGCCTCGTCGATGCGATCGTGCCCGAGCGGCACATGCGCGCCGCGGCCCTGCGCGCCGTCAAGGGCCAGATCGCGCGCAAGTCCCCGGGCTGGAAGGCCAAGCTCATGGCTTCCCCGGTCGCCCGCCCGCTGATCGCAGCCTATATGGAGCGCGAGACGGCCAAGAAGGTCCGCCGCGAGCATTACCCCGCCCCCTTCGCCCTGATCGACCTGTGGAAGGCCTATGGCGCCGACCCGCTCGCCCTGCGCATGGCCGAGACCCCGTCCTTCGCCAAGCTGCTCGCCGGCGACACCGCCCAGGAGCTGGTGCGCGTGTTCTTCCTGCGCGAGACGCTCAAGGACCTCGCCAAGGGATCGAGCCACGACATCCGCCACGTCCACGTCATCGGCGCCGGCGCCATGGGCGGCGACATCGCCGCCTGGTGCGCCTATCATGGCTTCACCGTCACCCTCCAGGATCGCGAGATCGGCTATATCGCCCCGGCGATCAAGCGGGCATCGGCCCTGTTCAAGGGCCGTTATCGCAATGAGGCCAGGACCCGTGCCGCCCTCGACCGCCTGATCCCCGATGTCGCCGGCGACGGCGTCGCCCATGCCGACCTGATCATCGAGGCGGTCCCGGAAGACATCGAGATCAAGCGCAGCGTCTACGAGACCGTCGAGACGCGGATGAAGGACGACGCCCTGCTCGCCACCAATACCTCGAGCATCCTGATCGAACGCCTGAGCGCCACCCTCGCCAGGCCCGAGCGCTTCTTCGGCCTGCATTTCTTCAATCCCGTGGCCAGGATGCCGCTGGTCGAGATCGTCACCCACGGGGTCCTCGACCCGCAGGTGCGTGCCCGCGCGCTCGCCTTCACCGCCGCCATCGACAAGCTGCCCCTGCCTGCCCGCAGCGCCCCGGGCTTCCTGGTCAACCGCGCGCTGACCCCCTACCTGATCGAGGCGCTCGCCTGCCTCGACGAGGGCATTCCGGCGGAAGTCATCGACGAGGCTGCGGTCGACTTCGGCATGCCCATGGGGCCGATCGAGCTTGCCGACCAGGTGGGCCTCGACGTCTGCCTCCATGTCGCCAAGGTGCTCAAGCGCGATCTCGACCACCCGTTCCCGGCCATCCCGGACTGGTTGGAGAAGAAGGTGGCCGACGGCGACCTCGGCCGCAAGACCGGCGCCGGCCTCTACAAGTACAGGAAGGGCAAGCCGGTCAGGAAGCGGGCATCGAAAAAGGTCGATCCGGCGCTGCAGGACCGGCTGCTGCTGCCCCTGCTCGACGCCTGCATCTCCTGCCTGCGCCAGGACATCGTCGAAGGCCGCGACCTCGTGGACGCCGGCATCATCTTCGGCACCGGCTTCGCCCCGTTCCGCGGCGGCCCGATGCACTATGCCGAGGAGCGCGGCATCGACGAGGTGATCTCCCGCCTCGAGCAGCTCATGGACCGCCACGGCTCCCGCTTCAAGCCGGACCGGGGCTGGATCAAGTTCTTCGAATACTGACGGCGCCGGTCCACGCCTGTCTCCGCTACGGTCATTCGGCCTTTCACTGCACCGCGACCAAACGGGGCGTCATCGTATCGAGTTGCTCGAACAGCCGCGCGATCGCCTCCGCGCCTGGGTCGATATGGCCCTGGAGCCTCTCTGCGTTGATATAGGCGGCGCGGCCCGCGTTCGCTCGTGACAATGTCGCGGTGTGGTTTGCTCCCTCGCGTGCGGCGGCGGCCGCGGCGCCCATCCCACCTCCCAGAGCTTCAAGGGCGGGAAGCAGGGCATCGATCATGGTTCTGTCTCCGGGTTGCGCCCCGCCGATCTCCTGCATGCGCCGCAGTCCGGCCTTGAGTGCATCGGTTTTCGTCATGCCGCTCGAGGCGGCGTCACCGGCCGCGGCGAAGAAGATGGCGAGCAGGACGCCAGATGAACCACCCATGGTTTGGCTCAGCTCCTGGCCGATAGCACGAAAGAGCTGGGTATGATCGGCCAGAGGGAGTTGATCCATTGAACCGATCAGCGCGCGGGCCGCGCCGGCAAGGGTCGAACCGGTGTCTCCATCGCCCGACTGCGCGTCCAGAAGATTGAGGTCATCTTCCGCCGAGATCAGGATTTCGCAGCATGCACGAATGAATTCCTCGGTGTCCGCATGCTTGGATGGCAGAGGCTTGATCGGGCTCAGGCCATCCGGCAGATCGACCATGACCACGTCCCCGAGAGCCTTGCAACCGGGCCATGCGCTCATCGGACATGGCTGGGTCAGGAGATGCTCCTGGTCCTGGTCGATCGGGCAGACGGATACCGAGAAGCCGCGCATGTCGAGCGATGTCATCATTGCCGCCGGGCCGATGATCAATTTGAGCTTGCCGGCAATTTCCGATTTCGCCAACTCATTGGCCAGCACCGACATCTCCAGAGCCGACGCGCCACCGAGATTGTTGAGAACCACGACATGGGCCTGCTCACCCATGCGCGGGCCAAGACGCCGGACGATCGTGGTCATCGCTTGCGCGGCATGATCGAAATCGATCTGCTCAACGCCAGGCTCGCCGTGAATGCCGAGGCCAAGCTCGGCTTTGCCCGCGGGAATCCGGGCATCCTTGGGCGAACCGGGAACCGTACAGGTGTCCAGGGACATGCCAAGGCTCATGGTGCCTTCGATGATCCGTTCGGCCGCTTCGGTGACAGCGGCCAGGTCGGCGCCAGTCTCGGCGAGCGCGCCGGCAACCTTGTGAACAAGGAGCGTACCGGCCACGCCGCGCGGCTGCGGCAAGTCCGGCAAGGCAATATCGTCATTGACGATCACCATGTTGACCGAAAGACCGAAGGCGCGTGCTCGCGCAGCGGCCAGGCCGAAGTTCAGCCGGTCGCCAGTGTAGTTCTTGACGATCAGCAGGCAGCCGGCGTCGCCGGTAACTGCGAGTATCCCCGCCAGAACCGCGTCCACAGAAGGCGAGGCGAACACATCACCGCATACAGCAGCGGTCAGCATGCCCGGTCCGACGAAACCGACATGGGCGGGCTCATGGCCCGACCCCCCGCCCGATACCAGCGCTACCCTGGATTTGTCCCAGTCGGCGCGAACCACGACGCGGATATGGGGATAGCCGTCCAGCCGCGCGAGGCCGCCGCCGGATGTCCTCACCACGCCGTCGATCGCTTCGGTGACGATGTCTTCTTTTTTGTTCATGAACTGGGTCATGGAAGTCTCCCTCAGTCGATCCGCGTGCCGCTGGCGTCGAAATAGAACGGCTTCTTTGGCTTGATTGGCACGATGTCGCCCGGTTTCAGTTCGGTATGCGCTTCGGTAACGGTGATCAGGTCGTGTTCCTTGAAGGACAGATGCAGACGGGTCTGATCTCCGAGATGCTCGACACGCGTCACGAGGCTGCCTTCCCCCTCGCCCTGGGCGATCTGCTCCGGTCGCAGGCCGATCGTCACAGCACCGTCCGGCGCCGCGCCGAAGAGATCGGCAGGAAGCACATTGATCCGTGGCTGGCCGAGGCGACTGGCGGCTCGAATGCTCACCGGGTTCTCATAGACCTCGCGTGGTGGGCCGAACTGGATCATCCGGCCGCCGTCGAGCACGCCGACATGGGTCGCCATGGTCATCGCTTCGATCTGGTCGTGAGTGACGTAGAGCAGCGTCGCCCCGGAGTTCGCCTGTATCTTCTTGAGCTCGATTCGCAGGTCCGCACGCAATTTCGCGTCAAGTGAACTGAGCGGCTCGTCCATAAGGAAGACGTCCGGATTGCGGACCAGCGCACGCCCGATCGAGACCCGCTGCATCTCGCCGCCCGAAAGTTGCGTTGCCTTGTTGCCGAGCTTGTGAGAAATCCGGAGCATCTCCGCGATTTCCCCGACTTTGCGTTCGATCTCGGCCGCCGGCGTCCGCAGCAGTGGCGACTTGAGCGGAAAGGCGAGATTCTCGCGGACAGTCAGATGGGGGTAGAGCGAGTACTGCTGAAACACCATGGCCACATTGCGCTCGGCCGGGGTCAGGGCGTTCACCGGTCGCCCGCCAATCAGCACGTCGCCGTGATCGGGCTTGTCGAGGCCGGAGACCATGCGCAGCGTTGTCGTCTTGCCCGCGCCGGTTGGCCCCAGCAGAACGACGAACGCGCCATCGGGCACCGTCAGCGACAGGTCGGCAAGCGCGACCTGGCCCGCAAACGATTTCCAGATATTACGGAGAGAAACCTCAGCCACGGCCCAGCACCCCCTCGTTGGCGTGCGAGATCAGAGCTCGCCCCTTTTCGGCCTCGAACACGGTCAGAGTGCGAGGATCGAAATCGATTCCGGTCCGTTCGCCGGACTTGACCGGCTCGCTGGCCGAAATGCGCGCTTTCAATACCCCGTTCGGCGTGTCGAGAGTGACGATCTGGGTGGTGCCCAGATATTCCGCGGCCACGACCTGGCCGCGATATGGCGCGCTGTCGTTGAGATGGACATGTTCCGGGCGCACACCCAGCACCAGGTTGCCATGCGCCGCCCCGATCAACTCGGGGATCTCGACCGGGACTTCACCGAGCATGATCTGTGCCGTTCCCCTGCCGACCATGCCCTCGAACCTGAGGAAATTCATCGGGGGAGACCCGATGAAGTCCGCAACGAACATCGTTGCGGGCCAGTCGTAAATCTCCTGGGGCACACCGAACTGCTCGACGACGCCGTGGTTCATGACGACGATCTTGTCGCCCATCTGCATTGCTTCGAGCTGATCGTGGGTAACATAGATGGTGGTCGCACCCATGCGGTCGTGGAGCGCGCGCAATTCCTCGGCCATGTGTTCGCGGAACTCCGCGTCCAGGGCGCCGAGCGGTTCGTCCATCAAGAAGCACTTGGGATTGCGCACGATGGCCCGACCCAGCGCGACGCGCTGGCGGTCACCTCCGGACAGGCCGCCGATCGGCCTGTCGAGGATGTCCCGGATGCCGAGGATACCCGCCACTTCGTCGACCTTCTGGCGGACCTGCGCCCGCGGCAGACCCTGGCTGACCAGCGGATAGGATATGTTCTTGCGGACGTTCATATGCGGGTAGAGCGCGAACATCTGAAAGACGAAGGCGATGTCGCGCTGCGATGCCGGCTTCTGGCTGACCTCCTCGCCGTCGATGTAGATTTCACCGGAGGTCGGCAGTTCCAGTCCCGCGATCATCCGCAAGGTCGTGGTCTTGCCGCAGCCGGATGGTCCGAGCAGCATGAAGAATTCGCCATCCTCGATGGTGAAGGACGATGACTTGACCGCAGTGAATGTGCCGAAATCCTTGCGCACGTTCCTGATATCGATCCGTGCCATCCGCTACTCCGGAAAATGACTGACGATGATGAACATCACCGTCCCGGTGAGCGTGACGAGGAACGAGAGAGAGTAGATCCATAGCGCGAATGGCTGCATGAGCATCAACACACCCAGCCCGATGAGGATCGTGGCCAGCATCTCCCACGCACCGCGCCGAAAGCGCATGAGACCGATTAGGAAGCCGCTCATTTGCGCACTGCCCCGAAAGTAATGCCGCGCAACAGATGCTTGCGCAGGAGGATGGTGAAGACCATCACCGGCACGAGAAACAATGTGGTCCCTGCCGCGACGGCCGGCCAATCCTTGCCGATGCCGATGATCGTGGGAATAAAGGGCGGCGCGGTCTGGGCGGTGCCGGAGGTCAGGAGCACCGCAAAGGCATATTCGTTCCACGCGAAGATCAGGCAGAAGATTGCCGTCGAAGCGATGCCCGTTGCCGCCTGCGGCAGCACCACCTTGTAAAAGGCCTGGAACCGCGTATAGCCGTCGATCAGGGCCGCTTCCTCGTACTCGATCGGTATTTCGTCGATGAAGCCCTTGAGTAGCCAGACCGCCAGCGACAGATTGACCGCGGTGTAGAGGAAGATCATCCCCAGATGGGTGTCGCTCAGACCCAGCCGGCGGTACATCAGGAATATGGGGATCGCCACCGCGATCGGCGGCATCATCCGGGTTGAGAGAATGAAGAACAGAAGGTCGTCTTTCAGCGGTATCTTGAAACGCGAAAAGCCGTAGGCTGCAAGTGTGCCGAGGCAAATCGACAGGAAGGTCGAACCGAAGCCGATGATGACCGAATTGAGGAAACGCTCGCCGTAGCGCGAGGGGCCGGAGATGATCATGCCGTACTGGCGTACGATTGCGTCGTACCAGGTGGCAGGCTCGCCCAATGCATCAAGGGTTTCCTGGGTGGCGCGGGTACGAGTGGTGAAGAGGTTCACGTAACCCTCCACCGTCGGCTCGAAGATGACCTTGGGCGGGTAGGCAATCGCGTCGGAGGGCGTTTTGAAGCCGGTCGCAATGATCCAGACCAGCGGCAGGATTGTCACGAGCGCGTAGCCGACGACCACGGTGCCGGCGATCCACTTCTGGCGTGTCGACGTTTCGGTGACGGAATAGCTCATCTTTCCTTCACCTTGTTGAGCGCCTTCACATAGATCGAGGCGAGCCCGAAAACGGTCACGAACAGGATCACCGCATAGGCGGAGGCATATCCGGTGCGCCACTTCTCGAACGCCTCGCGCTTGAGCGTGATGGATGTGAGTTCGGTCGTGGAACCGGGACCGCCGCCGGTCAATTGCACCACCAGATCGAACATCTTGAAATTCTCGATGCCGCGAAACAGCACCGCCAGCATCAGGAACGGCAGCACCAGTGGGATCGTAATGGTCCAGAATTGCCGCCACTTGCTTGCCCGGTCGCACTCTGCCGCCTCGTAGATTGAATCGGGGATGGACCGAAGTCCCGCCAGGCAGATCAGCATGACGAACGGCGTCCACATCCAGGTATCCACGATAACGATGGCCCACGGGGCCAGATCGACGGATCCGATCATCGTGAAGGAGGACGGATCGACGCCCGAGAAGAACTCGACCACGTAGTTGAAGAGGCCGATCTGCGGCTGGTAGAAGAAGGTCCAGAAATTACCGACCACGGCGGGCGACAGCATCATCGGAAGTACGATGAGCGTGGTCCACAGATCGCTACCCCTGAACTTCTTGTTGATCAGATAGGCCAGGGCAAAGCCGATCACCACCTGCAGGATCAGTGTCCAGAACAGGAAATGCGCCGTCGCCTGCATCGAGTTCCAGATGTCGCCATCGCCCAGGATGCGGCGGTAGTTCTCGATCCCGATCCATTCGGCGGGGCGGTTGGGCCGATTCGCGCGGAAATCGGTCAGGCTGAGACGGATCGTCCAGATCAGCGGGAAGATGTTTATCGCGAGCAGCAGAAAGATCGAGGGTGCCACGAATATCCAGGCAATCGCGCGGTCCGACATCCCGCGGATTCTCCGAACCGCGCCGGCTGAAGGCTCCTTTGCGGTGGCGGTGATCGGAGAGTCGGACATGGGTATTCCGTGTTGCTGGCGCCATTGCGGGAGACGTGCTTGCCGGCAATGCCGCACGAATGGTGCGCGAAATGGCGCATCATTGGAAGTTGGCAGAGTGGGGGTGCGTGCTGCCACGCACCCCTCGCGTCGGCGGATTAGAGCTTGCCGTCGTCCTTGAAGGTCTCGGTCCAGTCCGAGACCAGCCCGTCGAGGGCCTCCTGTGCCGTGCCATTGCCGGCAACGACATAGTCGTGGAGGTACTTCTGCGTATCCTGCAGCAACGTGGCATAGGTCGGTTCGGCCCAGAAATCCTTCACGACGGCCATCGAGTCCAGGAAGGTCTGCGCATAGGGCTGACTCGTCGCGAAACCGGGCGCCTCGAGCACCGCTTTCAGGCACGAGAAGCCACCCGATTTCCACCATTTTTCCTGCACGTCAGGCTGGGCGAACCACTTGATGTATTCGAGCGCCGCGTCCTGCTTGGACGAATAGGAGACGACCGAAATGCCTTGCCCGCCGAGCTGGGCGTACTGTTCGCCGCCCGGACCCGCCGGGTTGACGAAATAGCCGGTCTTGCCGCCGCCCACGTTCGCATCGGTCTCGAACCCCGGCCAGGTAAAGGCGAAGTTCATCTGCATGGCCACCTGGCCGGATTTGAAGGCGTCGATTCCCTCGCTCATGTAGCCATTGGACGAACCCGGAGGCGTGCAGCACTCATAGAGCGACTTGTAATATTCCAGCCCGGCCACGGCACCGGCCGAATTGACGAAACCCTTCATTTCGTAGGGCTTGTCGGGATTCTCATACTTGAACCCGAAGCTGTAGAGCACGTCCATCGCGCCCATTGTGATGCCTTCCGAGCCCCGTTCGGTGTAGATCGAGGCGCCATAGACCGTCTTGCCGTCGATCTGGCGGTTCTGGAAGAACATCGCAATGTCCTTCAGCTCGGCGAAGGTCTTGGGAGCCGCCAGGTCGCGGCCATACTTCTCCTTGAATTCGGCCTTGAGTTCCGGCCGCTCGAACCAGTCCTTGCGGTAGGTCCACCCGACCACGTCGCCGAAGGCGGGCAATGCCCAGTAGTTCGGGGTGTTCTTCGGCCATTCGGAATAGCCGACCACCGTGGCGGGCAGGAAATCTTCCATCTTGATGGCGTTGGCATCGAAGAAGTCGTTCAGCTTGATGTAGTGGCCTGCCTCGGCGGAACCGCCAATCCACTGACTGTCGCCGATCATCAGATCGCAGAGTTTTCCGCCGGAGTTGAGCTCGTTCAGCATCCGGTCGGCGAAGTTGGGCCAGGGAACGAACTCGAAGCTCATTTTATGGCCCGACTTCGCTTCGAAGTCCTTGCTGAGTTCGACGAGTGCATTGGCCGGGTCCCAAGCTGCCCAGCACAGTGTGAGATCCGCCGCCTGGACGGATGGCGCACCCGTCAAAGTGGCAAGAGCGACAGATGTCGCGGCTAGCACGGTTTTCACTCTCATGATGTCAACTCCTCCCAGAGTTTAGGACTTGGCTTGATCGCCGTGGCCTTCGTTAAGTTGTCAAATCCTAAATGAGGTGCGTACCTCATGTAAAGGGTTTTTTGAGGTGCGTACCTCATTTTATGGTTTGCGCCGGGAGAAACGATGCTAAGAACGTAGGTTAGGCACCGGATAATGGCAAAAGGCCTGCGGTGCCGGCCGCGGGAACCGACCAGGTAGACTCATATGCGACCGACGACGA
>Ga0214472_10005105_pt1 | contig 13814 bp, 12 predicted proteins | sample RVTome_6_FD_207662 | JGI IMG/M metagenome (GOLD analysis project Ga0214472, IMG submission 207662) | Soil microbial communities from uranium-contaminated site in the Upper Colorado River Basin, Wyoming, United States - RVT140D175 | ecosystem: Environmental > Terrestrial > Soil > Contaminated >... | reverse complement strand
AAACGAGGTTCCCGCCCGACCCCGTGTCTGGTCCCCGCGCCGTATCGCGGCGGACGCCCTGCAGCGTGACGTTGCGCCGCTCCGCAATCCGCTCGATGATGCGCGACACGCCGGCCAGCAGGCCGGCACCGTACTCGCCGCGGCGGAACTCGGGCGCCATGTACTGGCGGCTGGTCTCGCCGGCGAACCCGTCGGTGATGAACTCTTCGAGGTCATACCCGACTTCGACCCACACCTCGCGATCGTCGACCGCAAGCAGGACGAGGAGACCATTGTCCTTGCCGCGCTGGCCGATGCCGCGGCCGCCGTTCGCGAACATCTTCACCGCGTACTCGCGGATGTCGGCGTACGGCTGAAACGTCTTGACCGTGGCGACGACCACCACGTCGCCGCTGGCCCGCTGAAGCGAGCGGATGAGCATATCCATCTCGGCCTCGCTCGACGCGTCGATGACGCCCGCAAAGTCATTGACCGGTTGCGTCAGCTGCGGCGGCTCCTGGGCGGCCGCGGTGCTGCCGCACAGCAACATGGCGAAAAGGCAGACACGAAGGACCCGATGACATCGAAGATCACGAAAACCAAAATGTGGCTTCGTCATCTTCGTGTTCTTCGTGTTTGTGGTTACGACCATTCCGCTTACGCGCGCCATGAATCGACGGCGCGCGCGAGTTGCTCCACCGCCGCGAGGTACTGCGGAAACAGGCGCGCGGCGTCAGTCGTCTGGATTGTCGACGGACGGTCGAGCGCCAGCAGGTCGGCGACGACGGTGTCGGCGAGGCCGGCGGCACGCGCACCTTCTCGCGTCGCGTCCGCGCGTGCCGGGGAGCCGCCGCCGTTCAACCGGGCGACGTTGCGCAGCAGCGCCGCAAAGGCCGGCGCCGACGTGCACACGAGGTCCGCAATCGCCTGCGGACGGCCGCGCGTCTCGATAAAGCTCTCGCGAAGATGCAGGAGATGGCTCTTCACCTGCGTCTCGCACGCGCGCCGCAGGTCTTCGCGCGAGATCGAGACGCCGTCGAAGGGATCGGTCCCGAACACACGCTCGTGCGCGCGCAGGATCTCTGTGTATTCGAGTGGAAACGCGTCGAGCGACCGCCGGAACTCCTCGTGGGGCAGGATCAGCGGAATGGCCAGGCCGTGCCGCTCCCACTGCTGTGTCAGCCGCGCGCAGGCCTCCAGGTCGCTGACGCCCAATGAATCAACCAGGGCGAGGCAGGTGAGCGGGCTGTCCCAATCCTCTTCGATGCGGGGACCATAGGCAACCAGGGCCCGGAGCCGGCCGGCGAAGACGCGCCGCAGGTCTTCGACGAGCGCGGCAGCGGCGTGCCGCCACGAGTCCATGAACCATTCTACCGGCATGTGCTTCGTGCATTACTGCCGGCCGCTCCGCCCGCACCCCACCGCGCAAGCGTGCGCGGCGGGGACCCCCGCCTTGTCGCGGCTGGAATAGTCGCGCTCGACGGCTTGTTGTAAGTAGTATCCCCATCAGTCCGATCCGTCCCGTAGAATGGGTCAGATGCAGCTTCGTGAGCTGAACATCGGCTGTGTGGGCGGCGGCACCGGCCTTCCCAGCCTCCTTGGCGGACTCAAGACCAATCCCTGGCTCACGCTCAACGCCGTCGTGACGATGTTCGATAGCGGCGGAAGCTCCGGCCAGCTCCGCGATGAGCTCGGCGTGCTGCCGCCGGGAGACGTGCTCAAGGTCGCGCTGGCGCTGGCGCGCAACGAGGGCGAAGCGCGCCGCGTGCTGCTGTCGCGCCTGCCGACGCTGGAGCAGCACGATCGCCTTGCCGGTCACACCGGCGGCAACCTGCTGCTGTCGATGATGGAGCAGTACAGCGGCGACTTTCTTGCGGCCGTCGACGGATTGCGCGCGCTGCTCGGTTGCCGCGGGCGAGTCTGGCCCGTGAGCATCGAGCCGGCGTCAATCTGCGCGGAGTACGGCGACGGGACTCAGACGCGCGGCGAGGTGGAGGTGGACGCCGGGCAGTCGCGCGGCCACCAGGTGAAGCGCGTGTGGCTCGAGCCCGACGTGCCGATTCACCCGGCAGTCGCCGAGGCGATTCGCGGATTCGATGCGGTGATCATCGGACCCGGGAGCTTTTTCACGAGCCTGATGCCGCCGCTGCTCGTGCGCGGCGTGAAGGAAGCGCTCGCCGAGATGCGCGGCCCGATCATCCTCATTTCGAACCTGCTGACCGAGGGCCGTGGGATGGCGGGCTTTACCGCCGCCGACGAGGTGCGATGGGTGTCACACGCGATCGGCCGTCCGGTCGACGTCGTGATCGCCAACACCGGGCGGCCATCAATCGACGCGCTGAAGCGCTACGAAGCCGAGCACAAGCTGCCGCTCGATCTGGGCGACCTCGATGCCGTGACCGAGACGGTGCTCGGCCGGTTCTGGTGCACCGAGATTGCCCGGCACCACCGGCGTCGCCTCTCGTTCGCCGTGTGGAGCGTGCTCAGCCAGCGCCTGCTGTCGTCGGTTCGGGACGTTCAAGAGGTTCAACCGGTTCCGTAGTTCTTGTTCAAGGGACCAGTTGACGACAAGGGGTCAATTGACAGGGACGCGCCGGTCGAGCTCTTCGTGGCAGTTCTGCACGACGATCATCCGCGACTGCGTACTGGTGACGGAACCGGGTGCCGGCTTGATCATGAGAGAGCGCTCACCGTCCGGAGAGATATCGTAGGTTCGTCCTACAAAGCCGCCTGTGGGCGGGCCAAAAAAACAATCCCTTCACGCTGCGCAGATGGCTGATATAAGGGACGAGAAAACGTCCCGTCAGCGCGTTTTCCTTGCGACCTTCGGCTTCGCGGAGACACGCTTCCGCTGGGTCGCGGTTTTCGTCGAACGACCCGAACGATCCGAATGTCTCGAACGATCCGTGCCCGAACGCATTTCCAGCGCCCGGGCAATGATTTTGTCGAACATCGCCCCCGCCTCGCCCGCCTGGGCCGGCCGGTTGGACCGCCAGATGTCGGGATTGTCGGCGGAGAGGATGTCGGCGAAGTCGCCCTCGCTCTTCACGCTGAGCGGCGCGAACTCGGCAATGTCGACGTCGCCCGCCCAGTCATCGCGATGCTTGATCAGGAGCCACGAGCGATCGGCTCCGCCCGACGACCACCGCGCCCCCTTCGTGCGAACCAGCACCCACGATCCTTTGAGCTTGTAGCCGTCCAGCGTGAACTTGAGGTCGCCTTTCTTCAGCGCGGCGTCCACGTCGTCCACCTCGGGCGTCCACGTGCCCTGGTCCCAGAGCATCACGATGCCGGCGCCATAGCCCGATGGAATCACGCCCTCGAACGTCCCGTACTCGATCGGGTGATCCTCGACGTGCATCGCGAGCCGCTTGGTCGCCGGGTCGAGCGACGGACCCTTGGGGACCGCCCACGAGAGCAGGACGCCGCTGTGTTCGAGACGCAAATCGTAGTGAAGATGACTGGCGAGGTGTTTCTGGACGCAGAAGAACCGCGGCGTGCGGCCGGCAGGCGACGTCTGCGGCCTGTGACCAGCCGGCTCGGGCGACTGTGTGAAATCGCGCTTCTGACGGTACTTCTCGAGCGCCACCTTAGTTCACGCCTGCCTGCATCCTGCGGAGCGGCCGCGAGAAGACGATGAAGATCAAGCCTGCGGCTCCGGCGACCGCGGCCACCGTGCCGAACAACTGCACCCCATTCTGCACGGCGGCTTCCACGGTTTCGGTCTGCGGCATGTAGCGCGTGATGAGTCCCGCGACCAGGTTGCCGATGGCCGCGCCCATGAACCAGGTCCCCATCATCTGGCCGACCAGGCGTCCCGGCGCCAGCTTGGTCATGCTGCTCAAGCCGACGGGACTCAGGCACAGCTCGCCCACCGTGTGGAAGAAATAGGTGGCGACAAGCCACTGCATGCCGACCCTGCCCTCCGCCAGCGACATCGATGCCCAGGCCATCACCAGGAAGCCCACCGCCAGCAGGAGGAGGCCGAGGCCGAACTTGACGGCCATCGACGGGTTGCGGGCGCCGAGCCTGACCCACGTCATGCCGACGACCGGCGCGAGGAGGATGATGAAAATCGGGTTCACGGCCTGGAGCGCGCCCGCGGTGAGTTCCGTCCCCAAAATCGTGCGATCGGTCAGGTCGCGTGCGAAGAGGTTCAGGGCGGAGCCCGCCTGCTCGAATCCCGACCAGAACATCGCCGCGCCCAGGCACAGGAAGAAACAGACGGTAAGCCGCTGCCGTTCGACGTGATCGCGGGCGACAAAAAAGATGACGATGGCGAAGTACGAGATGAAGACCGCGGTGACGAGATAGAAGACGCTCTCCGCAAAGGCGGTGACGGGAAGCGTACCGACGGCCATCAGACTGGCAACGATGGCCACGACCACCGCTGCCATGCCGAGCCCGATCGAGAATTGCCGGCGCGCCGCGGCGACGCGCTGAGGTTGTCCCGAATCTTCCTTCAGCTCGCCGGCGCCGCGCAGGTACTGCTGGCCCCGCACGTACTGGATCAGCGCGAACGTCATCCCCACGCCGGCGGCCGCAAACCCGTAGTGCCAGTTCACCCATGGCGCGCCGTCGCGAGGCTCGCCCAGCCACGAGCAGACGAGCGGTCCGGCGAAGGCCCCGACGTTGATCCCCATGTAGAAGATCGAAAACCCGGCGTCGCGGCGCGGGCCCTTCTCGGCGTACAGGTCACCGACGATCGCGCTGATGTTCGGCTTCAGCAGGCCGGTTCCGAAGACGATCAGGAGCAGGCCTGTGTAGAACGTGGTGATCGACGGAATCGCCAGGCTGTAATGCCCGAGCGCGATCAGCACGCCCCCGTAGAGCACAGCACGGCGTTGGCCGACGAGACGATCCGCGATCCAGCCTCCCGGAAGCGCCAGGGCGTAGACGCCGAACGTGTACAGGCCGTAAATGGCGCCCGCCGTCGTGGCGTCGTATCCCAGGCCGCCGGTCAGGGGGGCCGCCGTCATGAACAGGATGAGCAGCGCCCGCATGCCGTAATAGCTGAAGCGTTCCCACATCTCCGTGAAGAAAAGCGTCGAGAGACCTCGCGGGTGACCGAAGAACGCCGTATCGAACGCGTCGGTTACGCGAGGGATGGCGTCCGCGCGCGCTGTCGAGGGATGTGCCACGTGTCCTCCGGGAGAAGAATAGTCCTTTTCCATACAATGGTGCGATGCGGGCGCTGCTCGTTTCCACCTACGACCTTGGACGCCAGCCGTTCGGCCTCGCGTCGCCTGCCGCGTGGCTGCGGGCCGCCGGCATCGAGGTGGCGTGCGCCGATGCGTCGAGAGCGCCCATAGCCGACGAGGAGTTCGCCGGCTCGTCCGTCATCGCGTTCTACCTGCCGATGCACACCGCGACGCGGCTGGCGTCGCCGCTCATCGATCGCGCGCGGCGAGTCAACCCGTCGGCGCGGCTTTGCGCCTACGGCCTGTATGCGCCGCTCAACGCCGCATGGCTGAGGGAGCGCGGCGTCCGGGATGTGATCGGGCCAGAGGCCGAACAAGAGCTGGTCGATCTCGTGAAATCCCATGGCGCCCCTGCCCAGTCACCAATCGCAGATCGCAAATCGCAAATGGTGCCACGGCTGCAGTTCATAACCCCCGATCGCCAGGGGCTGCCGCCGCTCGATCGGTACGCGTCGCTGCGGATGCCAGACGGCAGCCGCCGGGTCATCGGCAGCACCGATGCGACGCGCGGCTGCAAGCACTTCTGTCGCCATTGCCCCATCGTCCCCGTCTACGAGGGCCAGTTCCGCGTCGTCCCGCTCGACGTCGTCATGGCCGACGTTCGCGCGCAGGTGGCGGCCGGCGCGCAGCACATCTCGTTCGGCGACCCCGACTTCCTGAACGGCCCCACGCACGCGCGTCACCTGATCGAACGTCTGTCGACGGAATTTCCGGGCCTGTCCTACGACGTGACCATCAAGATCGAGCATCTCCTGAAGCACGCGGAGCTGATCCCGCGGCTTCGCGAAACGGGCTGCCTCTTCATCACCAGCGCCGTCGAGGCAATAGACAACGTGGTGCTGGGACATCTCAGGAAGGGGCATACCCGGAGCGATTTTCTGGCGGCGGCGGCGTTGTGCCGCGCGGCCGGCGTGACACTGGTCACCACGTTCGTGCCATTCACGCCATGGACGACGCTCGAAGGCTACGTGGAGCTGCTCGAACAGGTGGAGGCGCTGGATCTGATCGAGCAGGTGGCGCCCATCCAGCTGGCCATCCGGCTGCTGATCACGGCAGGCTCGCCGCTGCTCGAACTCGACGACATCCGCAGGGTGGTGGCGAGGTTCGACGCGGCCTCGCTGACGTGGCCCTGGCGGCATGAGGATCCACGGGTGGACGCGCTGCAGGCGGACGTCATGCAGCTGGTTGGCGCGGCGCCGGTGACGCCGCGCGCCGACGTGTTCGCCGCAATCGCCAGGCTGGCGCGCGAACATGCGGGTCTTCCACCGGGTTTGCGTCGGACCATGACGAGCACGCCGGTGCCGTACGTCAGCGAGCCGTGGTACTGCTGCGCCGAGCCGATGGAGATGGTGTGACAGTGGCAAGTGAAAAGTGGAAAGTGAAAAGTGAGAAGTTAAGTTGGAAGTTCGAAAGTTTGGCAGTGGCAGGTAAGCGGGTTCTTGTCGTTGCGGCGACGACCGGGTATCAGATCCGATCGTTTGGAGAAGCGGCGGCCGCGCTGGGCGTTCGGCTCGTGTTTGCCAGCGATCGGTGTGACCGGCTCGACGATCCCTGGTGGGATCAGGCGATCCCTGTTCGTTTTCACGAGGAGGCGGCCTCTGTCGATGCGGTGGTTGCCGCCTGCGCCGCCGCCCCCGTCGACGGCATTGTCGCTGTTGGCGATCGTCCGGCGGTCCTGGCCGCACGGATTGCTCACGCGCTGGGATTGCCAGGGCATCCGCCGGAGGCGGCCGCGGTCAGCCGGAACAAGCTGGCCACGAGGGAGGCGCTGCGGGCGGCGGGGCTGCCTACGCCGGCCTTTTTCGCCGTGCCGATCGACGCCGATTCCGGCGCGGTGGAGGCTGATGTCCCGTATCCCGTCGTGATCAAGCCGCTGGCGCTATCCGGCAGCCGGGGAGTGGTGCGCGTGGACACGGCGGAAGCGTTTGCTGCCGCGCTGACCCGTCTCCGGCGGCTGTTGCGGGCGCGCGACGTCCGCGTCGAGCGTGACGAACTGCACGGACAGGTGCTCGTCGAGTCGTTTATTCCGGGCGTCGAATACGCCGTCGAAGGGCTGCTGCATCACGGAACGTTGCAGGCGCTCGCGGTGATCGACAAACCCGACCCGCTCGACGGCCCGTGTTTCGAAGAAACGATTTACCGGATGCCGTCCGTGGCGCCGGCGGCCGTGCAAGCGCGCATCATCGCGGCGGTCTCCGCGGCCTGCGCCGCGATCGGGCTGCATCATGGACCGGTGCACGCCGAGTGTCGCGTAGATGCTCTGCAGGCGTATGTGCTCGAAGTGGCGGCGCGCCCCATCGGCGGTTTGTGTTCCCGGGCCTTGCGTTTCGGCGACCACGTATCACTCGAGGAAGTGCTGCTGCGGCACGCGCTCGGCGAGGACGTCTCGTCCTGCGCGCGCGAACAGGCGGCGTCAGGCGTGATGATGATTCCGATTCCACGGCGCGGTCTGTACCGGCGCGTCGAAGGCGTGGACGAGGCGATCGCCGTGGCCGGCGTAGAGGACGTCCGCATCACGGCGAAACCGGACACGATGCTCGTGCCGCTGCCGGAAGGGAAAAGCTACCTGGGATTCATCTTCGCGCGGGGGCAGGAGCCGCACGACGTGGATCGCGCGCTGCGGGAGGCGCACGCGCGGCTCCATTTCGTCGTCGAACGCGAAATGGCCGTGTTGTGACCTACTTCGCCTGCTGAGGTACGTATCCGGGAGGAAGTGCCGCCCCTTCCCCGAAGAAGAAGTCCTCCATCTGCTTCGCAATGAGCTCCTGCGCCTCCTTCTGCCAGGGCATCAGGCGGTACTCATTGAGAATCATCTTCATCCGTTCTTCCCACAGCTTCCACGCCTGGCCGGAGACCTTTTCGTAGATCCGCTGCCCCAGCTCGCCGGGCCACGGCGGTGCATCAAGTCCGGGCAGTTCCTTCTGAAACTTGACACATTGCACGGTTCGGCCGCTATTATTCGAAGCGGCCGCGGAGTCTTGCGGCGGGGGACTGCAGGTAGCCATACCGCGATGGTAACTCAACGCGGCGTCGTGAGTTGATTCAGATTCCAACCTCGACTGTAAAGTTCCGCGTCATGAGGCCCGAAGTGACGTTTCGTCGAGCGGTCTCTCTAGGTCGTTGCGTTCGCAGGGACTTACGCCGCGCGTCTCCTTTTTGCCGGGGTGGGCATACGCCTTGTAGACCCAGCACAGTTGCCCGCACGCCGGGACAGGTCCGGCGGGAAAAACCAGGAGGGGTGCCGTGGACGGAGTACGCAAAGAGCGTCGTGGATTCGCCTCGATGTCGACCGATAAGCAGCGTGAGATTGCCAGCAAGGGGGGGCGGGCCGCGCACGAGAAAGGCACGGCCCATGAATGGACACCTGACGAGGCGCGCGCGGCGGGCCGCAAAGGCGGCCAGATCAGCCGTGGCGGCCGCGGACGCCTCGTGCCCCAGACGGGGCTGGCTGTGACGACCCTCGGGTCGGTCCATGTTTCCGGCATGGACCGGGCCGTGTCGACTAGCGAATAGTCGCCCGACCGACGTTCGACTCGACCGGGAAGAGAGAGACGACGCTGTGCTAGTGCGTACAATTTCCTGTGCGCTGCTGGTGGCCGCGCTCGCGGCGCCAGCCGCGGGTCAGGCACCCGCGGCGCAGGGCACGACGACCACCACCACTACGACCGCAGTCACCCAGGACGAAATCGTGCTCCAGGGTGACAGCACCCCCCGCCCCGCACTTCCTACTATCAACGGCGACACGGGCTTCTGGTTCGTGCCGACCGCGGAAACGATGCCCGGCGGCCGCTGGTCCTTCAGCGTGTTCCGGGCGAACTTCGATCGCCGGCAGGGACTCACCGACGTCAATCAGATCGGATTCACGGCGGCGGTGGCCCTCGACGATCGTGTTGAGTTGTTCGGCTCATGGCGCACGGTTCGACTCGACCGCGACGTCAGGCCGACGTTCATTCCCGCTGACCCCGTGTTCGGGGGCGTGTCGCAGGAGTATCCGTACCTGCGGCGCGGCTGGTCGAAGACGCTGGGCGGTCCCATCATCGTCGGCGCCAAGTGGAGCATGATCTCGCAGTCGCGCGGCGACGCCATGAGCATCGCGCCACGCTTCATGGTGAAGTTCCCCAGCGGCTCCACCTGGGCGAGCACCAACGACTGGGACGGTCATTTCGATCTCGTCGTCAGCCGTGAGCTGAATCAGGCCTTCGAAATGACCGGCATGGCGGGCGCGGTGCTGCGCGGCGACCCCGACGAATTCCGCGTGTCGGACGGCGTGTCGTGGGGACTCGGCGCCAGCTTCCCGAGCCGATCACGCCTGCGCGCGCTGGTTGAATACCAGGGCGAGTTCGTCATCAAAGACAACACGCTCCTCCTCAATCCGCCGTACGTGGCAGAGGACGGCAGTATCGCACCCCTGCTCAGCCCGATTTCCGACCCCACCAACATCAAGGTCGGCGGCGTCTTCCAGGCCTCGAACGGCCTGTTCGTGCATCTGGGCGCCAACTTCAGCTTCGGCACCGAGAGCCGTACCGTCGGGGGCCTCGACATCGAGCACAACTCGTGGGGCTTTGACATCCGCGTCGGCTGGCATCCGGGCGTCACGCCCCAGCGCGAGCGCGTCCGCGTCATCAAGGAGACGACGACGGTCACGAACACGGTGACGCCGGCGCCGGTAGCCGCGGCTCCGCCGAACCGGCCTCCGACCGTGATGGCCAGCTGCAACCCGTGCACGGTCGAGCCCGGTCAGACCTCCAACCTGACCGCGACGGGCACGGATCCCGACGGCGACCCGCTGACGTACCAGTGGACCGCGCCGCAGGGCACGTTCAACAATCCCGCGGCGGCGAACACCATCTGGACCGCGCCCAACCAGGAGGGCAACGTCCAGGCGACCGTCACGGCGCTGGACCCGCGCGGCGGCACGGCGACGGGCACCGTGAACCTCACGGTGGCGCGGCGCACGACGCTGATGTTCGAGGACGTGCACTTCGACTTCGACCGCTTCAACCTGCGGCCCGACGCGCTCAAGATCCTCGACGACGCCGTCGCGAAGCTGCAGGCGAACCCGACGCTGAACGTGACGATCGAAGGGCACTGCGACGCCATCGGGACCGTCGAGTACAACCTCGCGCTCGGCGAGCGGCGGTCAAACTCGGTGCGCGACTACCTCGTGAGCCGCGGCATCGCCGCGGGCCGGCTGCGGACGGTGAGCTACGGCGAAGAGCGTCCGATTGCCGACAACGAGACGGCCGAGGGACGCGCGATGAACCGGCGCGCCCACCTCGCGGTGATCATCCAGTAAGGGCGGGAAGGGGGAAGGGGGCAAGCGGGAAGGGCTGTCTCAGGAGATAGGCCTGATTCCTAGGACAGCCCTTCCCCCTGCCCCCTAACGTGCTCTTTGCATATAGCATGAGATTCCTCACCATCTACCTCGTCGGTTATTTCGTCCTGCTCATCGGCGCCGCATGGGCACTGTGGGAGTCCGGGATTCTCAGCGAGATTCCGGGCGTGTGGATCGTGATTGCCGCGATCATCGCCATCGGTCTCGGGATCATGCTGGCCGTCGCATCCAGCCGGCCCGCGGTTTCCACGCGGTTGTGACCGCCGAGCTCAGGCATTTCAGTGGCACGGTCTGTGTTATTGCACAGACCGCATGCCCGCCGTACGGACGCCGGTTCTCCTTTTAGTCCTTTTCATTGCCGTCGCCGCGGGCGCGTGCCGCGAAGACGGCGACATCCAGATCTCCAGCCTCGATTTCAACGGGGTCGAGCGCGTCGACAAGGACGCGCTGGCCGGCGTGCTTCAGACCAGGCGCGGCTCGCGCCTGCCCTGGGGCCGCCAGCGGTCCTTCGATCGGAGCGCCTTCGAAGCGGACCTCAAACGTATTGAAGCGTTCTATCGCGACCGCGGCTTCCCGGATGCCCGGGTCACCTCGTTCGACGTAATGCTCAATGACGCGCAGGACCAGGTCGACATCACGCTGAACATCTCCGAAGGCGAGCCGATCGTCGTCTCCGGGATCGAGCTCACCGGCTTCGATGTCCTCGACGAAGACGAGCGGCGGGCACTTCAGGAGACGCTTCCGCTGCAGGTTGAGCGGCCGCTCGACCGGCAGCTGGCGGTCGCCTCGCGCGAGCGCGCGCTCAACGAGCTCCGCGACCGCGGCTATGCCTACGCGAGCGTGACCATCATCGAGCAGGAGAGCGGGCCGCGGTCCCGCACGGTGGCGCTCGACGCGGCGCCGGGCACGCTGGCGTATTTCGGCCCGATCGAGATCAACGGCCAGGTGAGCGTCAGTGAGAACGTGATTCGACGGCAGCTGACCTTCGCGCCCGGTGATGTCTTCACACGCCGCGAAATGCGGGAGAGCCAGCGGAAGCTGTATGGCCTCGAGCTGTTCGAGTTCGTCAACATCGAGTCGCGCGAAGACATGGCGCTGCAGGCTCCGGACGTGCCGATTCGCGTGACGGTTGCCGAAGGCAAGCACCACAAGGTGAACATGGGCGTGGGGTATGGGACCGAAGAGCAGGCACGCGGGCGGCTTCGCTGGGACCACCTCAACTTCTTCGGCGGCGCGCGCCACGTTGGCCTGGAGGGGAAGTGGTCGTCGCTCGATCGCGGGGTGCGCGCCGAATATCGCGAACCGTTCTTCCTCCGGCCGCACTTCTCGCTCACCTTCGACGGGCAGGCCTGGCAGGCGGCCGAGCCCGTGTACTCGCTCAACTCAGTGGGCGGCCGCATGACGCTGCGGCACCAGGCGAACTCCCAGAACCGCTGGGCGGTCTCCCTGATGAACGAGTACCAGCGCAGCACCGTGGCCCCCGAGGCGCTGCTGGATTTCACGATCCGCGACGAGCTGATTGCGCTTGGTCTCGATCCGCGCGACGGTCAGTCCAGCGGCACGCTCGGCGCGATCGCGTTCGACATCACCCGCAACACCACGACCAGTCTGCTCGACGCCCGCAGTGGGTACGTTCTCAGCGCACACGTCGAACAGGCGGGAAAATGGCTGGCGGGCTCGTGGGATTACCGGTCGGTCACGAGCGAAGGGCGGCATTATCTGTCAGCCGGCCGCCGGCTGGTGCTCGCGAACCGCCTGCGCGTGGGAACGATCGATCCGATCGGCGACCTCGAGCGCAACGTTCCGTTCTACAAGCGGTACTTCCTGGGCGGCGCGTCGAGCGTTCGAGGGTGGGGGCGGTTCGAGGTGGGGCCGACCAGCGGGTTCGGGCTGCCAATCGGCGGGCACACGATGCTCGAGGGATCGTCGGAAGTCCGCCTGCCGCTCACAGGCAAGTTTGGCGCGGTGGCGTTCGTCGACTTCGGGAATGTGTGGTCAGAGCCGTGGGACTTCAAGCCGGGCGACCTGCGGTACGCCGTTGGCCCAGGCCTGCGGTACCTGACCCCGATCGGCCCGGCGCGCGTCGATTTCGGCTACCAGGTCAATCCGATCGAAAACCTGCGCGTGAACGGGGAACCGGAGCGCCGGCACTGGCGCATCCACTTCAGCATCGGCCAGGCCTTCTAGATGAAATCCCGAATCCCAAGTTCCGCCTTCGCCAAAGGCTCCGGCGAGACCTCGCCGGGGCCCACCTCCCAGGCCGGCTGATCCATGTCCATCGCGCGGCGTTCGTTCCAGGTCGTCGCTCTGGTCTGCACCCTGATGGTCGGCGCGGCCTCGATGGCGCTCATCGTCACGCAGACCACCTGGTTCAAGGAATGGCTCCGCGGCTTCATTGTCAGGCAGGCCGAAGACTACGTGAACGGCCGGCTGTCGATCGGACGGCTGGACGGCAACCTGTTCTTCGGCGTCGAGCTCGAGGACGTGGACGTCACGATGAACGGCCAGACGGTCGTCGACATCAAGGACGTCGGCCTGGACTACAACGTGTTCAGCCTTCTCAGCAGTGGCATCGTCCTGGACGACATTCGTCTGAACCAGCCCATCATCCGGGTGGAGAAGGATGCGGACGGCTGGAACATCCTCAGGCTGATCAGGGCGCGCACGCCCGATCCCGACGAACCGAAGTCGCGCCTGCCGATTGCCGTCGGCGAGATCGGCATCAGCGACGGCACGCTGTATATCGAGGACAAGGCCGTCGGCACCTCCGGGATCGAGGTGCCGGCGCGGATCGAGCGGCTCGACGCGTCTGTGGGCGTGGCCAGCGACGAAGACGAGCTGACTGTCGAGATTGCTCATGTGTCGCTCCGCGCCGCCGCACCGTCGATCGGCGTGAACGCCCTGTCCGGCGTGATCCGCCGCCGCGAAAACGTTCTCATCCTGGAGAACGTCTCGCTGCGCACCGAAGAAACGTCGCTGCGGATCGACGGGACGATCGGCAACATCGAAGAGGGATTCCGGACGATCGATCTCGAGGCCTCGTCCGACAAGTTCGACGTCGAGGAGATCGCGCAGATCGTTCCGGCGCTGCGCGGGTACGCGATGCAGCCGGCCTTCGAGGTCAGCGCCCGCGGTCGGCTCGACCGCCTGTCCGTCGATCTGAATGCGCGCGCGACGAATCTTGGCCAGGTGACCGGCGATCTCACGATCGATGCCGCCGGTCCCGAGCGCCGGGTTGCCGGCACGGTCTCGATGGCGCATCTGAACGTCGCGCCAGTCGCTCGACGAGCTGATCTGAA
>Ga0214472_10005104_pt1 | contig 13814 bp, 8 predicted proteins | sample RVTome_6_FD_207662 | JGI IMG/M metagenome (GOLD analysis project Ga0214472, IMG submission 207662) | Soil microbial communities from uranium-contaminated site in the Upper Colorado River Basin, Wyoming, United States - RVT140D175 | ecosystem: Environmental > Terrestrial > Soil > Contaminated >... | reverse complement strand
GGAACCTCCGCGTTGACCTTGTCGGTGATGACCTCGAGGAGCGGCTCGTACTTCGCGACCGCGTCGCCCGGTTGCTTGAGCCACTTGCCGATCGTCCCCTCGGCCACGCTCTCGCCGAGCTGGGGCATCGTCACCTTGGCCACTTCGTTCGTTCCTCCGGTCGCCGGGACGGGCTGGCCGCCGCCTGGGTGTCTCGCCCTAGTGTCGCGCATCGTGTCGAGTCGCGCCGGGACCGGCTGCGCCGAGGGATCGTTACTATCGGGAGCGACGGGGACCGCCGCACGGCGGAACCTGGCGGGAGGGGTCGAGCGTACCGATGCGACGCCTGATACGAGCACTCGGCGTGCGCCCCGGAGAAGGCCGACTGATCCTTCACGTCGGATTCCTGTTCGCGACGGTCGAGGCGGGCCGGGGACTCGGTGAAGTCGGTGTCGACACGCTCATCCTGAGCCGGCTCGGGCCGGCCGCGCTCCCGTACCTCTTCATCGGCCTCGGCATCGTCGGTCTCGTCGTGTCGCTCGCGTACGGCGGCTTGCTCGGACGGATTCGACGCGACCGATTGCTGCCGGCGCTCCTCGTCGCTGCCGCGGCCGTGCTCGCTGTCGAACGGCTCGTCGCGACCACGGAGCCGGCCCTTGGCTTCCCGATCCTGTGGATCTCGGTCTACGCCACGGGGACAGTGCTGGTCACGATCACCTGGACGATCGCAGGATCCGTCCTCGATGCCAGACAGGCGAAGCGGCTGTTCCCGCTCGGAACGAGCGCCGCGATCCTGGGTGGGTTCATCGGGATGCTCGCGGCCGGGCCCCTCGCCGGGCTCGTCGGCGCCGCCAACCTCGTCCTCATTCAGGCCGCGCTCATCGTCGTGGCGGCCGTCCTCGCTGCCAGACTCGCCGACGCGCTCCGACGCGTCGCCCGGGGAGGCGGGAGGGTGCCGTTCGCCGCGGCAATGTCGGCCGGCGCGCGCGCCACGTTCGCCTCGCCGCTCATGCGGCTCGTCGCGGTTGCCTACCTCCTGTTCGCGGTCCTCAATTTCTCGATCTCCTTCCCGTTCTACGGCGCGATGTCAGCTGCATTCGCGTCGGAAGCAGCGCTTGCGTCGGCGCTCGGGCTCTTCTCGGCGGCGGTTACCGCGGCGTCATTCCTCGTGTCGACCCTGGTCGCAGGCCGTATCTATCGGGCAGTCGGCGTGACAGGCGGCGCGTTCGCGTTACCGCTCGTCTACGTTGCCGGTTTTGCGACGTGGCTCGTCCAGTTCTCCCTGTCGACGGCGGTCGCCGTGCGGCTGGCGCAGCAGGTCACCCAGCGCGGTGTGTCGAACGCGGCATGGAGCGCGTTCTTCAACGTCGTTGGCGCGGAGCGGCGCGGTCAGGTCCTCGCGTTCATCGACGGGGTCCCCGGCCAGATCGGGACGGCTCTCTCGGGAATCCTGCTGCTCGCGGCGACCGCGCTCGCGCCTGGGCAGGTGTTCTGGCTCGGCCTCTCGGCCGCGATCGCGTGCGCGCTTGTCGTACTTGCCGCGCGGCGACAGTACGGCCAGAGCCTGGTCCGGACGCTGCGCGAGGGACTCGCCGAGCAGGTCCTCGAAGGTGGGCCGGGGATCGAGGCGCTCGGTCGAGACCCGCGGATCGTCGCGGACCTATCGGCGGCGCTGCGCGCGGAACGCGCATCCGAGCGGCGCCTCGCCGCCCAGTTCCTGGCGCGTATCGGGGCTGAGAGCGCGACGCGGGCACTGGCGACCGCCGTTGGCGATCGTGATCCGGAAGTGCAGGCGGCGGCGCTCCGGGCGATCGCGGCGCTTCACCCGGACCCGACGCGCGACGGCGTCGCGGACGCGATCGCTCCCGTCCTCGACCATCGCGACCCCACGGTCCGGGCCGCTGCGGTCGCGGCGGCCGCCTCGTGCGATCGAACCCTGCTCGTCGAGGTCGCCCCGCGGATGTCGTTCGACGTGAGCCCCACCGTGCGCGCCGAGGTCGCTGTCGCGCTCATCGGGGGAGGCGAGGAGGAACGGCCCCATGCGATCCTGGCTGCCCTGCTCGAGAGTTCCGCCTCGGCGGATCGCCGTGCCGGACTCGACGCGGTCCGTCGCCTCGGTGGGCACTCGCCGACGCCGCGGATCACGGCCTCGTTGAGCGACCCGGATCCGGCCGTCCGCGCGGCGGCCGTCCGCGCCGTGGCCGTCATCACCGAAGGCGGCGAGCAGGTCGACGGTCTGCTCGTCGCTGCCCTGGCAGACCCGGTCCGCACCGTGCGGGACGCGGCTGCTGACGCGCTCCGCGAGCGGGTTATCGAGATCGGGCCGATCCTCGCCGTCGTCGAGCGTGGACCGCACGATGCACGCTTGGCCGCGCTCGCCGCCATGCGTGACCGCGGTACAGAGGTCGCGCCGGACCTCCTCCGCTGGGCTGAGACCCAGGTCCGCCGTGCCGCCACGCTCAGACGCCACGCCATGATCGTCACCGACTCCCAGGCCACGCTCGGCACGGGAGACACCGCCGCGTTCCTCCGGTATCTCCTGGATCGCCGCGTCGTGGCCCTCGAGACCGAACTGCTCGCCGCCCTCGCCGTGCTCGGTGCGACCGAGGCGAGCGGTCTCATCCGACGTAGCCTGCATTCGAACGAACCGGAGATTCGCGCCCAGGCACTCGAGGCGCTCGATGCGCTCGGGGACCGTCGCCTCGCGAGGGCCGTCGTCGAACTCCTTGAGCTGGAGCGAGTGGAGGCTCCTCCCCCACTCCGGCACGTGCTCGGAGGGTTGGCAGAGGACCCGGATCCATGGGTCCGCGCGCTCGCACTCCGTATGCTTGCCGAAACGCTGGCCGCGGAGCGGAAGGCGGTGCTCGACCGGGCGGCCGCCGACACCGAGCTGCTGGTGCGGACAATGGTCGATGCAGGCGACGACGGAGGGAGCGGCGTGCCGGAGACACGGGCGACACTCGGCGAGGTCGAGCGGATCATGTTCCTCCGCCGCGTGCCGCTGTTCGCCCAGCTCGAGCCGGAGGATCTCCAGCGCCTGGCCGCCACCGCGGCGGAGCGCTACTACCCCGGCGGGGAGGCGCTCGTCCGCGAGGGAGAACTCGGGGACGAACTGGTCGTCATCGTGGACGGCTCAGTGCGGGTGGTGCGGACGGACGGCGACGGCGAGCGCCTCCTCCGCATCTACGGCACCGGCGACCACATCGGTGAGCTCGCGGTGCTCCGCGAGCGTCCGCGGGCCGCCAGCGTCCTCGCCGACGATCCCGGGGTCCGCGGTCTCGTCATCGGCGGCGAGGGCGTCAAGGCGATCCTCCGGGAACGACCGGAGGCGGCCTGGGCGATGCTCGCCACGCTCGCCGAACGGATCAGCACGCAGTGACGGGGGTGTCGAGCGTCGCCGGTCGTCGACGGGACCTCCCGACCGGTACGGTCACGTTCCTGTTCTCCGACATCGAGGGATCGACGCGGCTGGTCCAGGAGGTTGGTCCAGACGTGTTTCGAGCAGTCCTCGAAGACCACAATCGGCTCCTCCGGGGTGCGTTCTCTGCGCACGGTGGCGTCGAACGCGGAACGCAGGGCGACTCGTTCGCGGTGATCTTCCGCGAGGGCCCGGCGGCGGTCGCGGCGGCGGTCGAAGCCCAGCGTGCGCTCGCCGGACACGCATGGCCTGCGCGCGCTTCCGTGCGCGTCCGGATCGGGCTGCACACGGGAATCGGCGTTGCCGGCGGCGATGACTACGTGGGCGTCGACATTCATCGCGCCGCGCGAATCGCCGGGCTCGCCAACGGCGGGCAGACCCTGCTCTCCGATTCGACCCGCTCGCTCGTCGCGCGCGACCTCCCGTCGGGAACCTGGCTGCGCGACCTGGGCATGCACCGCCTCCGCGATCTCGCCCACCCGGAGCAGGTCTTCGAGCTCGTCGTCGACGGCGTGTCGCCAACGGTCGGACTTCGTGCCGCGTCCGCGCCTGGCAACCTGCCGCCGGCGCTCGGCGCACTCGTCGGGCGCGATCGCGAGCTCGCGCAGGTCGAGCGACACCTCGAGGCCGGCCGGCTCGTCACGATCACCGGGCCGGGCGGCATCGGCAAGACAAGCCTCGCGATCGCCCTGGCGCGCCGGGTCGCTGCCAGGTTTCCCAATGGGACGTGGCTCGTTCGCCTCGAGTCCGTCACGGACCCCGGACTGGTCGATGCCAGCGTGGTCGACGCGCTCGGAATCCGGGACGCGGGGATGCGAACGCCGCGCGATCGGCTCGAGGACTTCCTACGCGAGGCGACGCTCGTGCTCGTGCTCGACAACCTCGAGCAGCTGCCCACGATCGGCACACGCGTCGTCGAGCTGCTGCAGGTCTCCCCGGGCATCCGGGTCGTCGCGACCAGTCGCGCGCCCCTCGGTGTCATGGCGGAACAGGTCTACCCGATCCCGCCCCTGGCGCTCGAGCCGACCGACTGGGCCGAGGCGGATGCGGCCCGACTGTTCACCGAGCGGGCACGTCGCGCGAGACCCGATTACGCGCCCGACCGAGCGGAACAGGCGGCGATCGCCGCGATCTGCCGCAGGGTCGATGGTCTGCCGCTCGGCATCGAACTGGCGGCGGCCCAGATCCGGCTTCTGCCGGCACGAACGATCCAGGACCGCATTGAGCGCTCGCTCGATCTCCCCGCAGCGGCCCCGGCGGACCTGCCGAGCCGGCACAGGACGCTGCGCGACACGGTCGCGTGGAGCTACGAGCTGCTCGATGCCCCGGCCCGGAGCGCGCTAGCGAGGCTGTCCGTCACGGTCGGCGGGTTCCGGCTCGAGGAGGCCGAGGCGATCGGTCGCTCTGCCGCGGGCGACGAGCCGGACATGCTGGCTGCGATCGCGACCCTGAGCGACCACAGCCTGCTCATGCCCCGGCCGGGCGTCGATGGCCCGCGGTTCGCCATGCTCGACACGATCCGCTCGTTTGCCACGGAACGGCTCGAGTCGTCGGGTGAACGCCGGGACGTCCAACGCCGTCATGCCCTCGCCTACCTCGCTCTTGCCGAAGCCGAGGCTTCCCGCATTCCCGGTCGCGATCAGGCCGTCCGTCTTGTCCGCCTGACGGAGGACCACGACAACCTGCGGGCGGCGGTTGCGTGGGCCATCGAGACAGCGGAGGCCGACATCGGCCTCCGCTTCGCGGCCGCCCTGTGGCGGTTCTGGCAGCTCCGCGGTCACCTGGCCGAGGCCCATGAAGTCGTGCCTGCCCTGTTGTCGATCCCTGGCGCGCAGCGTGACGATGCGCAGCGGCTGCGCGCGATGGAGGCGGCGGGTGGGATCGAGTACTGGCGGGGCGACATGCATGCCGCGACGCTCGCCTATCGCGAGCAGGTCCGCATCGGGCAGGCCGTCGGCGATGGGTCGGGTGAGGCTGACGGCTGGTTCAACCTCGCACACACGCTGAACGTGCAGGGACAATTCAGCGATGGGGCCTCGGCGATCGACCGCTCGGCCGAACTGTATGCGCGCCGGGATGACGAGCGGGGCCTCGCTCGCGCCGCCTGGGCAGGCGCGGCGACGGCGGTCGTCGCCGAGCCGGTGGGCGGCGCGTGGGACCCCGCCGTCGTCGACGTCCTCGACGAGCAGCGGCGGAAGTTCGAGGCCCTCGATGACTTCCTGTACGCGGAGCTCTGCGCCGCCACGCTCGCGTGGGTCAATCTCGCGCTCGGCAACCTGCGCGAGGCCGCTCGATGGGGAAGCCGGACCCTCCGCGGAGCATGGGAGGCGGGGGACGTCTCGTCCTCGACGTTCACGCTGCGAGCCGCGTCAGTGCTGGCTGCGTCCACCCGCCAATGGGTCGAGGCAGCAACCCTGGCGGGCGCCGCCGACGAGTACGAACGCCGCTACGCCGTCCAGCCGCCGATGATCCTCGATGCGATCATCGGGGGCGACGACACGAAGCAGCTGGCGCGCGACAACCTCGGCACCGAGGGATTCGATGCCGCGGTCGAGGCCGGTCACCTGATGACCATCGACGAGGCGGTCGACTACGCGCTGCGGTTCATCGACTCCGTTGCGTGAAGCGCGGGATCGTGGCTCCGCGCAGGTAGTCGGGCGCCTTCGCTCGCGGCCAGCGGACGCTGGCGGACGGCGCCGCCATCAGTACGCCGCGAGCCTGCGGATGCCGTCGGCGATCTTCTCCGGGTTGACCATGAACCAGTCCTCGAGGACGTGGTTGTACGGCACTCCCGGCACGTCCGGCCCCGCGATCCGCGTGATCGGCCCGTCGAGGTAGTCGAACGCCTGCTCGGCGACGATCGCCGCCACCTCCGCCCCGTAGCCGCCGAATCGGTTGTCCTCGTAGACGACCAGGCACTTGCCCGTCTTTCGGACCGACGACAGCAGGAGGTCGGTATCGAGCGGCCGAAGCGTGCGCAGATCGACCACCTCGACGCTGATCCCCTCGTCGGCCACCCGGTCGGCCGCCTCCAGGGCGTAGTGGGCCATGAGCCCGTAGGCGACGACGGTGACCTGCGACCCGGGCCGGGTGATCGCGGCCCGGCCCAGCGGCACGACGTAGTCGCGGTCCGGCACCTCGCCGCGCACGGATCGATACATCTTCTTGTGCTCGAAGAACAGCACCGGGTCGTCGTCGCGGATCGAGGCGCGGAGCAGTCCCTTGGCGTCGTGCGGCGTCGACGGCACGACGACCTTGAGCCCCGGCACGTGGGTGAAGAACGCCTCGACCGACTGCGAGTGGTAGAGCGCGCCATGGACCCCGCCGCCATACGGCGCGCGGACGACCATCGGCACGGCATAGCCGTTGTTCGAGCGGTAGCGCATCCGGGCCGCCTCGGACACGAGCTGGTTGAAGGCCGGGTGGATGAAGTCGGCGAACTGGATCTCCGCCACCGGACGCAGCCCGTTGACGGCCGCCCCGATCGAGGCGCCCACGATCATCGACTCGGTCAGCGGCGTGTCGATCACCCGGTCGTCGCCGAACTCGGCCCACAGGCCGTCGGTTGCAAGGAATACGCCGCCCTTCTTGCCAACGTCCTCCCCAAGCACGATGACCGACTCATCCCGCCGCATCTCGTCGGCCAGGCCCTCGCGGATCGCCTCGATGAACGTCCGGATCGCCATCGGTCAGTGGTCCTCCGGACCTCGCCCCAGGCCCCACGGCGGCGGCGTCTCCGACGGCCAGCGCTCGGCGTAGACCCAGTCGAGCGCGGTCGACGGATCCGGGTCCGCCTGGGCCTCGGCGTACGTCGTCGCGTCCTCGACCGCGGCGATGATCTCCGTGGCGAGGCGACTGAGCACCTCGTCGGTCAGCACGCCGGCCGCGACGAGCTGCTCACGAAAGCGCGGGAGCGGATCGCGCGCCTTTTCCGCCTCGAGCTCCTCCGCGGAGCGGTACTTCGTCTGCTGGTCGTCGGACGAGTGCGCCGTCAGACGCGTCACCTTCGCCTCGATGAGCGTGGGGCCGTCGCCGGCGCGCGCCCGGGCCACCGCGTCCCGCGCGGCCGCGTAACAGGCGAGGACGTCCGTCCCGTCGACGACGACGCCCGGGATCCCGTAGCCGGCCGCCCGGACCGCGACATCCTCGACCGACAGCTCCTTCGCCGCCGGAACGCTGATCGCGTAGCCGTTGTTCTCGACGACGAACACGAACGGCAGGCGATGGATCGCCGCGAAGTTGAGCCCCTCGTGGACGTCTCCCTGGTTCGATGAGCCCTCGCCCATGAACGTCATCGCGACCTGGTCGGTGTGGCGGACCCTGGCCGCCAGGGCGATCCCCACCGCGTGGAGGATCTGGGTCGCCACGGGGGACGAGACAGAGACCAGGTTGTGCTCGTGGGAGCCGTAATGGCCGGGCATCTGCCGGCCGCCGGACGATGGGTCGTTGGCCGTCGCGTACTGGGCGGTCATGATGTCGCGCGCCGACATGCCGAAGGTCAGGCACGTGGCGATCGACCGGTAGAACGGAGCGACCCAATCGTGGCCGCGCCGGAGCGCCCACGTGATCCCGACCTGCGCGCCCTCGTGGCCCTGGCCGCTGATGACGAACGGGATCCGACCGGCCCGGTTGAGGATCCACATCCGCTCATCGATCGCCCGCGCGAGGGCGACCATCCGGTACATGGCGACGAGATCGTCGTTCGACAGGCCGACGTCTGCGCCGAGTCCGACGGACGTCCGAGCCATCAGAAGTTGATCGAGCGCTTGTCGACCGCCATGGCCGCCTCGCCGACGATCTCCGACAGGGTGGGGTGCGGGTGGGTCGCCGCGCCGATCTCCCACGGGGTCACCTCGAGGGTGAAGCCGAGCGACGCTTCGGCGATGAGGTCGGTGGCGTGCGGGCCGACGATGTGGACGCCGAGCGTGTCGCCGGTCTCCGGGTTGCCGATGACCTTGCAGAAGCCCTCGTACTCCCCGCCGATGATCGCCTTGGCGATGGCCTGGAACGGCACCTTGCCGACGCTGTGCGGGATGCCCTGCTCCTTGCACTGCTGCTCGGTCAGGCCGACCGACGCGATCTCTGGCCGGCAATACGTCGCCCGCGGCTGGGTGACGTAGTCGATCTCGTGGACCTCCGTGTCGCCCGCGATCGCGTGGGCGGCAACGATCCCCTCGTGCCCGGCCGTGTGGGCGAGGAGGAGGCCGCCGACGAGGTCGCCGATGGCGTAGACGTGCGGCTCCTTCGTCCGCATCCGGCCGTTGACCGTGACGAATCCGCGGTCGACCTCGACCTTCGTCGTCTCGAGGCCGATGTCCTCGACGTTGGCGGCGCGGCCGGTGGCGACGAGCATGGTCTCGGCGTGCAGCTCCGTGGGGTCCTTGCCCTCCGGGCCGACGGTGACGGTCACCCCGCTCTTGTCGGTCCTGACGGCGGCGGTATCGAAGCGTGCGTTGGTCATGACCGTGATCCCGCGCTTCGTGAAGCTTCGCTCGACGACCTGGCTCACCTCGCGGTCCTCGAGCGGAACGATCTGGGGGAGGTACTCGAGCAGGGTCACCGTGACCCCGAAGTCGTGATAGAGGGACGCGAATTCGACACCCACGGCACCGGCGCCGACGACAATGATGTCCTTCGGCAGCGCGTCGAGCCTCAGGCAGTCGTCCGAGGTGATGATCCGGCGGCCGTCCGGCTCGAGGCCGGGCAGGCTCTTCACGCGCGAGCCCGTGGCGAGGATGACGTCAGTGGCCTGGAGGACGCGCTCCCCTCCCCCGCCGGGGGTCCCGTCTTCGCCGGCCTGGCTGACCCGGATCTTGTTCGGTCCCTCGAGGCGACCTCGTCCGGCGACCCAGGTGACCTTGTTCTTGTCGATCAGCGTCTTGAGCCCGGTCCACATCCGCTTCACGACCTGGTCGCGCCGCGCGGCGACCTGCGCGTAGTCGATCGTCGCCTCGCCGGGCAGATTCAGTCCGAAGTCCTTCGCGTGTCGCAGGCGCTCCGCGAAGGCGGCCGATTCGAGGAGCGCCTTCGTCGGGATGCAGCCACGGTGCAGGCACGTCCCGCCGATCTTGTCCTCATCGACGAGGGCAACCTTGAGCCCGAGCTGGGCCGCCCGGAACGCCGCCGTGTAGCCGCCGGTGCCCGCGCCGAGCACGACGAGATCGAAGTCGTTGGAGGAGCCGACGGCCATGGGTCAGGGAGCCTCGGGGAGCCTCGTGACCGGCGACGGCGACGCGCGCCGCGATGCCGGGCAGGGCGGGTGGGTCATCGCGGTCGATGGTACGCGTGGGATCGAACGCCGCGCAACCGATGGGCCGTCGCTCCGCTCTCGGTGCTAGACTCGCGACCCGATGCCGGACCTCGTCCCGACCGTTCTGCTCGTCGGCGTCGCCTACCTGTCGGGCTCGATCCCGATGGGCGTGCTCGTTGCGCGGATCTCCGGCGGACCGGATCCGCGGACCGTCGGCTCGGGGCGGACGGGCGGGACGAACGCCCTCCGCGCGCTCGGCCGGAAGTGGGCAGCCGTGGTCGTCGGCGGCGATCTCCTGAAGGGGGCGCTGCCGGTCCTCCTTGCCCGATTCGTGACCGGTGGCGACCCGCTCATCGAGGTGCTGTGCGGCGGTGCGGCCGTCGGCGGGGCGATCTGGTCCGTGTTCGTCGGGTTCCGAAGCGGCCGGGGCGTCGGCACCGGGGTGGGCACGATGCTCGTCATCCAGCCGATCGCAGTCATTCTCGCCACACCCGTGTTCGTCGGGGTGATCCTCTTGACCCGCTACGTGTCGCTCGGGTCGTTGCTCGGGTCGGCCGCGATGTTCCCGGCGATGCTCGTCATCTGGGCCGTTGCGTCGGGGGCCGTGCCACCGGCCTATCTGCTCTGGGCGGCGGCCGGTCCGGGCCTGATCTGGCTCGCCCACGCCGACAACATCGACCGCCTGATCCACGGGACGGAGCGCAAGTTCGACCTTGGGCTCATCGTAGGCCGCGGGCCGGGGCAGGGTTCAGGCTAGGTGCACGCGCGGGTGGCGCGGGCTGTCACCCCTGATCGGCCAGAGCAGGCCGCGTGGTCGTTCCGATTTCGTACACGTCGGGGACCCACTTTCCCCCGCGCCAATGTTCCGAGATCGTATTCCGGTTTCGGACAGTTGCGGCTTGAGCAAGGACGCCTGCCGAGGACGTACGGAATCGTAAGATCGGGAACGGCCGTCAGGCGGCGAAGGGGAGCCCAGGCGGCCAAGGGGCGACGGGCAGAACGGGGACGCCGGGGAATCGAACGACCCGGGCCGGCTGACAGCCCGGGTCGGGTTCTCTATCTCACGCGGTGTACGCGAGCCCACCGCGGGCTCGCACCGAGAGGGTCTGGGTCAGGCGCCCCGGATGGAGCGGAAACAGTCGCTGCAGTAGACGGGCTTGCCGCTCGTCGGTCGGAACGGCACCTGGGCCTCGCGGCCGCAATTGGAACAGGTGGCTGCGAACATCTCGCGCGGGCCGCGATCGCGGGAACCGTAGCCCCCACCACCGCCGCCGCCGTAGCCGCCACCGCCGCCGCCGGCGCTATAGCCGCCGCCGGCGCCGTAGCTACCGTAGTCGCTTCCGCCGCCGGAGTTGCGGGCAGCCTTCCGGCTGGCCCGACACGAAGGGCAGCGGCGCGGCTCGGTAAAGCCACGCTGCGCGTAGAAGTCCTGCTCGGACGCGGTGAAGACGAACTCCTGTCCGCAGTCCGCGCACGTCAGGTTCTTGTCGTTGTACACGAAAACGAAACTCCTCTCGGTAGCCGCGCGATCCCTTCGGGTTCTCGCGTCAGCCGTGAGAGGAGTCCGAGTCGTCGTCGAGCTACGTTCTATTGACCCGGGACGCTTCCCGGACCATTTACGGCGCGGAGTCTACGCGCTCGCCGAACGCTTGTATAGCCCCGTGCTATGCACGAATTCGACCGACTGTCAACCGCTGCCGAGAGGGGCCGTCGCGAACAGGACCGAGAACGCCCTGCACCACACCACGGCGCTTCGGAAGGTCGACGGATCGACACCGTCGGGCAGGTCGAACGAGAAGGAGCCCTCGCTCGCCTTGAGGGCGCCGAGCTCGATGGCGTCGGCCGTATAGCCGACCTCGGGCGAGAGGTAGACGAACAGGTCCGGGCCGTTGCGGACAGCGAAGTCGTCGAAGCGCAGCGCGTAGCGGCCGGGCGCCGTCTCCACGATCGAGGCCGTTCCACTGCCGAAGTGGAACTCGTCCGCGCCGGCGAACTCGCCGCTGGCGACGACAGTCCCGGACACCGGTGACGGCTCGTCGAGCTGGGTCGTGATGAACAGCGGGGAGCCGAGGTACCAGGCCAGCGGCAGGCCGACGACGAGGGCCGGGATGCCGACCACCAGCGACCGCCGCGGATGGCGCCGCGCGGCGAGGTCCCAGCGGCCGCGGATCGCGGCCCGGGCGACTACGAGCGCGACGACAGCGAGCCCGATGGCGATCGGGATCCGGAGGGGATAGAGGCTCGACGCGAAGGCGCGCTCGAGGTCACCGATGAATTCCATGTCGAAAGGATGGTCGGCGTCGATGACGCCCGTGTTACGCCGGGGAGGTGCCCGCGATATCGTCGGGGCAGAGGCGAGCCATGACGTTGGCCCTCGTGGAAACGGTGTACGCCGCGGGCTCGGACATGCATCGCCGGCGGGTCCCCCCTGGATCGGACGCGATCGCCTCCATTCATGTCCAAGCGTGTTCTGGGTCGCTATGACATGCGCCGTGCTCGCTTGAGGGCGCTGGAATCGCCCCCATTGCTGCCAGAACGTGACTGCCGGATAGCCTCCCGGGTGCAGGCGGATCACGACATGCCTGGAGCCGGTCCTCGTGCTCGCGGTATCGATGGGGGCGGTATGCGGCGGCAGAATGGGCGGGGCGGGCCCGGAATGCGCACGCGGGGCCCGGCGCTCGGTGGGGCGGGGCTCAGCGGGGCGGAGAGCGCCGAGGGCTCCTCGAGATCAGCCGGGTTCGACCGCCCAGCCTCGCGAGCGCTCGACGGCGCGCTGCCAGCCCGCATACAGGCGATCCCGCCGGGCCGGCTCCATCGACGGCTCGAACCGGCGGTCGAGCCGCCAGTTCGCCTCGAGGTCGGCCGTATCGCGCCAGAAGCCGACCGCCAGGCCGGCGAGGTAGGCCGCCCCGAGCGCGGTCGTCTCGGCCACGACAGGCCGCTCGACCGGAACGTCGAGGAGGTCCGCCTGGAACTGGAGGAGCAGGTCGTTCGCGGCCGCTCCCCCGTCGACCCGCAGCGCGGCGAGCGGCGCGCCGGTGTCGGCGTCCATCGCGTCGAGCACGTCGCGGACCTGGTAGGCGATCGACTCGAGCGTCGCCCGGGCGACCTCGGCGAGCCCCGTCCCGCGGGTCAGGCCGACGATGGTGCCGCGCGCCGTCGGATCCCAGTACGGAGCCCCGAGGCCGACGAACGCGGGCACGAGGTAGACCCCGCCGGTGTCGGCCACCCCGGCCGCGAGCGCCTCGATCTCCGACGACGAGCCGATTGCCCGGAGGCCGTCGCGCAGCCACTGGACCGCGGCGCCGGCGATGAACACGGAGCCCTCGAGGGCGTAGGTCACCGGTCCGTTCGGACCCAGCTGCCAGCCCACCGTGGACAGCAACCCGTTCGAGGAATCGACCACGCGGTCGCCGGTGTTGAGGATGAGGAAGGCCCCGGTGCCGTACGTGTTCTTGGCCTGGCCGGGGCGGAAACAGGCCTGGCCGAACGTCGCCGCCTGCTGGTCGCCGGCCATGCCGGCGATCGGAATCGGGGCACCGAACAGCGAAGCGTCCGTCTCGCCGTAGACCTCCGAGCTCGAGCGAACCTCGGGCAGGACGGCCGACGGCACGCCGACGAGGTCGAGCAGCTCCGGGTCCCACGCGAGTCGGTGAATGTCGAACAGGAGCGTCCGGCTCGCGTTCGACACGTCCGTGGCGTGGACGGCGCCATCGGTCAGGCGCCAGAGGAGAAACGCGTCGACCGTGCCGAAGGCGAGCTCGCCCGCCTCCGCCCGCCCGCGCAAACCGGGGACCGCGTCGAGGATGTGCCGGATCTTGGGCCCGGAGAAGTACGCGTCGAGCGGAAGGCCCGTCCGCGCGCGGAAGAGCGCCTCGTGCCCGGCCGCCCGGAGCGCGTCGCACAACGGCGCCGTGATCCGGCTCTGCCAGACGATCGCATCCGCCACCGGACGGCCGGTCGAGCGATCCCACACGATCGTCGTCTCGCGCTGGTTCGTGATCCCGATCGCAGCGACGCCGGCCGGGCCGCCGACCGCACCGATCACCTCGCGCGCGACGGCGAGCTGCGACGACCAGATCGCCTCCGGGTCGTGGGTCACGTGGCCCGGCGCCGGGTAGCGCTGCTCGAACTCGCGCTGGGCGGCCGCGACGACGGTTCCCGCGC
>Ga0214472_10005103_pt1 | contig 13814 bp, 14 predicted proteins | sample RVTome_6_FD_207662 | JGI IMG/M metagenome (GOLD analysis project Ga0214472, IMG submission 207662) | Soil microbial communities from uranium-contaminated site in the Upper Colorado River Basin, Wyoming, United States - RVT140D175 | ecosystem: Environmental > Terrestrial > Soil > Contaminated >... | reverse complement strand
CGGAAGCCGGCCGTCGCCAGGCGGCCGAGCCCCTGCCCGCCATGCGCGTGGCAGATCGCGCACGCCAGCGCGTCGGCGGCGTCGGCGCTGGGATCGGCGCGGAGCTGCAGCAGCCGCCGCACCATGTCCTGCACCTGCCGCTTCTGCGCGTGTCCGTTGCCGACCACGGACTGCTTCACCTGCAAGGCAGTGTACTCCGCCACCGGCAGGCCGTGCAGCACCGCGGCGCAAATCGCCGTGCCGCGCGCCTGACCGAGCAGGAGGGTGGATGCGGGGTTTACGTTGACAAAGACTTTCTCGATCGTGACCTGGGCCGGCCGGTGCTCGGCGATGACTTCAGCAAGGCCTTCAAGTATCGCCTTCAGGCGCTGGTCGAGGCCGGCGTCGGGCGTCCTGATGCGCCCGCTGGTGACATAGGAGAGCCTGCCGCCGTTCTTGTCGATGACGCCAAAACCGGTCACGCGCAGTCCAGGATCTATGCCCAGGATGCGAATCGTCAGCTCTCCAGGATCGCCGTCGTATAAACGTCCTGCACGTCGTCTATGCCTTCGAGCGCGTCGATCAGCTTCTGCACGCGCGCGGCTTCGTCGCCTTTCATCGCGTTCTCGGCCGTCGGCTTGAACGTCACCTCGGCGAGCGCGGCCTTGAAGCCCTGCTTCTCGAGCGCGGTCCGGACGGCGACGAAATCATGGGGCGCGGTCGCGACCTCGATGCTGCCGTCGTCGTTGGCGATGACGTCCTCCGCCCCCGCCTCGATCGCCGCCTCCATGAGCGCGTCCTCGACCGTGCCGGGCGCGAATATGAGCTGTCCGCAATGCTTGAAGAGGAACGCGACCGATCCCTCCCCGCCCAGATTGCCCCCGTGCTTGGTGAAGGTGGAGCGCACGTCCGCCACGGTGCGCGTCTTGTTGTCCGTCAGGCAGTCCACCATGACCGCCGCCCCGCCGGCGCCGTAACCCTCGTAGCGGATCTCCTCGTAATTGGCGCCCTCGAGACCGCCGGTGCCGCGCTTCACCGCGCGCTCGACGTTGTCCTTGGGCATGTTGTTGGCGTAGGCCTTGTCCATCGCCAGCCGCAGCCGCGGGTTGGCGTCGGCATCGCCGCCGCCCAACCGCGCGGCGACCGTGATTTCCTTGATCAGGCGGGTGAAGATCTTGCCGCGCTTCGCGTCCTGCCGGTTCTTGCGGTGCTGGACGTTCGCCCACTTGCTGTGACCTGCCATCCTATCCTCGTGCCAAGCCCCGACAGGGCGATGCACGTCGAACCTCCCCTCTCGATCCCCTCATCCCCGCCCTTCTCCCGAGTGGAGAAGGGTGGCTCGAACCTCCTCTCTCCCCTCGGGAGAGAGGTCGGGAGTGAGGGATGGAGGGGCGGGGGTGAGCGATGTGCTGCCCCTGCTGGCCGCTCATAACTCGCTAAACTGGCGAAAATTTTATCACGCGAGGGCGCCATGCCAGAACTGCGGCCGGTGCGCGTGAGCATTAGCGCGTGGCCGCCGGCGCTGCCTTCGCAACCGGCGCCGGCTCGTAGCGGTCGTGGTGGCGCACCCACTCCATGGTGAACTTCAGGTGGTCCTCGTCGCGGCCCTTGGGGGTGAGGTCGAGCATGTTGTAGGTGCCCATCATCACCTCCACGCCGCGCCCGTAGGTCGAGTAGGTGTGGAAGACCGCGCCCGCCTCGTCCTTGCAGAACACGCTGATGCCAGGCAATTCCTCGTGCGGGTAGGGCCACGTGCTGCTGTAGTTGTAGTAGACCTTACCTTTGGCGACCTCCTCCGGCGTGAAGCTGACGCCGAAGTCGCGGTTGAAATCGCTGCCGTTCGAGGACACCCACTTGAACTGCCAGCCCATGCGCCGGCGAAAGCGCTCGATCTCGGCGAGCGGCGCGCGCGAGACGGCGAGGAACGTGACGTCGCGATGCTCGAGGTGCACGTTCATGCCGTCGGTGTGATCGGCCATGAAGGAGCAGCTCTTGCAGCCTTGCTCCCACCCCGGTCCGAGCATGAAGTGCTGCACCAGCAACTGGCGGCGCCCCTCAAACAGCTCGGCAAGCGTGCGTTGGCCCTCGGGCGCGTCGAAGACGTAGTTCTTCCCGACGCGTTCCCAGGGCAGAGCCCGGCGGCGGCGCGCCAGCGCGTCGCGCTGGTGCGTGAGTTCCCTCTCAGCGGCGAGCAACTCGAGGCGCGCCTTGAGCCATTGCTCGTGTGAAACCACTTTCGGCATTTCCATGTTCGTCTCCTTGATCGTTTGCGTGTTCATCGCTTTCCTTGTTGCCGTTCCGGCTGCGAAGCCGGCCCAAAACCACGGCGGCGAGGCCGCCGCTTGACGCGGCGCCGGCAGCAATCCAGGCCGCGCCGATGCATGCGGGACACATGCCTACCTCCCGGCGCCCGATCGGGCGCCTTTCGGCCGCCGCACGGCGCGGACTTTTCCGCTCGGTCCGCCGCCGGCATAAAAGAGGTCCGCCCCGTCGGACTCGAGCCCGCTGACGCCGACGCCGGCGGGCATCTCCAGCCGCTCGAGCACGGCGCCGCTCTGCGGGTCGATCCGGCGAATCTCGCTTTCATCGCCTTCCCAGGTGCCGTGCCACAGCTCGCCTTCGACCCAGGTCACGCCCGTGACGAAGCGGTTGGAAGAGAGGGTGCGAAGAACCGCCCCCGTTTGGGGATCCACTTGATAAATCTTGCGATCGCGGTGCTGCCCGACCCACAGGCTGCCCTCGGCCCAGGCCAGTCCCGAGTCGTTACCCTTGCCGGGCGCCGGGATCGACGCCACTACCTTGCCGCTGGCGGGATCGATCTTGTCGATGCGCGCCTCGGCGATCTGATAGAGGTACTTGCCGTCGTAGGCGGTGCCGGCATTGCTGGCGCAATCGAGCTGACGCGTCATCTCCCCGCTTCCGGGATCGAATGCGACCAGACCGTGGTCCGTGGCGGCCCAGACGCGCTGACCGTCGTGGGTGACGCCGGCGATGCGCTCCGAGCCGGCGAACGGTCCGTACTCGCGCACGATCTCGGCCGCGTGTGCCGGTACTGAGGCCGGCGCCTGGGAGTTCTCTTTACCTGTCTTGCGGTTCATTGCCCTGCTCCTTTCAATGCGCCTTGATTGGCGCGGCAGGGTCACTTTACTCAAGCGGCAGCGCGGCGGGGAGTAACAAGATTGTCGTGAATCCGGTGAGAGGCGGCGCAAGCCAGCGGCGCGCCCTCGCCCGTCCGATCGAGCGTACCTTTTCAGCCGCCTCCAGCTCAGCCAGCGCGCGCTGGACTGTGCGCTGACTGTCCCCAAGCGCGAGCGCCAGTGCCGAGGTCGACCAGGCCGCGCCGTCGGAGAGCAGCGCCACCAGTGACGCCTGATCGCCGTCGATGGGCGGCGCCAGCACGACGACGTCGCGCGCCCGACGCGGCTTGAGGACGAAGCCTCGCTCGGTGGCCTCGACGCGCGCCAGTCCCGCGACCAGCGCGCGCAATCGGCCCATTTCGACCCGCAGGCGCGCCCGATGCGACTCGTCGGGCCGGCGGGTGCGAAACGCGCTGGCGATCAACGCTTGCCGGTCGACATCGCCGGGCCACGCCTCGGCAAGCGCCCGCGCCAACGCGAACAGCACAGGCCGGCGCGCCAGCGGCAACCACACAGTACCGGCGCGCAGCCCGCGGCGGCAGGCGTCGACGACCAGCGCTCCCGAAGTGAAGAGCGCTTCGACCTCGTCGAGCCGCAGCGCCTGCTCGCCGCCGGCAAAGAGGCGCCGGGCGGCGGGACGGTCGAGCGCGGCCCGCGCCTCCGCCACCTCAGCCAGGAGCGCCGGCACGCGTGCGCGATCAGCCGCCGCCTGTGCGCGGGCAAGCGCCGCCCGCGCCGGACCGGTGCGCAACGATCGCAGCGCCAGCTCGGCGGCGATCAACTCGGCTACCGCCGCCAGCGACGGCGACAAGCCACTCGCATCGAGGCATGCCAGCGCGGCCGCGGCCTGGTCGAGGCGGCCGAGCAGCAGGAGCCGGCGCGCCGCGATCAGCCGTGCCTGCAGCGCATTGGCGTGATCGGCGCGCGCCTCGAGCGTGGCCGACGCTGCCGCCAGCGAGCGCGGCGAGCCGCCGAGATCGCGCATGGCCAGCGCCACCTCGGCCTCCGCGACGACACAGCGGGCGCGCGCCAACTCCTCGTGGGCGCCGAAGCCGCGGGCGGCGCGCCGAAGGAGCTCACGGGCGCGCGGCAGCTCGCCGAGCTGCGCCATGGCAATGCCGCGCAGGGCCAGCGCCGGCGGGTCGTCGCGCAGGGAAATTCGCTTGAGGGCGCCGACCGGGTCACCAGCAGCAAGGGCGCGTGCGGCGGCGGTGATCAGGGCCTCCATGACGACAGGCTACCCGGCCGCGCCGACGCCGGCGAGTTGCTGCGGCCGGAACCCTGAAATTCTCGTGGTGGGCTGCCCCTTAGCCTCCCAAGCCCCCCCAATCATACGCAAAACTCTGGCCTTTTTGTCATGTTTTGAATATGATTGGGGCATGGCCTCGCTCGATCAATACTTGGACCAGCAGCTTGCCCGCGGCCGCGCCTACTTTTCCCGACAGGAGGCGCTGCGCGCGCTCGGCCTCGTACCGCAGAACTTTGCCGCAGCGATCAGCCGGCTCATCCGGAAACGCCGCCTGGCAAACCCCCGGCACGGTTTCTATCTGATCCTTCGGCCGGAGGACCGGGCGCTCGGCGCGCCCGATCCGGCACACTGGATCGATCCGCTGATGAAACACCAAGGGATCGACTATCGGATCTCGTTGCTTCGCGCAGCCGCGTTCCACGGCTCGTCCCACCAAGCGGCCATGGTCTTCCAAGTCGTCGTTCCGAAGCAGTTGCGAGGCTTCGAGATCGGGCGCCACCGCTTGCAGTTCATATACCAAGCGCCGCAAGCCTTCGCCGAGGCGAATCGCCCCGAGTGGCTCGCGCAGATGAAAAGCGAGGCGGGCTTCGCAAAGGTTGCAGGCATCGAGCTGACCCTTCTGGATTGCGTGCGCTACCTCCATCGTGCGGCAGGCGTCAACGGCGTGGCGCAGATAGCAAAAGACCTCGGCGGCAAGGCGGATCCGCGCAAGCTGGCCAGGCTCGCTAAAGTCTACGAGAACTCGTCCGTTCGACGGCTCGGCTATCTGCTCGAGCTTGCCCGGCACGCGCGTCAGGCAAAGGCGCTGGAACCCTTCGCCCGCGAAGCCAAATCCCTGAAGCCGCTCGATCCTGCGTGCAAGCCTTTGGTGGCTTCACTCGCGTCCCCGCGGGAGAAAAACCCCAAGTGGATGCTCCTCATCAATGAGCGGATCGAGGTAGAAGCGTGATCCCGCGCGCCTACCTCCAGGAATGGAGCACGAAGGCGCCTTGGCCGGACCTCAGGCAGGTCGAGCAGGACCTGATCATCTGCCGCGCCCTCTGTGACCTTTTCAGCGCGCCAAAGCTGAATGGCAGGATTGCCTTTCGGGGTGGCACCGCGATCAACAAGCTGCTATTCCGGCAGCCGTTACGCTACTCCGAAGACATCGACCTGGTGCAGGTCCGCCCCGAGCGCATCGGCCCGACGATCGACGCGGTCCGTGAAACGCTGGCATGGCTCGGAGACTGCGATCGGAAACGTGCGGGCCATTCGACGCATCTCGTCTTCCGCTTCGCCCCCGAAACGGCGCCCGATACGGAGCTGAATCTCAAGATCGAAATCAACACGCGCGAACACAATAATCTGCTCGGGCTCAAGACCTTTCCGTTCGAACTCTCCAACGGTTGGCATCAGGCCCGAACCGCTATCGTGTCATTCGAGCCGGAGGAGCTTTTCGGGACAAAGCTGCGCGCCCTTTTACAACGCCGGCCGGGCCGGGACTTGTTCGATATCAACGAGGGGATCAAACAGCTTGGTCTCAAAGCTGGCAAGGTCATTGCCTGCTTTGAGCACTACCTGGAGTCGGAGGGACATTCAATTTCGCGCGCCGAAGCCGAGCAGCGGATGCTGGAGAAGCTGACCCGCAGTCTGACCGAGGACGTCGATCCGCTCCTGCCCGCCGGCGTGCGATTCAGCGAGGACGACGCGATCGAGGCGTTTGGCAGAGTCTGGAAGGAGCTCGTCGTCCGCATCAAGGGCGACGCATGGAAGCTGACGGACAGGACGGTCGACGAGCTACGCGAGAAGAAGTATCCGAAGCTCTTGTCCTCTTAGACGCGCACTTCGCAGCCAGAAACGTGGCTCCAGGCGCTCAATAACCAGCCATACTGGGTGCATTCTTTTTCCGATTCAACGCGGCGCGGATAACGCGCGACCCCGCGCGCGGGTCCTCGCCGAGCTGGGCCATGGCGATGCCGCGGAGGGCAAGCGCCGGCGGATCGTCGCGCAGGGAAATTCGCTTGAGGGCGCCGACCGGGTCACCAGCAGCAAGGGCGCGTGCGGCGGCGGTGAGCAGGGAGTCCATGACGACAGGCTACTCCGCCGCGCCCCTTTTCGCGCTGCGCTTGCTATTCCCCGGGCGCGGGCGTGCGCGGCGAGAGAACAGAGCCGCCGAGTGATAGCTAGTCTTTCTATCTGGGACGTTCTATCTGGGACGCTTTATCTGGGACGCCCCATCTGCGACGCCGTATCTGCCCCCCCGCCACCTCAAGTTCGCTGAGCGGGCGCAGCCAGGGACTTCGCCGCCGCCCGCAAGTGCTCGACGAACTTCTCGACCACCGGGCTGACGGTGCGATGCTTCAGCTTGAAGATCGCGACCGGGAGGGACAGCGCTGCGAGCGCGATGGGCAGCGCCTTGAGACCAAAGCGCTCGGCGTTCGGCCGCAGCATCGAGCCCCGCAAGATCGTGAGAAAGCGACCCCCTGCGACCAGGTGCATGCGGATAGCGGCGGAGAACGAGGTCACGGCGGCGCGCGGCAGCTCCAGGCCCTGTGCGCTGAAGGCCTGCGCAATTAACATGAACGGGGCGAAGGCGTTGTTCGGCGGAAAGAGGATCCACGGTTCGTCGAGGAGGTCTGCGAGCGCGATCTTGCGCCGGCGCGCCCACGGGCTGCGGGAGCTCGCCACCACGAAGTAGTCGTCCTGGAACAGGACCTCCATGTCGATCTCGTCATCGGCGAGGGGTTTGTGGAGCCTGCCCACCAACACATCCACGGTTCGCTCGCGCAGCTCGCGGAACTCCTGCGTAGCCGTCGACGTGTTGACGACGTGAACGAGCACGCGCGGATACTTGCGCGAAAACTGATCGATCACTTCCGGCATGAACCCGGCCGTCAGCGACTCGATGCATCCGATCCGGACTTCGCCCCCAGTCGGATCCGCGAGAAACTCGATCTCCTTGATCCCCTGCCGCAGCTCGTCGAATACCACGAGCCCGCGCTTAAGCAGGGCGCTCGCATAGAGCGTGGGTTCGACGCCGTGCGTCGTGCGGTCGAGCAGCCGGACGCCGAGCGCCGCCTCGAGATTGGTGATCGCCTCGGACACGGCGGGTTGAGACATCGCGAGATGAGAGGCCGCCTGGGCCATGCTGCCCCATTGCACGACCGTGGAAAGGATGTGAAGGTCGCGCAGCCGCAGGCGCCGGCCGATGCGGCTTTCCCAGTCCGGAGTGGCACGCGCCATCGGCTTTCCCTACAGGGTGGGGGGCATTTTCCAGGTTCCATTTATACGCTATCCGCGTATCGTTTCAACCTGGTTCAATTTCCTTGGGAGGAAGTCCCATGCGCAGGATCCGGTCGGCAATTTGCTACGGCCTTGCAGCCACGGCGGCACTCGTCGCATGTCCACCGGCTTCAGCCCAGCAGTACCCCACCAAGCCCGTGAAGATCGTTGTCCCGTTTTCACCGGGAGGTATCATGGACATGATCGGTCGCCCTATCGCGCAGCGACTCACAACGGCGCTCGGGCAACAGTTCATCGTCGAGAACAGGCCCGGCGCAGGCGGAGTTATCGGCACCGAGGCCGGGGTCAAATCTCCACCTGACGGGTACACGTTGACGATGATCGGGGCACCCTACACGATATCTCCGAGCATCTACAAGCTCAGGTTCGACCCGGTCAGCGACATCACGCCGATCATCGAGATCATCCAAGCACCCCTGCTTGTGGTCGTGCATCCCTCGATCCCCGTGACAACCACTCGAGACCTGATCGCGCTCGCGAAGGCGAACCCGGGAAAGCTCAACTTCGCCTCCGGCGGGCAGGGCACGCTCACTCACATCGCCGCTGAGTTGTTTGCGAGCATGGCCGGGATCAAGATGATTCACGTTCCTTACAAAGGCGGGGGCCAGGCGATCATCGATACGTTCGCCGGTCACACGGCCCTCTACTTCAGCCAGGTGGTGGTCGCGCTACCGCACGTACGGGCTGGAAAGCTCCGTGCGATCGCCGTCACGTCGAGCCGCCGTGATGCTGCCGCGCCGGACGTTCCGACCGTCGCCGAATCCGCACTACCGGGCTATGAAGTCGTTAACTGGCTAGGTTTGATTGGACCGAAGGGACTGCCGCGCCCGATCGTGGATCGCATTAACGGCGAAGTGATGGCGTGGTTGAAATTGCGCGAAACGGGCGAGCGGCTTCAGACTGGCGGTTCCTCACCCGCGGGCGGCACGCCCGAGCAGTTTCTGGCGAGGATCAAGCAAGAGATTGGGGTCTGGCGGAAGGTCGTGCGCGAGGCGGGTGTGAAGCCCGAATAAGCTCGGCGCACCCAGGGACTCCAATGTCGAGCGCCGTGCCCGCCGGCGAGACCTATCAGCTCGGCCACGACCCGTCGGTCGTCGCTCGTCACGCGAGACGGACGGTGGAAACGGCTGCCGCGTTCTTCCTGCCGTTCCTGAAGCCCGGGATGCGCCTGCTCGATGTCGGCTGTGGGCCCGGTTCCATCACTTCCGGTTTTGCGCAGCGCGTGGCGCCGGGCGAGATGATCGGCATCGACCCTTCGGCGGACGTGATCGCGACGGCAAAATCGCTCGCCGGCGCGACGGCGGCGCGAAACCTGAGCTTCGAAGTCGGCAGCATCTACGAGCCGCGCTTTGCCGCCGGAACGTTCGACGCCGTTTTTGCGCATCAGGTGCTGCAGCATCTGCGCCACCCGTTCGACGCGCTCCGGCAGATGCGGGCGCTGCTCGCCCCGGGTGGAGTGCTCGGCGTGCGCGTCGCCGACTGGGGCAGCGCGGTCTTCTACCCCGAGAGCGAAGGGATGCGCCGGGCCCTCGCTATCCCATTCGACCTGAAAAGGCGCAACGGCGCGGAGCCGAACGCGGGCCGCTACCTGCGCCGGTGGCTGCGGGAGACGGGCTTCGGCGAGGCGCTCCAGAGACTATTGGTAGCCGTCGCAATGACGATGTAAAGGCTGGAATCAAGCCGGAATGGGCACAACTTCTGCCGGGACTTACGTGATGTCGAGCCCGCCGCCCGGCGCAAACGGCGCCGTCAATCCACACGTATGCCCACGTCCTTCACCCACTTCGCCCATGTCCTCACGTCGTTCGCGAGCTGCTTGTTCAGCGCCTGCGGGGAGCTGCCCACGTACTCCGCGCCCATTTCGGTGAGCCGCTTCTGCACATCCGGGCGCTTGAACACCTTTATCATCTCGGCGTTGAGCTTGCTGACGATCGGCGCCGGGGCCGCAGCGGGGACGATCACGCCGTACCATTCCCGGATGTCGAGCCCGGGAGGCGGCGGCACGCCGGCTTCAGCCATCGTCGGCGTGGCGGGCAGCGCGGGCATGCGCTTTACGCTCGTCACGGCGAGCGGCCTGATCCGCTTCGCGTTGATGAGCGGCATCGCCGAGGGCATCGAAGTGAAGCCGAAGGTGACTTCGCTGCCCGCGAGCGCCGCCAGGGCAGGACCCGCCCCCTTGAACGGGACGTGAATCATGTCCGTGCCGGTCAGGCGCTTCAGGACTTCGGTGGAGAGATGATGCAGGGATCCTGCTCCCGACGACGAAAAAGTGACCTGCCCGGGCTTTTCCCTGGCCATGCGGATGAGATCCTGCAACGTCTTCGGCGTTGAATTTTGCGGCACGACGATGACATTCGTCACCCACACGAGCAGCGAAACGCCCGTGAAGTCCCGCACCGCATCGTAGGGGAGTTTCGCGTACGTGCTGGCGCTGATGGTGTACGGCCCGCTCGGCACCATCATGATCGTGTAGCCGTCCGGCGACGCCTTTGCGACCAACGCCGCCGCAATGGTCCCGCTCGCGCCTCCGCGGTTATCGACCACCACCGGCTGCCCGATCGACTCGGGCATGTGCTGCTGCAGGATGCGCGCGAGGATGTCGGTCGCCCCGCCTGGCGGAAATCCGACTACGAGCCGGATGGGGCGTTCGGGGTACTTGGGTACGGAGCCGCCCTGCGCGTGTGCAGGCTGTGCTGCGAAACTTACGCCGGCGAGCAGTACTGCAACGACCGCAACGTTTTTCATGATTCGTTCCTTTCCATAAAAGCTCATCACAAGCCTAGCACCCGCTTCTTCACCGCCTCCGGCGAGCCCTGGAGGTCCATGTCCGCCAGCGACGGCCCGCACCGCCACGGGTCGACGCCGAGCAGCGCGCCGAGGACTTCCGCGAAGGCGCGGTGCAGCGGCACCCGGATCCCCGCCTGATCGGCCAGCTGCACGCACGGCACTATAGCGTAGGGCAGGTCCACCGATACCCACTCGCGCCAGATGTCCGGCTGGAAAGGGGGAAAGGACCTGTAGACGGGATTCTGCATCGCCTCGTAGAAGGTGTTGCTCTTGTAGCCGTAGTACTGCTCAATGGCCTTCGCCATCGGCGTGTGCTCGACGCCATAGGCCTTGCACACGAGCTTGCGCTCGGCATCGAGCGCATCCCCGAGCACACCTGCCGCGGGCACGACGCCCTCCTGGTAGAAGCCGAACTTCCTGCCCTCGAGCTTCGCGCGCTCCATCCCGCCGACGTTCGGCAGCACCATCGCCGGATGCACGATCAGGTTGAGGTTCTCGAGTCCGGTCTCGAGCACGGACGACGCCGCCGCGAAATCCGGGAACAGCGGCTTCAGGACCGCGAGCGCCTCGTCCGAACGCGAAGCCGGCACCGTCGCAATCCGGATGCCCTTGCGCAGCCCCCTCGGCGTCACCACCGTGCCGTCGATCCGCGCGGCATGCGTGGGCGCGGGCGCTTCGGTCACGATCACGTCTGCGCGGCCCGCCTTGCGGAGCAGCGGTGTCAGGCGCGCGGCCGGCCAGTAGCCGTGGCTCTGGATGTGCACTACGGCGCCGGGTGCGAACTCGGGGATCATCGCGCTGAACTTCACCTCGAGCTGATGCATGTCCACCTCGATCAGCACGGCCCCGGCGTCCTTCAGCGCCTCGCGAGTGGTGTCGCACACCTTGTCGAGCCTGGCGAAGCCGGTCTTCTTCGAGACGAGGTGCTTCGCTTCGCCTTCGACGGTGTAGCCTCCCGCCTTGCGCAACGCCGGGATCTGGTCCTTCTGCTCCGGAAAGACCGCAAAGCGCACTTCGTGGCCCGACAAAGCGAGATCCGACGCGCACACGGCACCGATCGCGCGCGCCGTGTTACCGATGACTGCGACTTTTGACATTTCCGGGACTCCACCCGTAAGCCATCGTGCACGCGCCGCCCATCAGCATCGCGCGCTCGCTCGCGCTCAGGCGGTCGGTCAGGCGGAAGGGCTCGACGGCCTGCTCGTAGTTGACGACCGCGAAGGCGCGGGTCCAGTCGGTGCCCCACAGGCAGCGGTCGAATCCCCAGGCGTCGAATAGGCGCGCGAGCGGGTCCCAGATGTCCGGGAAGGGATACGGCTTCTGCGACAGCGTGCAGGCGCCGCTCACCTTGATCACCGCGTTCCTGCGAGTCGCGAGCTCCAGCACCCTCGGCAGGTCGGCCCAGGGCTCGCGCGGCGCGGGCGGCGTGCGCGGCTGCAGGATGCCGAGGTGGTCGATGATGAAGCGCGCGTTGGGGTGGCGGTCGATCAGCGCGGTACCGGCGTCCAGGTTGCCCCAGAACAGCACGTTGATTGGAAAGTCGTGCTTGATCGCCGCGCGCACGATGCGGTCGAGGCGCGGGTCGTCGGGCGCGCGCTTGGCTTCCTTCGTCAGCATGATGCGCACGCCGACCGCGCCCGGCGTCTTCTTCCAGTCGGCGACCACGTCGGCCACGGCCGGATCGTCCGGGTTGACCGGCTTGACGATGGCGAAGCGGCCGGGGTGCTTCCGCTGCACCTCCACGGCGTAGCTGGCGTCGTACTGGTAGATCGAAAAGGCGGAAATGAAGATCGCGCCGTCTATCCCGAGCCTGTCCATCGCCGCCACGGTCTCGTCGCCCGTCGCGCTCGGAGGCCAGTTCGGCACGCTGTGCCACGGCCGTTTCGGCGTGTTCGCCTCGTAGGCGTGGACTTGCGAATCGATGATCGCCATTTGAGTTTCCCCCTCACCCTAATCCTATTTTCGCCCTTCAGCCTGGTTTGGGCACCAGAACGAGCTTCTTCAGCGTCTTGGCGCGCACCAGCGACAGCCACACGTAGGCCAGCACGATGGCCGCGCCGCCCGCGAGCGCCAGGCGCGGGCCCGCCCACTCTCCCGCGACGTTCAGCAGGAATCCGCTCAGGAACATCAGGCTCCAGACCAGCGCGAACACGCTCATCACACGCCCGCGGTAATGGTCCTCGACCAGGGTTTGCAGGATCACCTGCGCGCCGGTCACGAAGTAGCCGTGGCCCAGCCCGGCGACAAGGATCGCGCAGAAGGAAAGCCAGTACCATTCGCTGAAGGCGAGGCCGATCAAAGCCGCGTTATAGACGGTGAGCGCGCCCACGATCAGGTTTCTCGGCGTGAGGCGCGTCTGCAGCCAGGAATACGAAATGAAGCCGGCCAGCGAGCCCACGCCCGCGGCGGCGGCGAGGATGCCAAGACCCCGCGAATCGACCTGCAGGACATCCTTGGCGAATACCGGGAGCATGTGGATGAAGCCCATGGCCAGGGTTGCATTGAGCAGCGCCACGCCAATGACCCGGGCGAATGCTTCGTTGGCGCGGATGTAACGCAGGCTCTCGGTGAAGCTGTTGAGGAGGCTCTCATGCGGACGCGCGGCGCTATGCGCAGGGTGCACCAGGAACAACACGGCGACCATCGTGCTGACCGCCGCCGCGCACACGAGAAAGGTGGCCGGGGCGCCCGCCGCGGCAATGAGAAATCCCGCGATCGAGGGGGCTATCACGCGGCTGCTGCCGAACGCCATGGAGATCAGCGGCACGGCGGAGCGCAATAGCGGGCGGGGCAGCAGGCGCGGGAAGAAGGATGCGCGCGCGGGCTCGTCGATGGCGGCCGACAGTCCCCAAAGAAATGCCCCCAGCGCGAGGTGCCACAGCTGCGCCACACCGAGCAGCGTCACCGCGCCGACCAGGATCATTGCAATCGCGGCATTCGCCTGCGCGGCGCCGATGAGCCTGCGCGCATCGATTCGATCGGCCAGCACGCCGCCCAGCAGCGTCAATGCGAACTGGGGCACGAAACCGCACAGGTGGACAAGGCCCAGTTGCGCCTGCGATCCCGTGATCTCGAAGGTCAGCCAGCCCAGCGTGAAAGCAAACATGTGCTGGCCGACGACCTGCGTGACCAGGGCCAGCCAGTAAAGACGAAAGTCGCGCACTCTCAGCGCGAAGAGGGGATGGGTTTTTTCTTCCACGAATGATGCGTTCCGGGTGGTTTGCGAAGCTTACCGCACGGCAGCCCTCGATATCACTTCCAATGGGTGGACAGTGGCCGGACGGGCAGCACCCGTAGCAAAATCGAGGCATGGGTGAAAGAAGCCGCGGCTGGTTCGTGACCGGGCTGCTGCTGGCAGTCGGCGGCGTCGTCTTCTTCTC
>Ga0214472_10005102_pt1 | contig 13815 bp, 11 predicted proteins | sample RVTome_6_FD_207662 | JGI IMG/M metagenome (GOLD analysis project Ga0214472, IMG submission 207662) | Soil microbial communities from uranium-contaminated site in the Upper Colorado River Basin, Wyoming, United States - RVT140D175 | ecosystem: Environmental > Terrestrial > Soil > Contaminated >... | reverse complement strand
AGACGCGTTGGACCTCAACGGGGGCGCTCGTGCCTCACGGGCAGATCCGGCGCGTGCCCGGGTGCAGACCCACTTCGATGCCCGGCGTCAGAACACAAAGATGGCAGAGGTGATCGAACGTCTCGGTCACTGACGTTATCTTCATACACGGCAAGGGATTGCGAGTTGAGAAAACACGATTGCTGGTCCGACAATTGCGCTACAGAGGCCAAACGAGTCCCTGAAACCCATTGGTAGAATGACCCACACCCCGACGGTCAGCGTAATCCTCACCTGCTTCAATGGCGAGCGCTACATCGCCAAGGCAATCCAGAGCGTCCTGGATCAGACTTGGCGAGACTTCGAACTCATCGTTGTGGACGACGGCTCGACCGACGGGACGTCAGCGGTGGTCAGAGCTATCCCAGACCCTCGATTGCGCTATGTGAGAAAGGAAAACTCGGGCCCCGGTGCGGCCCGGAACACCGGTATAGAGGCAGCCACCGGCGAGTGGGTGGCGTTCCTGGACTGCGACGATTGGTGGCTTGCGACGAAGCTCGAACGACAGATGGACACCGCGCGCGCCGCGCGCGCCGACTTCGTCTGCTCCGGCGCCACCCTGGTCACCGGGGATGGAGGCCGGATGGGGGACGTGCCGGCCCGGATCGGCGAGGGCGCCCTCGAGATGCTGCTCCTAGGGAACCACGTGCCCGGCGGTGGTTCCTCGGCGCTGGTCCGGCGGAGCGCGATCAACAGCGTGGCGGGGTTCGACGAAACGGTTCCCCTGGCCGAGGACTGGGACTGCTGGCTCCGACTCGCCGCCCGCTTTCCCATGGCCTCGACTCCCACATGTGAGGTGTGCAAGCTCGTCCGGCCCGGGAGCTACGGCCTGCAGACCGACCGTCTGCTCGGGAGCGGCACCATGATTCTCGATCGGGCTTTCACCTCTTATGCCCGCCACCTCGGCCATCTGAGGAGACCGGCGCTCGCCGCTCTCCACTACCTGGCGGCCCTCGACTACAACCAGATTGGCAATCGCGCGGCGGAGCGCCGGGCCCTCTGGGCCCTGCTAGGGTATCGTCCCTTCTCCCTCGAAATCCATCGCCGGTTGCTGCGCACCTTCTTGCCGAGGGGACGCGCTCGGACGGCGGGCGCCAGCCCCCGATGACACCCTTCCATCGACTGGCGCAGGCCCGAGGGAATCCGGGGCGGGCACTCGCGGTCTCCTGGTCCCTGCTGCGGGGGAGGTTCCTCCTGTTCCGGAGCCGCCTGATTGGTAGGCGTGTGACGGCGGGAAAGAACTTCCGGCTCGAAGGACGGCTGACGGTGCGGGGTCCGGGTCGCGTCGAGTTCGGGGACGACGTCACGGTGGCAATGCATGTGACGCCGTGGACCTCCTCTCAGGATGCAGTCATCTCGATCGGGGATCGCTGCATCCTGAACGGAACCCGTTTCGCCTGCGCCGATCGGATCACCATTGGGGCGGATGGTCTCATCGGCGAGTCCCACATCATGGATACGAGCTTCCACAGCACCGCCAAGGACCGACGGGAGCCAGGCGCCACACCGAGGATTGCCCCCGTCACAATCGGCGCGAACGTCTGGGTCTCATTCAACGTCGGAATCCTCCCGGGGACTGAAATCGGGGCGAATTCAGTGGTTGGATATGGGGCCGTCTGTTCCGGGACATTCCCGGCAGACTCGATAATCGCCGGCAACCCGGCAGCTGTGGTAAGGCCCGTGCGGGACATCAGTCCGGGGCGTGAGGTTTCGTGAACATTCCGGTTCTTGTGACGGGTGGCTCGGGGTTCATTGCCAGCCACCTGATTCCGCGACTCGTGAGAGAAGGGAAACAGGTCCGGATCCTTGACCTTTTCCCACCGCCCATGGCGCGTTCCAAGGTCGAGTTCGTGCAGGGAGACGTTCGTGATGTCAATGCGGTTCGCCGGGCCCTGGCTGGTTGCACCGAGGTCTACCATCTGGCCGCAGCCCACCACGATGTCGGGTTGGCGCGCGACACTTATTTCGACGTCAACGTCAACGGGACACGGGTCCTTTGTGAGACGATGCATGAAGCCGGAGTCCGTGATCTCTGTTTCACCTCCACCGTGGCGGTCTATGGCGGGACACCTGCTCCTCGAGACGAGGAAGCGACCCCGAGTCCATCCAACCCATATGGGCAATCCAAACTCGACGCTGAAGGGGTTGTGAGGCTGTGGGCCGCCGCGGATACAATGCGAAGGGCACTCGTCATCCGTCCTTCAGTCGTATTCGGTCCGGACAACTTCGCGAACATGTACGCGCTGATTCGCCAGATCCAACGACGGCTCTTCGTGCCCGTTGGGCGGGGCGACAATGTGAAGAGCGTGGTGTACGTGGAGAACCTCATCGATGCGATCAGACACTTGTGGGGGCAGACACGGGAGGGCTTCCACCTCTTCAACGTGGTCGACAAGCCGGACCCCACGAGTGAAGAGATCACGCGCCTCGTCTACGAGGGGCTCGGACGGCGGCCACCCGTGCTCAGGATCCCGCTGCCGGTGGCCCTGGCGGCGGCGGTGCCTTTTGAGATGATGAGTTTCCTTACGAGGCGGACCCTGCCGGTGTCACGGTTCCGGATTCGCAAGTTCGCGGAGGCTGAGACGCAATTCGAAGCCGACCGTCTGCGGGCCACAGGCTTTCAATCGAAGTGTTCGACCGCCGAGGGACTGCGGCGAACCGTGGCGTGGGTGGTTCAGCACGGGTCGAAGCAAGCACCAAGGGTCCACCTCCCACCTGCTACACCCGTTACACAGTTCGCCGCCGGAAGCCCTGTCACATGATTCCCACTGCCCGATCGGTCCTGCTCCCAAGACAACCTCGGGGTGCCGCCACTCAACGGGACCTCGAAGCCCGATTCTTCCGCGGACTCCGCCTCCGCAATGGGACCTACAAGACAACGGGCCCGAGTCGCCTCACCGATGTGGACCGGGCGGTGGTCGATCTCCTGGGCGTTCCACGTCGTATCGCTCTCCTGGACGTCGGCATCTCGAGTGGCGTCACGACTCTCGACACCCTGAACGCCCTTGGCCAAGCCGGGATGATGGTCGAGTTGGTCGGATCCGACCTCTACCTGAGGGCGTCGCTCGTGCACACGCTCGGATTCATCGACGTCCTCCTCGACACGTCGGGATACCCACTGCAACTGGCAACCCCTTTCCTGGTCAAGTGCCGACCCCACAAACCTCGTGGCGCGGTGAGGCGGCGAGTGCTGGACTGGCTATTCGACCGAGTGGGAGAACACGTCAGGGGCGGCCCGGAGCGTGGTACGCCCGTCCAACTCGTGGCGCGGCAGCTGGCGGACCGTTCGGAGGTCGCTCTCGAAGAACACGATATCCAACGACCGCGCCCCGAGTGGGACGCCACCTTCGACGTCGTTCGAGCGGCCAACATCCTCAACCTCGACTACTTCGCACCCGCAGTCCTGAGGGAAATGGCCAGAAACCTCCTCAACTGGACTTCACCCGGGGGGCTACTCGTCATTTGCCGGACCCACCCCGATGACTCCAATCATGCCACCGTGTTTCGGCGTGAGGAGGATGGGCCAAAGCCCCTGGCGCGCGTTGGGTCAGGTTCAGAGTTAGAACACTTGATCACCAACCTCACCGCGAGTCTCCGACCGTGATGACGACTCGGCCACCGCTGCGCATCGCGCTCCTCTCCGAATCGGATATCGTGGGTGGCGCAGAGACCATGATCGCCCATTTGGCCCGCGGGCTGCAGAAGCGGGGACACGAGGTTCACTTCATCGGGCCTGAGCACGGCTCTGGGTGGCTGGGGGGAGTCCTGGCTGGGGAGGGGTTTCATACCCATACTTTTCACCTCCGTCGGGCCCTCGATCCGGCTTGCCTCCGGCACCTGGCACGGATATTCCGAACCCATGAGCTCGACGTGGCTCACAGCCACATGTTCGCTATGGCCGTCTACGGCGCCGGGGCGGCTTTGCTGACCCGACGGCCGCATGTGATCACCATGCATGGGGATTCGGAGCAGACTCGCTTCTGGCGACGCCGGGTGGCGCTCCGGTGGGCGTTTCGCAGAAGCCAGGCCGTTATTGCGGTTTCGGAGAATATGCGGACCGAGTTGATCACCGCCCTAGGTTGGGCGGGGGAGATCGGTGTCGTGGTGAATGGAGTCCCAGGTGACAAGGGAGATCGCGCCCGAATCCGAGGTGAACTCGGCGTCACGCCCGACGAGTTCCTCATCGTCGCGGTGGGCAGCTACTGTCGGCGAAAGGCTCACCTCGATTTGTTGCTCGCCCTCGAGCAGATCGGAAACGCAGTGCCGTGGCGTGTCGCCGTGGCCGGCCCACCCGGTGATGCGAGCCATGAACTCCACGATTTTGTCGAGACACGCGGCTGGCAAAGCCGAGCGCATTTGCTGGGACCTCGAGAGGATGTCCGGGATCTACTCGCCGCCTCGGACCTGTACGTGATGCCCTCCCTCTGGGAAGGGCTGCCACTCGCTCTGTTGGAAGCGATGTTCAGTGAGAAACCGATCATCTCGACCACGGCCGGTGGTATTCCCGAGACCGTACAGCATGACGAGGAGGCTGTCTTGGTCCCGCCGAGCGACCCGACGAGCCTCGCGGAGGCCATCAGAACGATGTTCGAGAATCCCACCCGGGCTGCGCAGCTCGCGGCGAGCGGACGGCGGTCAGCCGAGGCCAGGTTCAGCCTGGATCGTATGGTTCAGGCCTATGAAGAGACCTATTATTCCGTAATGAGGATGCCGCAATGAGACGACCCCATCCGCGTATGGCTCGCCGAAGCCTGGCTACGGCCACGGGTCCGATGCTCGGGGCGATGCCTCAGCGGCAGCGTACATCTGGACTGGGGGCCGGGCGCGGGCCCCACGGAGGGGCGCTGCCTCATCTCTCTGGTTACTGGCCAATGGCCTGGCTCGCGGCGGTCTTGGTCCTGGCCGTCTTGGTGGTTCGTGCGGTCGAACTCTGGGCACCGCTGGCCGCGATCCGGCCGGCCATCCTCGTGGTCGTGGGCGTCGGGTTCCTGTTTGTGGTCAAGTCAGACCGAGCGGTCATACGATCGGCCTTGAGAGATCCCCAAATGAGACTTGTGGTGGCATACGCACTCTGGGCGGTCGTGACCACTCCCTTCGCGCTCTATCGGCGTGCGGCCTTCGATGCCTTGGTGGTCTTTCCCTTCGCGATCTTTATAACGCTTGCCACCCTCCTCGTCGCACCTACGCGTCGAAACCTCGATCGGGTAATGGTCGGATTTCTTGCCGCAGTGGGGGGGTACGGATTCGTGATCGTCGGCCGGAGCCTCGGAGGAGTTCGGCTGACTACGGGCGGCATGTACGACCCCAACGACCTTGCAGCGATGATCGCCATGACCCTCCCGATCGGCTTGCACTATGTGCTCCGCGCGCCGAGGCTGCGATGGCGGCTGGCCGCCGCGTTCGCCAGCGGCGTGTTCCTTGTGGTCATCGCTCAGACCAGTTCTCGGGGAGGAATCCTGGCAGTTCTGGCTGGGATTATCGTGTTTGCGTTGGGACAACGGTGGACGCGTACGATGTGGCTGGCCCCCTTCCTCGCCGTTGGCATGGTCGTCTTCTGGGCGCGGGCCCCACAGAGTTTCAGGGACCGTGCGATCAGTATCCTGAGCTATGAGGAAGATTACAACATGACCAGTACGGTGGGGCGCAAGGAAATCTGGAAGCGGGGGATTCAGCACATGATGAACCACCCGATCACCGGTGTGGGATTGGAGAACTTCGCCGAGGCTGAGGGACTGTCTTTTCAGGAAGAGGGCTTCGTTGCCAAATGGTTTACCGCCCACAATGCATACATTCAAGCAGGTGCAGAATTGGGGATCCCCGGCGGTCTCATCCTTCTGTCGATGCTCTGGTTGGCTGGGCGACGGGCCTTCAGCTTATGGCGACCTAGGTCAGCGCTTCATCATCCGGGGCTTTTCGCCGCCCTCGCGGCATTCTGTACGTCCGCCTTCTTCCTCTCCCACGCCTACGCCTACCTGCTCTTCGGACTGCTCGCGCTGATCGCCTTCGCCGACCGCGTGGCCCACGCGACCAGTGCTCCAATCCCTCAGATGAGCCCCTCTCGGCTGCCTGGTACAACACAGTCCATCATCGTACGCGGACCACGGCGCGGCCAAGCGCAGTCCCGCGCGCGAGGAGCCAGACCTGGAGGAGGAGCAGGCTCGTGATCGGATTGACCACCCGCCGCGTCTGAAGCAATCGAAACACGTAGGCGACTGACGGCAGCAACCAGAGGCTGGCGAACCCGAGGAGCAGAGTCCCGGCCGTGCGCGGGCCGAAGGTCCACACCAGCGCCACGGCGACGACTACGAGCAAGTGAGCCAGTGCGAACGTGGTCGTGCGGTTCAGGCGCCCGCGTGGACTTGCGCGCACCGCCCCCAATCCATGCCAGTAGCTCTTCGCCATGAAGGCACGGAGTGATCGCGGGTTGTCGAGGTGTGTCACTCGAAGACGGCTTGATTGATAAATCCGTTCACCGGCCGCGATGAGACGACGGCAGAGTTCTACATCTTCGCTGGTCGCCAAGTCGTCTGGGAATCCACCGACCGCCTCGAAGACAGCCCGCCGCACGGCAATGTTCGCTGAGTTGATGTACTTCCGGTCCCCGTCGGTGGTGCGGACATTCAGTCGATACCACACACGCTCGATCCAGTGTCCCGGCTCGGGGACGGCACACTCACATCCGACCGCGCCGGCGCCGCTCTCTGCGAAGACTTCTAGCACGCGTGAGAAATGGTCATGAGGAATCAGGACATCGGCATCCAAAAAGCAGATCAGAGACCCGGTCCCCGAGCTCGCGCCGAGGTTTCGGACGGTCGAGATGGTCCCACCACTCGCCTCAATGACCCGAGCCGGAGGAGCAACAGACTCGGCGATCTCTCGTGAACCGTCCGTTGATCCGTGATTTACGATGATCAGCTCCACTCCGGTCGTTTGGTGGGTCGCCTCGATCACGGATGCCAGGACCCGCGGGAGAAAGACAGCCTTGTTGAACACTGGGATGACTACGGTGATGGACTCTTGAGTGCCCGGCCGTTGCTGAGCGTGCTCACTCATTCGGCGCCTGAGCCTCTTCGACCGGCGAGTGGGACGGCCAGACGTCCCAGTTCCCGCGAATGCCGTTAACGAGGGCATAGACTGGGACGAGCTGAAGCCGCAGAGCCCACCATACCCCGCTGGCGATCCGCCCCGCGGACTCTCTGTTCCACAGCGCGAGGAGTGCGAGTCCCGAGAGGATTCCCAGCATCGTGAGGCTCACAATCGTCGGGTGACTGGCGAGCAGGTTGGAGCCCACCCCAACGATCATGACGAGCAGGAGAAAGGGCGTGACGAAACGCATCAGTTTGTGGAACACAAAGTGTAACCAGATTGGGTTCTTCCATGGGACTAAGACTTCAGGGGTCCATCGAATGAACTGGAACAAGCCGGTCAAAGTCCGAACCTTCCGCTGGAAGTGCTGGTGCCGCGAAAAGGTCCGTGTATCCACGGCTACCGCATCCTCCGCGAGCGTTACGCGCTTGCCGCGCATTACCTGGTGGAGAGTGAGAAAGAGATCATCACATATGAGGCCGGCCGGCATCGGCACCCAGGATGCCTTCCGAATCGCCGTGATCTGCCCTGAGGTCGAAACCAGGCTGTGCGATGCCGACTGGCCTCGGCGGATCAGCGTTTCGTAGGACCAGTACCAATCCATGATTCGGTCACCGCTGTTCTGTCGGACGACACCCGAAACGGCCCCCACACCCCTACGATGAAGGGCATCGACCAACCGGCTGATACTGCCCGATTCGAATCGCTGTCGCGAATCGGCCAGGATGACCACCTCATGAGTGGCCGCGTTGACGCCAGCATTCAAGGCGGTCGCCTTTCCGCCGGGGGCAGCCCCGCGAATTACCACAGCCCTGTCAGACAGGGCATCATGGTAACGGTCGAAGGCGATCGGGGCCGCATGATCGACCGCCACGATCACCTCGAGAACCACTCCGGGGGGAGGGTCTCGTGAAATGTCGTCGATCCGCTGGGCGATCACGTCGATTTTATCCCGGGTCCCCACTACAACCGACACCCCGGCCGGGATGAGCGACCCTACCGGCTCGGCGCTCGACCCGGAACGGGCTACCCTGGTTCTGCCCCAGAGGTAGAATGGATATAGCACCCATGTTGCCAGGAGCAGCGAGGCGGCAAGACTTAGGGCGATCGTCACGTCACTGGCGTAGGTCAAGAAGTGTGCCTAAATATGTGCCCAGCATGAAGTTGAGCAACCCTTGGAGTGGTCGCACGTGACCGCCCGTGGCACGATTCCGGCAACCACCGCAGATCGTGAGCACCCAACGCCTTGGAACCACCCCTGTCGGAGGCACTACCGGAACGGAAGCCATGGCTGAACCTAGCATTTCAGTGATCGTGCCGTGTTACAACGGGGCGCGGTACCTCGGGGAGGCCATTGAGTCTGTACTCGCCCAGACCCATCCGCCCTTGGAGATCATCGTTGTGGATGACGGGTCGTCCGATGGGTCGCCGGAGGTCGCAAAGTCGTATCCGGTCCGCCTCATAGCGCTGGAGAAGAACGCAGGTGCCGCGAACGCTCGGAACATTGGGATCCGGGCAGCGACCGGAGACCTCATTGCCACCCTGGACTCGGATGACGTCTGGCTTCCGCACCATTGTGAGACCGTCGCGGCCCTGTTGATCGACCACCCCTCAGCCGCCGTGGGCTGTAGCGGGGTTGAGTTGTTCGGGAACTCGGCGGGGCAGTTGATCCCCGGATTTCCCCCTGGCGCCGCCCTGCCCGTACTCCGGGCACTCCTCGGCAAGTGCCCCATTCCTCACTCCACAACCATGTTCCGCAGGGAGAGACTGTTGGAGATGGGCGGCTACGCCACACCTGACCGTGCTCTGCGGGTCGGATTCTCCGAAGATTATGACTTGTTCCTTCGACTCGCACAGAATCACCCCTTCGTCTGTAGTCACGATGTCACAGTGAAGTACCGCTTGCACGCCGGGCAGATCTCCAGTGGCATCGAGCGAATAGTTGCTTCCGCGATATTTGCCCGCCTCGACCTCATGGAACGATTCGCCTCCGCAGGCGAGACGATTCTGGCCGAGGCCGTGGCGGAGTCAGCGCGGCGACAATGGCAGGAGTCGATCATCGATGCCCGCCGCGCCCGGTCAACCAGGGGGCTCCGGACACTGGCTCCGCTCGCCCAACTCGTTCCGGGTCTTGGATGGTGGGAACGATTCTCTGCACGGCTGTCGCTGGCCGCCATCCCGCTTCTCGCACTTGGAGATCCTCTACGACAACGAGTGAGCCGCTCGATTCAGGCTCCCGATCATGTCTGATCGGGTCTGGAGAATGATGTACATCGCCCCCGACATCGCGTTGGACTTGCCAGCCGCACTCTCGGAGGCTGGGTTCGAGGGCGACTATGTGGCTTTGTGGCCCAAGATGGACTCCCCGGATGCAGCCAATGACCGAGAGCGTATCGAAAGGGGATTCGGCAGATTCGACTTCGTACCGGCCCGCCTCTCGAGACTTCCATTCGGCCTGAGACAACTACGGGATCTATGGTTCTTCGTCTCGACTGGCCTGCGTTTGACCCGGACCAAGGGACGCTACGATGTCATCATTACCTACGGTCCGTACCGTACCGGGCTTGCCGGGCTCCTGATCAGTCGGCTGACTGGCGCCAAGTTGATCGTGGAATTCCCCGTCGATCCCAACCGCGTATTCCGCTTCGACCGTACTCTGCCGGGGCGGCTCAAACATGCACTCTCACCGTGGTTCGCTCGCTGGATGTCCCGGCGCTCGGATCGGATCATGGTCCTCTACCCGAACCAGGTCGGTGAGCTGGCGCTGCCTGACGACACCAAGTACAGCGTCGTCCATCCGTTCATCCGATTCCGCGCCGTCCCCACAGGTACACCACGTGAAAAGACCATACTTCTTCTCGGTATGCCTCTCCGCCTCAAAGGGGCAGACTTGCTCATCAAGGCGTTCGCAACGATCCGCGGCAGGTTCCCTGACTACTCGGTCGTGATCGCCGGGACGAGTGAAGACACTCGCGACTTTGAGGAGCTCGCAGGCGAAGGGTTCCCGATACGATTCGTTGGGCGATTGGATCACGAAGATGCGCTGCGCACCCTGGCTTCCTGCTCGGTGTTCGTGTTGCCCTCGCGCACGGAGGGGGTACCGCGCGTCATTCTTGAAGCGATGGCGGCGGGCCGCCCTGTGGTGGCCTCCGACGTCGGAGGCATTCCCTACCTCGTGAGAGACGGGGAGACCGGCCTGCTCTTCCCGAGTGGAGACCACGCGGCACTCGCCGACCGTCTCTCGCGACTGCTGACCGATCGGAACCTGGCCGACCGCCTGGCGCAGAACGGGCAGCAGATGGTTCGGGAGCAGTTCACCGAGGAGTACGTTGGACGCATGTGGTATGAGGCCGTATTGGCCACCATGACAAGGTGAATTCGCCTCCCGAGCGGATCCGCCTCGCCTTCCTCATTCGATCTTTGGATGTGGGTGGGGCCGAGCGTCAACTCTGTACACTGGTTACCAATTTAGACAAGGACCAATTTGACGTCTCCGTCCTCGTTATGTATAGCGGCGGGGCCTTATTGCGTGATCTCGAGGGTGTTCCCGGCGTCCGCGTCATCTCGCTTGCCAAAAGGGGACGTTGGGATCTGATCGGCTTCGGCGCCCGGTTGTTCGCGGAAATGAGGAGACTCCGACCGCAAATCGTGCACGGGTACATGGGAGGCGCCAACGAACTGGCCTGGGTGTTTGGCCGGGCGGTCGGTGCCAGGATCGTGTGGGGTATCCGAGTGTCGAATCTCTCGCCCGGAGACTACATCTGGTCCGTCTCAGCGCTGTTTCGTCTCGGTGCACTAATGTCCAGGTCGGTTGATCTCATCATTGCGAATTCCCAGGCGGGCCGCTCATTTCATGTCGAGCATGGATATGCCAAGGACAAGCTCGTGGTCATTCCCAACGGCATTGACACCGACCGGTTCCGATCGGATCCGGATGCCGGTCGAGGTTGGAGGGTCCACCACCATCTCACCGAGCCCAACCTAGTGATCGGTCTCCCCGCGCGGCTTGATCCGATGAAGGACCACGCCACGTTCCTCCGGGCGGTCCAGACATTCGTCGCGTTCGGCATCGATGCCCATTTCGTGTGTGCTGGGAACGGAACGGATGAGTACCAGTCACAACTTCAATCACTGGCTCGCGAACTCGGCGTCGTCGACTGTGTCACATGGATCCCGGCCCTCGCCGATCCGGTACCGTTTTACAACGGTGTGGACCTGGTCACGATCTCTTCGAAGGGCGGTGAGGGGTTCCCAAACGTGGTCGGAGAGGCCATGGCATGTGGGGTACCTTGCGTCGCGACGGACGTAGGGGATGCGGCCCTGGTCATCGGCGACACAGGACACCTCATCGAAGCAGGCGATCACGATGGCTTGGCCGCCTGTTGGCGCGACCTCTGTCTCCTCAGCGCGACGGCCCGGCGAGAATTGGGTCGCCGGGCTCGTGCACGGATCGTGGAGCGATTCACACCAAGTCTACTGGCTCGGCGGACTTCGGAAGCTCTTACGAGACTCCTCTAGGGTGCCTGACGGTCATACAAGTAATTCCCAAGGCGATAGAACGCCTGGTCCAACTGCATCGGGAACCCAACCCACTCATTCGCGCGGAGCCGGACCCCCTGCACCAGAGCGTCGGATTGGGCTCTGTAGGTGACATCCCCAGAGTACCGGTAGTACCAGGAGAACCCAGGCAGAATCAACCCATTCAGGCCCGGCTCTGGACCCGTACCTCCCTCGGTGGGCGTCAGGTTGTTCGAGATGTACTGAAACCCTTGTGCCGAAGGGATCCATTGCGTGGACCAGAGATAGTCGACGGCCTTCTTGATGACGCCGGGAATGCGGGGATCCGGATCGATCTCATCATGGTACCGTACGATGGCCGTGAGCAACATCCCCACCATATAGTTCTTCTGGCCTCCCTTGTAATACGTACCCCCGAAGGCGCCGCTGGGTGCCTGCGTCGGCAAGAGATCGTTCAACGCTTCTCTCACTCTGTTCCGGGAGGTATAGCCTCCTACGATTGATGACGTGAGGGGAGCGTCGACGAGATTGGCGTCGATCGCCGACATGAGACAGCGAGAGCGCATCCGATCATCACCAAGCGTCCCGCCGATCCAATAGGCGTTATCAGGTTCATCGTATTGGGGACCGCGACATTGCTCCAGCATGGTGTTGGCGACCACGCTGATTTCGTTCCGGGTCACCTCATCTCCGGTGAGCCAGTAATGCAGAACCAGGCTCTCGGTGTTGGCCATCCAAGGCGCGACATCATTGCCGCGAGGGACGAGGTAGTTCCGGTAGTTCAAAGCCATGGCCGTTGCCCGACGCCACCAGGTAGCGTCGCCGGTTCGGAACCAGTGCTGATAGTGCGTCAGAGGATGGTCGTAGACTGCTATCCCCCGTTTGTAAGTCGGCCCGTAGTTGCTCCAAATGGTCGTCGCCTTGGCGGGGAAATCCGTCTCCATCGCATCAAGGGCGCTGGGAAGAGTGAGGGCACCCGCGGCGGCGACCGTGATCATCGGACCGGCGAGATTCGTCGCCACCAGATAGTCCGCCGAGGTCGGAAGCGCGGTGGCGATGGGGTCCGGGGAGGTCGGCCCGCCCGCGAAGTCGGGCGTGCTCCGGCCACCGGTGAGTTCCAATGAGCCCAGCAAATCACCAAATCGTGGAAGGTCGTATTGGAACTGAACCAGAATGGAGCGCAGAGACCCATCCCGGTGTCTGCCGCCGAGCGCGGCAACATGGATCGACTGCTCGACACCGGAAACGAACAGACGCACCTGACCGAGATCCGAAGGCATCAGGGCGCCAGGTTGAAGGGGTATCCCGTTCGAGACCAACACAGTCCCTGAATCGGTGTTCCAACGCCGAACACTCAGGGCCACGGAAGTCGCCGCCGGCGCCTGCACGGTGATCAGCGAGGAATCCGCCTGACCGGACGTGATGTCGGTCGCGACCAGCAGGTATTGCCCCGGCGTCGTTCCAGCCGTGAAGAGTCCGGCGGCTGTAACGGCACCCGCCGCGGATGGGATTGAGAAGGTAGCGGAGGGCGTGGAGGTCGATCCATCCGACCAGAACTCGATCAGAGTGAACTGCTGAGTCGAACCAGGTTGAAGCGATACCGTCCGGGGATTGACCACGACCTGTGTGAGTGACGGAGGTGCCGTTGCCGCGAGGACCGTTGCGGTATCAACCGCGCCGCAGGAACAGGAGGCCACGACCATGAAGGTCCCGGCAAGCGTTCCGGCACTGTACAAGCCGCTCACGTCGATACTTCCTCCCGTTGCTGTCCAGACCACGCCGACCGGCCGATCCAGGCCATCAGACCAGACCGCGGAGGCCTGGAACTGCTGGGTCGCGCCCGGGGAAAGGGTCACCGCGTCGGGGCTGATGGTGAACCCAGTGACGGAGGCCCCCGTTCCTAGCACCACTCGGCTGGTGTCGGCCAGCCCCCCCGAGGAGGCCACGATCCGGAAAGTACCCGGGGTGGACCCTGCCGTGTAGAGCCCAGACGAACTGACAACCCCGCCGGTTGCCGACCAAGCGACGGATGGCGTTCCCGTGCCACCGTTGGAGTAGGTCCCCAGCACGGTGAACTGTGCGGTTGCACCTGGCGAAAGCACGGCACTGTCTGGGTTGACGGCGAGCGCGATGAGTTCGGGTGGTGAAACGATGATCACCTGGGCTGTATCT
>Ga0214472_10005098_pt1 | contig 13818 bp, 14 predicted proteins | sample RVTome_6_FD_207662 | JGI IMG/M metagenome (GOLD analysis project Ga0214472, IMG submission 207662) | Soil microbial communities from uranium-contaminated site in the Upper Colorado River Basin, Wyoming, United States - RVT140D175 | ecosystem: Environmental > Terrestrial > Soil > Contaminated >... | reverse complement strand
TGGACGGCTCGGGGCGGGTGCTGGTGCGGGCATCGGGCACCGAGCCGCTGGTCAGGGTGATGGTGGAGGCCGGGTCTGAGGACCAGGCCCGAAGGCACGCCGACGCGCTTGCGGACCGCGTGCGGTCGGCGCTCGGCTGAGCTGCTCAGCTGAAGGCGCTCGGCTGAGGCCTGTCCCTCCCAGGTCGGAGCCGTGACCACTGCTACCCTGTGGACCCCATGTGCGGCATCGTGGGCTACGTGGGGCCCGACGAGGCCCTCCCCATCATCCTCGAGGGCCTCAGGCGCCTCGAGTACCGCGGCTACGACTCGGCCGGCGTCGCGCTGATCGACGGGGGGCTCACCGTGGTGAAGCGGGCCGGAAAGCTCGACGAGCTGGTCCGGGCCCTGGAGGCCGGCGACCCGCCGTCGGGCACCGTGGGGATGGGCCACACCAGGTGGGCCACCCACGGGGAGCCGAGCGACCGCAACGCCCACCCTCACCTGGACTGCCGGGGCCGGATCGCCGTCATCCACAACGGCATCATCGAGAACTTCGCCGCCCTCCGGGCCGGCCTGGAGAAGCGGGGCCATACCCTCGTCTCCGACACCGATACCGAGTGCATCGCGCACCTCATCGAGGAGCGCGGCGAGGGCGACCTGGCCGGCGCGGTGCGGGCCACGGTGAGCGAGCTCGAGGGCGCCTACGCCATCGTCGTCTTGTCCCTCGACCAGCCCGACGTGGTGGTCGGGGCGAAGGTGTCGTCCCCGCTCGTGGTGGGCCTCGGCGAAGGGGAGAACGTCCTGGCCTCGGACATCCCGGCGGTCCTGCCGAGGACGCGGACCGTCGTGCCCGTCGAGGAGGGCCAGGTCGTCGAGGTCCGTGCGGACCGCGTGACCATCACCGACTTCGAAGGGAACGCCGTCGAGCCCACGCCGATGGAGGTCGACTGGGACGTGGCCCGGGCCCAGAAGGGCGGGTTCGACGACTTCATGCTGAAGGAGATCCACGAGCAGCCGGCCGCCATCCGCGACACCCTTGTCGGACGGGTGGACCCGAACGGGTTGCTCGCCCTCGACGAGCTGCACGTCGACGCCGACGTGCTGCGCGAGGTGAGCAAGGTCTTCGTGGTGGCGTGCGGGACCGCGTTCCATGCCGGCCTGGTGGCTAAGTACGCCATCGAGCACTGGACCCGGGTGCCGGTGGAGATCGAGATCGCGTCGGAGTTCCGGTACCGCGATCCCGTCCTCGGGCCCGACACGCTGACCCTGGCCGTCTCGCAGTCGGGTGAGACCATCGACACGCTGGAGGCCGCCCGCCATGCCTCGCGCCAGAGCTCGCACGTCATCGCGGTGACGAACACCGTTGGGTCGTCGCTCGCTCGAGAGGCCGACGCCGTCCTGTACACGCATGCGGGACCCGAGATCGGCGTCGCGGCGACGAAGACGTTCACCACGCAGATGGCCGCGTTGTACCTCACCGCGCTGTACCTGGCCCAGGTGCGGGGCGCGATGTTCCCCGAGGAGATCGCGGAGGTCGTCGAGCGCATCCACGAGCTGCCGGGGCAGGTGGAGCGGACGCTCGCTCTCGACGCCGAGGTCCGGGAGGTGGCCGAGCGGTACCACCGGGCCCGCGACTTCCTGTTCATCGGCCGCCACGTGGGCTACCCGGCCGCCCTGGAGGGTGCACTGAAGCTGAAGGAGATCTCCTACATCCACGCGGAGGGGTGCCCGGCCGGCGAGCTCAAGCACGGATCGATCGCGCTGGTCGAGCCGGGCGTCCCCGTGGTGGCGGTGGCCACGGAATGCCACGTGTATCCGAAGATGCTGTCGAACATCCAGGAGGTCCGGGCCCGCGGCGCGGACGTCATCGCCGTGGCGACCGAAGGCGACCGGGAGATCGGCGAGCTCGCGCGGCACGTGCTGTTCGTGCCGCGCACACCGGAGCTGCTGGCGCCGGTGGTGGTGACCGTGCCGCTCCAGCTCCTGGCGTACCACATCGCCAAGCTCAGGGGATGCGACGTGGACCGGCCCCGGAACCTCGCCAAGTCCGTCACGGTGGAGTAGGGACCTTCGAGCCGGCGAGCGGCTCCGGCAGCCATGGCATCCCCTTCCAAGCCTCCGCGACCGCCGGCCGGCCTAACCGCAGCTTTCGGCCGGCTCATTGCCCGTCTACAGACACCCCCATGCCCGTGGCAAGCACCTGAGCCTGCGGATAAAGCCCGAGACTCGAAACCTCACCATCTCGGCGTCATTCCCCGTGCGGAGGGACCAGGCGGAGTCGCCCGATGGCGTTGCGGCCAGGCTCGCTGAACCACAGGTTGCCGTCACGCCCAGCCGTGATGTCGTTCGGGAAACTGTCGGAGGTGGGAACCGGATAGTGCGTGATCGTCCCCATGACCGAGATGTTTCCAATCATGTTCGCCGCGCCCTCCGTGAACCACAGGTTCCCGTCTGGGCCTGCGGTGATACCCCACGGTGGCCAGCCGCCCTCCGAGGACACGGGGTACCTGGTGATAGCGCCCGCAGTGGTGATCCGGCCGATGCTGCCGGCGACGCCGACGACGCCGATCTCGGTGGCCAGCTGTTCGCTCCACGTGAACCAGAGGGCCCCATCGGGCCCAACCGTGATGTCCTCTGCCCCACTGTTGAAACCCGCAGGGGTAGGGAGGACGTACTCAGTCACAGAGCCTGACGTCGTGATACGCCCAATGGCTCCGGGCCCACCGGTAACGATGCCGTCTTCGGCGAACCAGAGGGCCGCATCTGGCCCGGCTACGATCCTGACCGGGGCGTTCTGTGGACGGAACGGGAACACGGTCACTGTCCCGGAGGGGGTGATGTATCCTATCCGCCCGGCACCGAGCAACGTGAACCACAGGTTCCCGTCGGGGCCCATGGTTATCCCGAAGGGAGCGCTGCCGTCTGCGAGCGGGAACTCCGTGATGGTTCCTGACGGGCCGATCCGCCCGATCCCTTCGGCGCCAAGGTGGCTGCCCGTCTCGGTGAACCAAACCGACCCGTTGGGTCCCATGGTGATGCCTCGGGGCTCCTGAAACGAGCCGGGCAGCGGGTACTCGGTGACCATCCCCGCGGGATTGATACGGCCGATCTTGTCGTCGTTGGGGAAGGCGAACCAGATGTAGCCGCCCGCGCTGGCGGTGATTGGACCAGGGCCACCTATCGACGGGGGCAGCGGGTACTCGGTGATCGTGATGGTGCCGGCCCGGGCCGGCGCGGCCTGGAGAGCGATCGTCGCAGCTGCGATGATGCGGATGAGGCGTCTCACGGCACCTCCTTATGGTCGGCGTGGGCAGATGCGAGGGACCGGGGAACGGCGGGGCACGAGGCGAATGTCGGCCGACCATCTCCGTGGCTGGGGTCCTGCCCTCATTCTTGAGGCTACATTTGCAGCCCGGTGAAACGCAAGCCACCCGACGTGTCCAAGCCCTCGATAGGACGTGGCTCTGGGTGGCACGACCGGTCCGGTGCCAGCGTCCGCTCCGCAGGGCCGCCTGCCCACATACGCTCCGCCGCGTCCCCCGGCTACCCTAGTGCCCGTGGACATCGTGGGGCTCGGCGTCGACATGTGCGAGATCGACCGCATGGAGCGGGCCCTGGCCCGCCATTCGACCATGCGGGAGCGCGTCTTCACACTCGAGGAGCGGGCCTACTGCGACTCCAAGGCCCGTCCGGCCGAGTCCTATGCCGCCCGGTTCGCCACGCGCGAGGCCGTGATCAAGGCCCTCGGTGGCTACCGGGGCAAGCGGTGGCCGGACATCAGCGTGAGCCGGCACCCGAGCGGAGCCCCATCCGTCGTCCTGGCCGGGAACGCGAAGCTCCGGGCGGATGCGCTCGGCATCTCCCGGGTCCTGGTGAGCTTCACCCACGAGCGCGCCACCGCCGTGGCCTTCGCCGTGGCGGTGAGCGAATGAGGCCCGTCCTCACGCCGGCCGAGGCCGGTGCGCTGGACCGGGAGAGCCAGGGCCGCGGCATCCGGGCCGAAACCCTCATGGAGAACGCCGGCCGGGAGGTGGCTCGGGCCGCCGCGGCGGTGGCCGGGGGCCTGTACGGGCGGCGTGCGGTGGTGGTGTGCGGCAAGGGGAACAACGGGGGCGACGGCCTGGTCGCCGCCCGGCACCTGGCCCGGTGGGGCATGCGCGTCACCGTGATCCTGCTGGAGGTCCCCGACGACCTGCGGGAGCCGGCGGCCACGAACTTCCGCCGCCTGTCCGAAGTGGACGTCCGGGTCCGTCCGTTCTCACCCGGCGCGCTGGAGCGCGAGCTCGCCCGGGCCGACGTGGCCGTCGACGCCATCTTCGGCACCGGCTTCCGGGGCTTCCCCGAGGACGAATGGGAGGACGCCATCCGAACCCTGAACGACGGCGGCGCGCCGGTGGTGGCCGTGGACATCCCCTCGGGCGTGAACGGCGAGACCGGCGCGGTGGAGGGCGACGCCGTGCAGGCCGACGTGACCGTCGCGTTCGGGGCGGCGAAGTGCGGGGTGGTGCTCCTCCCCGGCGCCGAATATGCGGGGCTGGTGGAGGTGGTCGACATCGGGTTCCCACCCGATCTCGTGAAGGCCGACGTGTGGGTGACCGAGGGAGAGGACGTCGCCGCCATGCTGCCGAAGCGGGCGGCCGACATGCACAAGCGGGCGGCCGGTGTCGTGGTCGTGATCGGCGGGTCGCGCCTCATGACCGGAGCCGTGTGCCTGGCGGCCGAGGCCGCGTACCGGGTCGGCGCCGGGCTGGTCGTCGTGGCCGTCCCGGAGGGCATCCTCTCGGTCGTGCAGACGGTCCTGCGCGAGACGACGTTCGTCCCGCTGCCGGAGACGGCCGAGGGCACGGTGGCGGGCTCGACCGAACGGCTGGAGCAGGTGCTGGACGACGCGGACGCCGTGGCCATCGGACCGGGGATGACCACGCAGGAACAGACCGGGGCCTGGATCCGGGAGCGGGTCCGCTCGACGCCCGTTCCCGTCGTCGTGGACGCGGACGCCCTGAACGCGTTCGCCGCAAGGGTCTCGGAGCTGGCCGACCGCCGGTCCGAGGCGGTCCTCACGCCCCACGCTGGGGAGTTCGCCCGACTGGCCGGGATCCCCGCCCGGGACGTCGGGGCCGACCGCATCGGCCACGCCCGAAAGCTCGCCGCCGAGGCCCAGGCCACCGTCCTGCTGAAGGGCAGCCGGACGGTGATCGCCTCGCCCGACGGGCGGGTCCGGATCAACCCCACCGGGGGTCCCTATCTTGCGACCGGCGGCACCGGCGACGTGCTCACCGGGATGATCGCCGGCCTCGCCGCCCGTGGCGTATCACCCGCCGACGCGGCGACGGCCGCCGCGTACCTCCACGGGGTGGCCGGTGCCCTGGCGGCCCGCGAAGCCGGCGAGGGGGCCACCGCCGGTGACGTGCTGGCCCGCGTTCCGGAGGCCATCCGAGAGGTCGGCGCCACGTGACGCGGTACCGGCCCACGGTCGTCGAGGTGGATCTCGACGCCATCCGCCACAACGTGCGGCTCCTCAAGCCCCCGGGCGCGGAGCTCATGGCGATCGTGAAGGGGGACGGCTACGGCCACGGGGACGCGCGCGTCGCGCGGGCCGCGCTCGATGCGGGCGCCTCGTGGCTCGGAGTGGCCATGGTGGAGGAGGGCTTGGGGCTTCGCGAGGCCGGCGTCGACGCGCCGATCCTCGTCCTGTCCGAGCTCCCACCGGGCTCGGAGAAGGAGGCCCTGGCCGCGAACCTCTCGCCCTCCCTGTACTCGGACGACGGCCTGGCGCGCCTGGTGGAGGCGGCCGGGGCCGCGGGCGCGCCGGTGGGCGTGCACGTGAAGGTCGACACCGGGATGCACCGGGTGGGGGTGTGGCCGCCGGCGGGTGCGGCGGCTTTCGCTCGGGCCGTGGTGGCGACCGGACTGGAGCTCGAGGGCCTGTGGACCCACTTCGCGTGCTCGGAGGAGGACGAGGCGCTGACTCGGCGCCAGCTCGGCGAGCTGATCGCCGTGAACGATGAGCTCCGGGCGGGCGGCATCCAGGTCCGATATCTCCACGCGGCCAACAGCGCGGCCACCATCCTGTATCCCGAGACCCACCTGGACATGGTTCGGCCGGGCGCCGCGATCTACGGGATCGACCCCGGTGGCGGGCTCGCGGTGCGCGCGGGCCTCCGGCCGGCCCTCACGTGGCGCTCGGCGGTCACCATGGTCAAGCGGCTTCCGGCGGGGGAGGCCGTCTCCTACGGCCACCGGTACCGGCTGGAGCGGGACGCGAACGTCGCCACGGTCCCGGTGGGCTACGAGGACGGCTACCCACGGCTCCTCTCGTCCCGGGCCGACGTGCTGATCCGGGGACGCCGCCACCGGGTGGCCGGGACGGTGACCATGGACCAGATCCTGGTGGACTGCGGCGACCACGACGTGACGCCGGGGGACGAGGTCGTCCTGATCGGCCAACAGGACGGCGAGCAGATCACCGCCGAGGAGCTGGCCGGCCTGATCGGAACGATCGGCTACGAGGTCGTGACGACCATCTCGGAGCGTGTGCCCCGCGAGTACCGGGGATGAGGCGCGAAGCGCCGGGCGGGCGGGAGAGGACGGGCTGAGGCCCACATGAGCAGGCGTCGCGCCGCGCTCGTGACGGCGGGCCTCGCCGCCGGCGCGGTGGCCGGCGGGGTTGCGGCCCGAGCCGTGCTCCGCCGGCGCGGCGGCGACCCCGAGGCGGGCGAGCCGCTCGCGATGCTCCCCCCGGAGGACCTGGGGTTCGTCGAGTCTTTCGACGGGACGAAGCTGGCGGTGCGGGCGGCCGGAGACCCTTCCAGCCCTGCGCTTCTGTTCGTCCACGGCTTCAGCCTGGACATGACGGCGTGGCACTACCAGTGGACCGGGCTGTCCGAGCGCTTCCGATGCGTGCTGTTCGACCTCCGCTCGCACGGTCTCTCGGAACGGGCCGCGTCCGGCGACCTGTCGCTCTCGGCCATGGGGCGCGACCTGGCTGCCGTCATCGACGCCACGGCGGGAAAGAGTCCCGTCGTGCTCGTCGGGCACAGCCTGGGCGGGATGGCCATCCTGGCCGCCGCGGAGTCGAGGCCGGAGCTGTTCGGAGGGCCCGTCGCCGGCGTGGCGCTGTTCGGGTCGGCGGCCGGAGACCTGATCCGTGGGGCGATGGGCTCGGTGACCGAGCTCCTGCGACCTCGCCTGGGCTCGCTGACGGAGGCCGCCCGGCGGGCGAACCGGCTCCGCCGATACGTCCTCGCGAGTCCGGGCGACGTGGGGGGCCTCGTGGCACGGGCCACGCAGTTCGGCCCGGACGCCTCGCCGCACATCGTGAACCACGTGGTGGGCCTGGCGGCTCGCGCACCGTCGGAGGTGTGGACCGACGGGCTGGCCAAGCTCTTGGACGTGGACCTCCGCCCCGCCCTCCGGCACGTTCGTGCCCCGGTGATCGTCGCCGTCGGTGACCACGACCGGGTGACTCCGCCCGCCGGTGCCATGGCGTTGGCCTCGGAGCTTCCGGACGCGCGCCTGGAGATCGTTGAGGGAGCCGGCCACATGCCGATGCTCGAGCGGCACGACGCGGTGAACGAGATGCTCGCCGCGTTCGCCGCGGACGCGTTCGGCCGGGCGAGCGGTGGGAGGCGCCGTAAAGCCCCCGGCGGGTCGGGGCGCCGAGCGCCGTCGAAGCGACGAAGGGCCGATCCGTGATCACGGCGGTCCGTGGGATCCAGGTCGGCCACAGCACTGACCTGCAAGGGCTCACCGGGTGCACCGTGGTGCTGTGCCCGCCGGGAACCGTCGGCTCCGGCGAGGTCCGGGGGGGCGCGCCGGCGACCCGGGAGACCGACCTGCTCCGCCCCGGGATGCTGGTGAACGAGGTGCACGCGGTGCTCCTGACCGGGGGGAGCGCCTTCGGCCTGGCGGCCGCGGAGGGTGTGATGCGTTACCTGGAGGAGCGGGGGATCGGCTTCCTGGCGGGCGCCGCCGTCGTCCCCATCGTCCCGGCCGCCGCCCTGTTCGACCTGGGGATCGGCGACCCGAAGTCCCGCCCCGGGCCGAGCGAGGGATACGCGGCGTGCGACGGGGCCTCCGAGCGCGTGGAGGAAGGGAGCGTCGGCGCCGGGACCGGCGCCACCGTGGCCAAGCTGCACGGACCGCACCGGCAGGTGAAGGGCGGCGTGGGGACCGCCTCGGCCGTGGAGGGCGACGTCGTGGTCGGCGCCGTGTTCGCCGTCAACGCAGTGGGGGAGGTGCTGGGGGAGGACGGGGAGGTGATCGCGGGGGCCCGGCCCGCCCCGGACGGCGAGCCGGACGTCGGCGAGCCGAGGATCCCCTGGCCCCAGGCCCCATCGCCCAACACGGTCATCGGCGTGGTGGCCACCAACGTTCGGCTGTCGAAGGAACGGGCGCACCTGGTGGCGGTCTCGGCCCACGACGCGGTTTCGGAGGTGGTGAGGCCGGCACATACAATCTGGGACGGCGACACGGTGTTCACGCTCGCGACGGGCGAGGTGGACGCCCCCCAGGACCAGGTGGAGCGACTGGCCGAGCAGGCCGTGGCGGAGTCGATCCGGCGGGGCGTCCTGTTGGCGAAGGGCGTCGGCGGCGTCCCGTCGGTGGGGAGGCGAGATGAGGACGCTTGAGGAGGCGGCGCTCGAGGCGTCGACGTGCCCGAGGTGCCGGCTGGCCCAGGGCCGCACCCAGGTCGTGTACGGCACCGGCAGTCCGGACGCGGACCTTATGTTCATCGGGGAGGGCCCGGGCTACTACGAGGACAAGCAGGGGGAGCCGTTCGTGGGCGCGGCCGGGCAACTGCTGAACCGGATGCTCGAGGAGGTCGGCATCCGCCGCGAGGGCGTGTACATATGCAATGTCATCAAGTGCCGGCCCCCCGGCAACCGTGATCCCTTCCCCGACGAGGTCGAGGCATGCGCCCCGTGGCTGCGCGAGCAGATCGCGCTCATCGACCCCCGGGTGATCGTGACGCTCGGCAACTTCGCCACCCGGTTCATCCTGGACAAGCCGGCGTCGATCAGTCGGGTGCGGGGACAGCGGTTCCCCATCGAGGGGCGGACGGTGATCCCAACCTTCCACCCCGCGGCCGTCCTCCATGGCGGCGGAGAGGCCTCGGCCCAGATGACGGCGCTACGAGCGGACTTCCAGGAGATCAAGGCGGCCCTGGCCGAGATGCCGCAGCCGGTCGAGGAACAGCTCGGCCTGTTCTGATGCGGATCGAGCTCCGCGCCGAGACGCCGGAGGACACTCGGGCGGTCGGGGACGCCGTCGCCTCATTGCTCCGCCCGGGTGACGCGGTGGCGCTCACCGGCGAGCTGGGCGCGGGCAAGACCACGTTCGTCCGCGGAGCGGCCCGGGGCCTGGGGTTCGAGGGGAACGTGGCCTCGCCCACCTTCACCCTGGTTCGCGAGTACCGAGGCCGCCTGCCGATCTATCACGTCGACGTGTACCGGCTGGAACGGGTGCAGGACGTGCTGGATCTTGGCCTGGACGAGATGATCGCGGACGGCGGGGTGCTGTTCGTCGAGTGGGGCGACGCCGTGGAAGGCCTGCTCCCCGACGACCACCTGCTGGTCGAGCTCACGGTGCCCGGCGAGGGGGAGGAAAGGAGCCTGGTGCTGACCGGCATGGGCCGGTCGTGGGCCGCGCGGTGGGAGCGCCTGGAGCGGCTGACCGAGCCGTGGGGGCGGGCCGCGTGATCGTCCTCGGGATCGAGACCTCGACCCCCCAGACGTCGGTGGCGCTCGGCACCGAGCAGGGGCTCGTCGCGTCGATGCGGGTGGCGTCGAAGACCCGGCAGGACGCGGTCGTTCCGATCCTCCAGTACCTGTTGTCCCGGACCGGCCTGGAGCTGTCGAACGTCGGCGGGGTGGCCATCGGCCTGGGGCCCGGGTTGTTCACCGGCCTTCGGGTGGGGGTGGAGACGGGCAAGGCCCTGGCTCAGGTCCTGGCCGTCCCGATCGTGGGGATCCCGTCCCTCGACGTCCTCGCGTTCGGGGTCCGGTACACGCGCCGCCTGATCGGCGCGGTGATCGACGCGCGCCGCGGAGAGGTGTTCCACGCCTTCTACCGGGGCGTGCCGGGCGGCGTGATGCGGGAGGGGGGGTATCGGGTGGCCCCGCCCGGGCACCTCGCGGCGGACCTCGAGGCCCTCCGGGAAGAGGTGCTGCTGGTCGGGAACGGTGCCATCCTGTACCGGCGTGAGCTGGAGGAGGCAGGGACCAAGGTAGAGTTCGCCTCGCCGACGCAGGGCCACCCGAACGCGTCGGCCCTGGTCGAGCTAGCCGTCCCCCGCTTCATCCGGGAGGAAACCGACCGATCGTTCGAAGTAGCGCCGCTCTACCTGAGGAAGACGGATGCGGAGATCGCTTGGGATCAGCGAGCCCGAGGCGCCTCGGCTTGAGGTGACCCGGATGAAGCGCCGCCACCTGCGCGGCGTGATGGCCATCGAGCGCCAGGTGTATCCGCGTCCGTGGAGCCCCAACCTGTTCCTCTCCGAGATGGCGGAGGCCCGCAACCGCTGCTATCTCACGGCACGGATGGACCGAGAGGTGGTCGGGTACGGAGGCCTGATCTGCTACGGGGAGGAGGCCCACGTGACGAACATCGCCGTGGACCCCGAGCACCACCGCCACAAGATCGGCACCCGGCTGCTCCACGACCTCCTCCAAAACGCCATCGCCATGGGGGCCCAGGCCATCTCGCTCGAGGTCCGGGTGTCGAACTACGGGGCCCAGCGGCTGTACGGGAAGTTCGGGTTCCGGCCGGTCGGCGTGCGCAAGAACTACTACCAGGAGATCAACGAGGACGCCCTCATCATGTGGGTCGACGGCATCCGCGGGCCCGAGTATCAGGGGCGGTTGCGGGGACTCATGGAGCAGGTCCCCGAAGGCATCCGCCCGTGAGCGTGGGCCGGTGAGGGTCCTCGGGATCGAGACGTCGTGCGATGAGACGGCTGTCGCGGTCACGGAGGATGGGCGGAAGGTCCTGGCCAGCCTGGTGGCCAGCCAGACCGACCTGCACGCCCGGTTCGGCGGGGTCGTGCCGGAGCTCGCCTCCCGCGCGCACGTTGAGGCCCTCAACCCGCTGATGGACGAGGTCCTGGAGCGGGCGGGCTGCCGGTTCGCCGACATCGAGGGGGTGGCCGTGACCATCGGCCCGGGGCTGGTGGGCGCACTGCTCGTCGGCATCGCGGCGGCCAAGGCCGTGGCCCTCGCCACCGGGGCCGACCTCATCGGGGTCAACCACCTCGAGGGCCATATCCATGCGAACTTCATCGAGCACGGCCCGCCCGAGCCGCCGTACGTGTGCCTGGTCGTCTCGGGAGGGCACACGATGCTCGTGCACATGCCGGAGGAGCACCGCTACGAGGTCCTGGGCCAGACCGTTGACGACGCCGCCGGCGAGGCCTTCGACAAGATCGCCCGGTTCATGGGCCTGGGGTTCCCGGGGGGACCGGCCCTGGACAAGCTGGCACGAAAGGGGAGGGCGGACGCCATCGCGTTCCCCCGGGCCATGATCGGCACTGGGGACTACGACTTCTCGCTTTCCGGGCTGAAGACCGCTGTGCTCCGGCACGTGAAGGCGGAGCGGGCGGCAGGGCGGAAGGTGAACCCTGCCGACCTCGCGGCCTCGTTCCAGGAGGCCATCGTGGACGTGCAGGTGACGAAGACCATCGCGGCGGCCAGGGAGAAGGCCGTGAAGACGGTCCTCCTGGGCGGCGGGGTGGTGGCCAACACCCGGCTTCGCGAGCGGATGGAGAAGGCCGGGGCCGAGGCCGGCATCGGGGTGGTCTTCCCGTCGCTCGAGCTGTGTACGGACAACGCGGCGATGATCGCGGTGGCGGGAGCCTCGCGCCTGGCTCGTGGGGAGCGCACGTCGTTCGACGTCGGCGCCGACCCTGGGCTGGAGCTCGGATCGTGACCACCTTCCTGGTGACCGGGGGCGGCGGGTTCATCGGCTCGCACGTGTGCGACCGGCTCCTGGCGGAGGGGCACCGGGTGGTGGCCGTGGACGACCTCAGCACGGGACGGATCGCCAACCTGGCCGAGGCCCGTGGCTACGGTCCGGAGTTCACGTTCTTCAACATCGACCTCCGGGCCGAGGGCTTGGTGCAGCTGTTCGAGCGGCACCGGCCCGAGGTGGTCATGCACCTCGCCGCGCAGTCCGGCGTCCGGCCCTCCATCTCGGATCCCACGTTCGATGCCAGCGTGAACGTCATGGGGCTGCTGAACGTGATGGAGTGCTGCGCGAAGACGGGCGTGCGGAAGGTGGTGTACGCGGCGTCGGGGGGAACCCTGTATGGGGAGCCGCGCAAGGTCCCGGCGAAGGAGACGGCCGCCGCCGGGTCGCATCCCATCGCGCCGTACGGGATCACCAAGAAGGTGGCACTCGACTACCTGGCCTACTACGAGCGGTTCCGCGGGATCGACTACACCGCCCTGGCCCTGGCGAACGTGTACGGGCCCCGGCAGGACCCGCACGGCGAGGCGGGGGTGGTCGCGATCTTCGCCGCGAAGATGCTGGCCGGCGAGACGCCGACCATCTTCGGGGACGGGAACCAGACCCGGGACTACGTGTTCATCGACGACGCGGCCCACGCCCTCTCCCTGGCCGCGGACAAGGGGGGCGGGCGACTGGCGAACATCGGGACGGGCCTGGAGACGTCGGTGAACGGCCTGTACCGGATGCTGGCGGAGATCACCGGCTTCACCGGCCAGCCGGCCAGCGGGCCGCTCCCGCCCGGCGAGGTGCGCCGGATCGCCCTCGACATCGACTTGGCGGCGGAGGTCCTCGGGTGGCATCCGTGGACCCACCTGGTGGACGGCCTCTCGGAGACCGTGGCCTTCCTGAAGGGCGTCTGAGGTCCCCGAGCCCGCGGGCCGCGTTGACCGCTGGCACTCGGCTGGGTATGCTGTTAGCACTCACAACGGTCGAGTGCTAAATACCGCGAGGCGAAAGAGCCGCAAGGAGGACGGGATGGCCAAGCAGTTCAACCTGAAGCCCCTGGAGGACCGGATCGTGGTCAAGCCCCTCGAGGAGGAGGAGACCACCGTCTCCGGGATCGTGATCCCCGACACGGCCAAGGAGAAGCCCCAGGAGGGCAAGGTCGTCGCGGTGGGCCCGGGACGGTTCGAGGACGGGCAGCGGGTTCCGATGGACGTGAAGGCCGGCGACAGCGTCATCTACTCGAAGTACGGCGGCACCGAGGTCAAGGTCGAGGGCGATGAGTACCTGATCCTTTCGGCCCGCGACGTCTTGGCCGTCGTCGAGAAGAAGAAGTAGCGGCGGAGGGGTTCGAACGCCGGGGGCTCGAGCGCCACTCGCCGGGCCCCCGATCCATCTGAGTCGGGAGGTTCCATGCCGGTCAAGCAACTGAAGTTCAGCGAGGACGCCCGGCGCTCTTTGGAGCGCGGAGTCAACAAGCTGGCGGATGCGGTATCGCTGACGCTCGGTCCCAAGGGCCACAACGTGGTGCTCGACAAGAAGTGGGGCGCCCCAACCATCACGAACGACGGCGTGACCATCGCCAAGGAGATCGAGCTGGAGGACCCGTGGGAGAACATGGGCGCCCAGCTCGCCAAGGAGGTCGCCACCAAGACCAACGACGTGGCCGGCGACGGGACCACCACGGCCACCGTGCTGGCCCGGGCCATGGTCCACCTCGGCATGCGCAACGTCGCTGCCGGCGCCAACCCCATGGGCCTGAAGCGCGGCATCGAAAAGGGCGTGGCGGCCGTCGTCGAGACCATCAAGGACCAGGCCAAGGAGGTCGAGTCCCGCGACGAGATCGCGAACATCGCGGCCATCTCCGCGGCCGACTCCGCGATCGGCG
>Ga0214472_10005096_pt1 | contig 13821 bp, 16 predicted proteins | sample RVTome_6_FD_207662 | JGI IMG/M metagenome (GOLD analysis project Ga0214472, IMG submission 207662) | Soil microbial communities from uranium-contaminated site in the Upper Colorado River Basin, Wyoming, United States - RVT140D175 | ecosystem: Environmental > Terrestrial > Soil > Contaminated >... | reverse complement strand
CCTCGCTGAGATTGGCGCGGAGGCGCATTTCCTCGGCGGCAAAGTCGGCCTCAATTTCCTCAATCGCGGCACGCTGCTCGGACGTAAGCTCGAGTTTGTCGTGCAACCAGCGGTGGAGCATAATGTTTGACGGATCGTCGTGACGATCCATCAAGCGTCGCGTGCCTAAGGCGGCCGCGCACGCCAGCAACACGACTACAACGAAGAACGTGATTACGGGGCGCATGGTTCAACTGGTCCGCGCGGTCGGGGGTGCGATCCAAGGCCGGCCGGCCTGTTCGATGCTGAATATATCGAGATGCAACGAACTGCGCGCCTGACGGGCGATGTCACGGTCGGAGGAGAGGTGATTCACCACCACACCCGGCAGCATTGCCGCGAGAAGCGCCAACATGAGAGCAGCGGCTGCCAATTGCGGGTGCAGCGTCAGCTCGCGCCAATGCAACACCGGCAACAGGCGAGTCCAGATCGACCGATCTTGACGGTGGGCGATCCCGGCGCGAACGGCGGTGCGCAGATTGGGGGCCGGGGGCAGCGAACGGCGGGCCTCGCGGGCGAGCAAATCATCCAAGTCATGCGGGTTCATTGTCGGTCAGAGGTTTCGATAGGAATCAGTCGAGGTGAAGCCGGCCGCATGCTCGACAAGGCAGTGGCAGGCAACCGGCACAATATGAAAACCAGCACGTCAGGCGCAATGTCGCTGACAGTAGGCACCAAAGGCTCCGCCAAGCTGCTTTTCGTTCTCGCAGCCAATCCCCGGATTTCCACAGCGTGGGTTCCGTCGAAATCCTTGGGCTGGCCGAGGCGTTGCAGGTCACGCTGGCCAAGCTCGGCCACGCGTTGGAGAAGCCGCCGTACAACCTGATCGTCCACACGGCACCGTCGCGTGCCGGACACCGGCGGAGCGGTTACTGGGATACGATCGATCAGGATTACCGCTGGCACATCGAGATTCTGCCGGGCGTCACGGAAGTGGCGGGCTTCGAGTGGGGTACCGGGTTTTTCATCAATCCCCTTCCTCCCGAACAAGCCGCCGCACATCTGCGTGCGGTGTAGGGCCGCACGGCCATCCAGGCGCACGAGGGTGTTCCTACCCGGAACGATCGCAGAAACCCATGCACTTGCGGGAAAGTTCAGCCCGTCTCCAGTAAGATGCAATTGCTGGTCGAATCGATTGGGAGGGAAGGCGGAGGCGTGTTCGTCGCGCTGTGTCCGCTGGCCTTCGACCGGGGCGGCTCAGCTGCAGGACAGCACGACGATCGCGAATGCCTACTTCGGAACACTCATGCCGCGCTGCGGACGCGTGACGAAGCAGCCCGGCGGCGAGCTGCCTGCGGCGTACCACGGCCATAAGAGTCTATCACCCGGCGCACCATCTGGTGGTCACAGTCACCACTGATGCTGGTATCGAATGCCAGAAATCTGGTCACGTGTTACCAAGTCTGCAACCACAGGTCCTTCCGCTAGATCGGAACGTCGAGGCGCTGTCGGCAGACGCGCATTGCGGCCGGGGATTTGTCAGGAAGCTGCTTCCTCCGTCGGCAGCAGCAGCAGAAAATATGTTTACTCCGCGACCCGCTTGACGATGGTTCATTTTTGGACCATCTTCCACCCATGCCAACCACGGCCGATACCGACGACCTTTTGTCGCTGAAACAAACACTCGCTAAGTCGCTACGTGCCAGACTCCAACAAAAGGGAGTGAGCATTGCTGCCTTCGCGAAACAAATTGGCACGGGCCGAACAGCGATCCGTCGGCTACTCGACGAAAAAAATACCTCGATCACCTTCCACACCATGTCCAAGGCGGCGCGAGCGCTCGGATTACGCATCGTCCTTCAAGCAGAACCAATGTCCCCTGAGGAGCTTGGATTTCTCGCTGAAAAACTGAGCACGGCACCGACCCCCGCAGAAGCTAACCGGTTGAAAGCCGAAATCATGGCAGGCTTCTACGGGGACGAGGTCGATGCCCAAAGTCCAACGTAAGGACATTCCCAGAGCGCTGATGGCGCATCTTCTGCAACGAGTGGAGGAGCGAGAAATCAGTGCCGCCGAACTCGTGAAGTTCGCTTATTGGCTCGACACCAATCCCGATGTTCCAGACGGGGATTGGTTCAAGTGATTCGAGGGCGCAACCGTCTGCGGCTACGGCTGCCTGGTGAAAACGTTCCTGACGCCTGATCAAACAGCGAATGGAACCGAACTCTAGAGGACGAGATCGGTTCGTCGGTGAATTGATATCAATCGACAGTGATTGTGCAGGCAGAAAGACAGGCGAAGGTCACCCATAATCCGACGAGGTAGTAAGCATCTTGCTTTCACTTTGGACAGCAACTTGCTGTCAATCGACAGCCGGCCACGCAACGCTCCAATCGGAGATCAGTCGCGATCCACGTCTTGCTAGATTTTCCCGTGGATGTATCCGTTCGAAAGGAGTTCATGGCCCGGAACGCATGCTCCAGCGGAAATCCAACGCTCGATTGTGGCTGAGTCGTTTCTTCGGGATCCGAGTTGGGCAAGCGCGTCTTTGACCCCAGAGGCCACATCGTCAGAAATCGGCAAACCGATCAGAATAGAGCGAATCGCCAAGAACTTGTGTGGGGAGTGGTCCATCCCGTCGATCGACCGGGTATCCGACGCGAGTCTGGGACACTGCGCAGAGGGCGTCAGGCTGAAAGCGTCCCGTCGAGTGCAGCAAGCAATCGATTCCTGAGTTCGTCGCGGCACGCCATTACGTCGCAGGCCGCGTCCGCCATGTGTTCGCGGATCATGATCTCTGCGACGACGTCATCCAGGTCCAGCATCGACACGACGCACACGAGTTCCTTTTCCCGAGTCGATCGTGCGTGGCGGAGCAGTTCGATCGTGGGAATGTGCTGGCGCAGTTTCTTTTCGCCGATCTCCAGCAACTCGGCGGTGTCGTACTTGCAGAAACACCGCGATGGGCAGCGGCACCGATCGATGAGGCCGGTCTCGACGCTCGTGTCCCAATTGGTGGTGGGTTCCATCGATATCACATCCCAGACTTTACGAACACGACGCGCGCATCGTTCGGTCCGAGATCAATTAGCTTCCGACCCTTGGAGTCCGAGTCGATTGCGTCCATCGCAGCCGAGACCAGCAGCGGCAGGTATTCGCGCAGATCGTCGTCTTCATTCTCGTTGGTCACGTAAACGCTCCAAAGCTCACGCGACCCGTAATCACCGGCCTGTTGCGGATTCTCGCGAGCTGTGATGCGCACGTATTTCTCGTAGATGACGACGTTGATCAAGGCGTTGGCCAACAGATGCGCATTGCCGGGTTCGATCCTCTGTTCGGTGCGCTCCGAGTCGATGCCGAAATCGATCTCGACGGTCATGTCGGGCGTCACGCCCGCCGGGGCTTCGAACATGCCTTTGCTGGAGAGCGCGGTCTTCACGTATTCCGCAGCCTCGAGAAAGCGGGCATCGTCCTCGGTGATCCCCGGATGCGCGGAATGGAGGCGATACGACACACCGAATGGGCTGTCGGGGGCTTTGATGGCATCGACCTTGAATTGGTAGGTTGCGCAACCGCTGAGCAAACCCACCAGTGCGGCGAGGCGAAACAAATGAAGGGGCGCATGCATATGTCGTTGAGGTTTGAGGCTTCGTATTGCCTGGGCGCAGGCGGCTTCGTCGTCGCAAGATCCGGCCCGGGTGTTGATTTTCTGAAATGCTCTGAAAATTATACGTTGCCGACGTTTCGATCCCTCACGAAATGGCTGAGCGGCGTTATGCGGATGAAGCCGTCCAAGCGTCTCGTCGGCCGACAACCACGCGCGCAGCTTCGCCTTCGCCCGATAGATTCGCAGTTCCACCGTTTTGGGCGTCGTGTGGAGAATCTCGGCCACTTCCTTGTGCGGACGTTGCTCGAGGACACCGAGCACCAGCGCCGATTTCAGCCGGTCGGGCAACCGGTCGATTGCCTGCCGAAGCGTGGCGTGCCGGTCGGCGTCAGCGGCTTCGGTGTCGGGCGTTGCGCCGGAATCGACGATGTCGCGCGAAGTCCCGCTGATCTCCGCCGGTTCATCGAGGGAAACCATCGCGGGAGCGCGGCCGAGCTTGCGCGCCGCATCGCGGCAGTAGTTGAGCGCGATGCTGTAGATCCATGTTTTCACCGTGGAGCGGGGCCGGAAGGCGCCCGCCTTGAAATACACCCGGACGAAAGTCTCCTGCACGGCATCGCGCGCCGCGGCCCCGTTGCCAAGATAGCGATACACGAAATGGAACAGCGCGTGCTGATGGCGCTGCATCAATTCCTCGAGCGCGTCGTCATCGCCCGCGACAATGGCCTCGATCAGCGGCCAATCGGTGTCGCGAATCGCGTCGCCCGTGCTGTGAGGGTCATCTTCCACGGTGATGGCACGGATACCTTCGACCGGTTCGCCCGAGAGGGCGGCGACGCAAAGTACGGAGTCCATGGCAGCGCTTTGGGTTCGGTGGTGGGCTGGCGAGTGGCGAAACGACGACGGTGGGCCGAATCATGCGCGATGTGTGGGCGTGGGGCTTTTCCACGGGCTCAAGCCGCGGCGACGGCGAAACGCTCGCGGATCCGAGTGCAAGTGCGGGACACCGCTCTTCGCGCGTTTCCCAAGTCGAGACGTCCAGCGGATTTTGCCAGGCCATCGTGTGACCGCTTGCTGCGCGAAGCGGCCGCCGGGAGATTGTGCCGGTAGTCGGTCGGGGAGCGCCCCGTCACTTTCTTGAAACTGCGGTTGAATTGGGACAGGGACTGGAAGCCCACTTCAAACGCGGCCTCGCTCACCCGCATGTGGGGATCGAGCAGGAGTGACTTCGCCTTTTCGGTGCGGAGGCGCGATACGTACTCGGTGAAGCTCAGACCCGTGGCTCGCTTGAACATTTTGCAGAAATAAAACGTACTCATGTGCGCAGTCCGTGCGCAGTCCGCGAGGCTGATGTCGTCCGCCAGGTGTTGCGCGATGAACTCCCGCGCTCGCGTGATCTGCGGATTCTCCGCGGATTCCTCCGTCACCAGAATCTGGTTGCCGACGGTGGCGAGGTGTTCGGCGAACAACTCCAGCAGACGGAGGATCGCCTGGTATCGCTCCGGCGATACCACGTTGCACGCGAAGTAGGCGTCGCGCAGTTCGGACACGTTCATCGCCACGCCCCACGAGGCGAGCGTCGCGATTGTTCTAGCGAAGTCTGCCTCGGTGGGTTGGCGGGCGAAGATCTGACCGGTGTGAAGAAACCCCACCAACCGGCTGCCGAGTTTCACGGGTACGGCCGAATCGCACAGACTGGAAAAGCACGTCGCGGTGGCCGCAGCCTCGGTGGCGTTCTTTCGAAGACTTTCCTGCAGGCGCAAGCACGCCGCACAAGTCTTGTTTGTTCGCGCAAGGATGCGGCAGAACGGGCTCTCGTTCCTATCGCCGTGCAGCGGGAGACCCCACGTTTCGACCGGTGTGAATGCGAGGGGCAGCCCGGTCGCGCCGCGGAATGCGGTTTCGTAGTCACGATACACTTTTGAACGCGTGAGGTTCTCGACGAGATGTTTTTCGGGGGTGTTCACAAGGTGTGCAGGGGTTGAGTGCTTCGAATGGGTGACGGAAATCGGGTGCCCGGCAGCTTATCGTGCGATCAGGACGAGCTTCCGGCCTTCAGCAGCGCGCGGGCGGCGGTGACCAGCTTCTCCGGGCCCGCGAGCTTGGGGACGAAATCCGAAGCGCCGGCATCGCGGGCCCTGCGCTCGTTCTCGCCGACATTGAACAACGTCGTGGCGAGAATCGGCAGCGCGGGCGCGTGAATCCGCAGCGACCTGATCAAATCGAAGCCGCTCGACGTTTTGAGTTCGAGATCGGTCAGCACCAGATCGGGCTGCAGCGACGCGATGCCGGCCAATGCGTCGGGCGCGTCCTCGGCCTGGCCACAGACCGCCAGGTCGGCCTCCCGCTCGAGCGCAGCCACAATGCTCTTCCGCATGAGCGGATGATCCTCCACAACGAAAATCCTGTTTTTCATGTTCTTCGGTCCGGACGAATCGGCCGCAGGCATAACCGTGGTTGCGACGGGCATGGGATACGTGCGCCAAATCGATCCGAACATCTCTTGCCTTCATGTGCCCAAGAATATCGGAAACGGGGGCGGTCTGCCTATTGCGAGAAGAGACGAGCGTGGCTAGGAGAGCATGGCCCTGGCGCGTACGGGAAGTTCCTATGCGCCGGGGTTCAGCGGGACTCCCAGATTCGTTGAGGGAAACGCCGACCGCGGGCGTTTAAGGTCCTGCAACCGCCCTGAATTTCGGTTTCTGCCGCGGTTGCTCCCCCGATCTGTCATGAGTCAACCGGACCACGCAGCGAATCCGTCATGAGCGAGCATTTTCAGGTTCGCGAGCGTTGTCCTGCCTGCGATGGCGTGGACGTTCAAACGATCTTCTCTCGTGGCTACGCCGAGCCCAACCTGCGCAGTACGCTCGAGGGCTTCTACACGAAGGCGCTGCGGCGAGATTATCACTCGCTGCTCGACGCCGAGTACACCCTGCAACGCTGCCGGAGCTGCGCGCTGGTCTTCCAGCAGCAGATCCCCGACGAATTCCTGCTCGGCAGGTTATACGAAGAGTGGATCGACACCAAGGGACAGCTCGATCGCCTTCGCGCCGGATTGCCGCCGGGCAGGCCACTCGCAATCGCCCACCAGGTTTTTCTCAGCCTGTCCCTCATTCGACAACCAAGCCATCCGCTTCAGGCGCTCGACTACGGGTGCGGATGGGGGGAGTGGGCGCTGATGACGCGTGCGTTTGGCGCCGACGGTTGGGGTACCGAATTCTCGCCGACGCGCCGCGAGTACTGCCTGCAGCGCCGTGTCAGAGTCGTTGATGAGGCCGAGTTGGTTGATGGCGACTTCGACTTGATCAACCTCGACGAAATTCTCGAGCACCTACCCAAGCCCCGCGCAACGCTCGCGATGCTCGCAACCAAGCTGCGCACCGGCGGCGTAATGCGGATATCGGTCCCCAATGCTTCACGTGTCGCAGGAAAGCTTCGCCAATTCGACCGCGAGCTAAGTCGGCCGCGCGGCGGCAGACTCTACCTTGTGGCGCCGTTGCAGCACCTGAGTTGTTTTTGTGGCCGCAGCTTGATGATGATGGCCGAGGCATCCGGCCTGAAGCGGGTCGTTCCATCGTGGCGCGTGCTGGGAAATGCATTCCATCTGCCCGAGGGACTGAGGCCGAAGGCCAGGGCTTTGATCCGACCCTTCTACTTGCGTAGCGACTCCTGCACGGAGTTATTTTTTGCGAAGCTGAATGGATGCTGATCGACGCGACCCCGAACCCACGTCCTGCCCGATTGGGCCGCGTAATGGTTCCGACCCTGAGCGGGCCAAGAAAGACTCTTCGACTCGATGTGGCCACAGCGCCGCAGCAGGTACGCGATGTCCTCAGGGATGTCTTGGTCGAGGAAGAACTTCACGCCAGCTTCTCGTTCATCTTCTCGGCCACCAAGGCATCGATCTCCACGCGATGATCCTCGTAATAGAAGAGGCACGCGTAAACCTGCGCGCGCGTGACACCCGGGAAGCTGCGGCACATCTCGTCGATCGTCGCGCCGTGACGATTAAACCACGTGCGACATGCGCTCGGGCTTTGTATAGACATCGGCTCTTCGCTCAGTGCCTTTCGCGGTGATGGAAGAGCAGGTAACGCTGGTAATCGCTTTCCTTTTTAAGTTTGTCCCGCGCCTCGGCGTGTTCGTGCAATTTCCCCTGCGCTTCTGCCGCCTCCATTTCCTCGACGAAGTGTTTGAGCAGGAAGGTGTGGTTCAATAAGTCCTGATTGCGCGTGTTCCGTGCGAATTGGCGCGCCCGCTCATACCACCGGGCAAAGTCGGCCCGCGCCTGACGATAGCGTTAAACGCAATGAGCGAGATGACGTCGCGATCCGACAGGTTGACGATGACCTCGCGGGCCGCATCCATCGCGTAGGGAAACTTTTTGTCCTCCGCCATCGAACCGGAGCGGTCCATGACCAGCGCAATGTTCAGCGGTGGACGGCTGGTGGGTGGCGCTGGCGTGGAAGCATAGTCAACTTTGAAGAGCAATGGAACGGGCGCAGACTGGCTATAAACGGAATGGCTCACAGCCGCGCGCAATGTGACCGGCCCGCTTTCCCCGGGCGTCTGTGGGGCCGGCTTGTCGGGCTCTTCCGGCGCCCTGCTTGCCGTGGCCGAGTCAGCCGCTGAAGCGACCGGCCGGCAATTCGGCAATTTGCCGCGGAACAAGGGAACGGCGGCCCACCCGTTGGCAGGCCGCCGTCACCTTGGTTTGGCTCTGGTTGAGCCGCACCGCGCTCCAGATCCGGGGGCGCGGTGAATTGGTCGCTCCAGCGCATGTTGCGTTCGGTTAGTGCAGACAATCATGCGCCAGGCTTGCCTTGTGATGCCACCCACTTGATCGCGAAGCGCTGAAACTCCGGGGTGCTCTTCAATCCGAGCTTTGGCTTCATGTTCGCGCGATGCACGTCCACCGTCTTGTCGCTGACGTGCAGTTGGCCGGCGATCTCCTGCGTGCTCCAGCCCTCGCCAAAGAGGCGCAACACCTCCAGCTCGCGATCGGTCAGCTTCGACTCCGGGCCGCCGCCCAATTGCCCGGCGGGTCCGACCATGGATTCGAGCATCATCGCGGCCATGCGCGGGCTCAGCGCCACCCGGCCGCTCAGTATCGTCCGGATCGCCGCCGCGAGACTCTCCGCCGAGCCTTCACCTTTCATCAAGTAGCCGCGACCACCGGCGCGCAGGACGCGCGGCGCGTACACTGCTTCCTCCTGCATCGACATCGCGAGCACCGGCAAGCCGGGGTACAGCGCGTGGATGTCCTTGATGAGTTCGAGGCCGTCCTTGTCCGGCAGCGTCATGTCCACGACGGCGATGTCTGGATGGAGCTTCGCGATTGCCGCCATCGCCGCGCTCGCGGTGCCCGCCTCGCCACACACGGTCAGATCCGCTTCGCGATTCAGCAGATCGGCCTGCCCGCGGCGCATCAACGGATGGTCGTCCACCAGCAGAATTCTCTTCTTCTGCGGCGCATGCGACGACGACTTGCGAGTTTTTCGTGCCATGCGCTGTTCAGATCCCCTCACCGATGCCGGCGCCGTCGACGATCGTGGTCGGCACCGAACAGGTGACCTCAACCCCGCCTTCCGGTCGAACCTGCACCGCCAGTTCGCCTCCGATCAACCGGGCGCGTTGCTCCATAGTACGAAGGCCCAAGCCCCGGGTTCCCGACTGCGCCGGCAGACCGACACCGTTGTCGCGCACGCTCAGCGCCACGGCAACCGGCTGCCGCGCCAGTTCGATATCGATGCGGGTAGCGCGGCTGTGCTTGAGCGCGTTGTGGACGGCTTCCTGCGCGATGCGGTAGAGGTGGCTGGCCACGGCCGGGCTGTGAACCAATACCGACCGGTCGCCGGGAAACGCGCTCGTGATCCCGCGCTGCGCTGACGCGGCGCGCTCCGCCAGGTTCTCCAGTGCCTGCACCAAACCATCCGGCCCGGCGCGGACGGCGTAGAGTTCGTGCGCCAGATTGCGCGCCTGCGTCATGGCGATGGTGAGTTCGTCGCAGAGCTGACTGGCGGTGACATCCGCCTCTCGCGCTTTCCCCGATTGCAGGTCACTTTGCAGCCCCTTCATTAAAAAGAGCAGTCCGCCGAGTTGCTGGCCGAGACCGTCGTGAAGCTCGCGCCCGATGCGGGATCGCTCGTGCTCCGCGGCGGTTGCCACCGCTTGCTCGAGTTTTCTGCGCTCGGTAATATCGCGCACCATGCCCGTGAACAGCCGCCGGTCGCCGAGCCGCACTTCGCTTATGGAAAGGTCCATTGGAAACAACGTGCCGTCCTTGCGCCGTCCGACGACTTCGCGGCCGATGCCGATGATCCGGGCTTCGCCGGTCCGCAGGTAATTCGCGATGTAGCCGTCGTGGCGTTCGCGGTCCGGCGACGGCATCAGCATGCTCACGTTCTGTCCGATGACTTCGTACGGCTCGTAACCGAAAATCAGGCACGCCGCCGGATTGACCGACTCGACAGCGCCACGCTCGTCGATCGTGACGATACCCTCGACGGCGGTTTCGAGAATCGCGCGCATGCGCTGCTCGCTTTCGCGCAAGGAAGCTTCGGCCCGCTTGCGTTCCGTGATGTCGCGTACGGTGCCGGTAAACAGGCGGTGCCCGTTCAGCCGAACTTCCGCCACGGCGAGGTCCATCGGGAAGAGCGTGCCGTCCTTGCGCTGGCCGACCACCTCGCGACCGATGCCGATGATCTTCGCGTGGCCCGTGCGCAGGAAGTTGCCAATGTAGCCATCATGCCTTTCGCGATCGGGCGACGGCATCAGCATGCTCACGTTGTGGCCGATCACTTCCTCGGCGCGGTAGCCGAAGATGCGGCACGCCGCGGGATTGAGCGATTCGATGATGCCTTGCTCGTCGATCGTGACGATACCATCGACGGCGGATTCCCAAATCGCGCGCATGCGTCGCTCGCTTTCGCGCAACGCCTGTTCGGCACGCTTGCGTTCTTTGATGTCGCGGTCGGTCATGGCGTCACATTGCCGATTTCACGCGTGCAGTGATCGCTGGCTTTGCGCCGGGCGCGGCCAGCGTCGGCTCGCCGCAAAATTCCAGTGTTCGGCCGCGTGCTGAGGCCCGCGCCACGGCGGCGGCAGCCGCGATCCCATCGCGCCGCAACTCTTCGTCGCTGGCGACGTCAGCGAGTGTGCCCGGCGGGCTTTGATACCAGCCCGGATCGGCGTCGCCTTCCAGTTTCTCGCGCACCTTCACGATCGTGAACATGCCGCCCATCGTGATGTAGTCGTGCTGGCCCTGAGCGCCGACCATCGGGAGTGAATTAGGCGGATTCTGCATGCCCATCGCGCCCATGTCGCCCATGCCGTCCTGGCCCATCGCCATGTAGCCGGGCACCAGATTGTTGATCTTCTCGTTGAGACCGGTGGTATCGATTCCGATCACGTTGCCGAACTCATGCCCCATCTGCGTCATGACGTGGTGCAGCATGTGGCAGTGCATGACCCAGTCGCCTTCGATGGCGGTGAACTCGATCGTGCGCGTGCTGCCCGTCGGCATGTGAACCGTCGTTTCCGGCCATTGGCCCGCCTCGGAAATCTCGCCGCCGTCGGTTGCGACGACTTTGAAGTTGTGGCCGTGCAAGTGAATCGCGTGGTGGCTCATCGTGCTGAGGTTCGCGACGCGGATGCGCACGCGCTCGCCGGCCTGCGCGACGAGCGACTGCGTGCCGGGAAAACTGCGCGCGTTCATCGTGAACACATTGAAGTCCGTCATCTCATTCGGGTCGGGTCGGCGCGCGCCCACCTCGATTTTCCACTCGCTGAGCATGATCGCATAGTCGCGATCGGGCGGCGGGCTTGAGGGATTTTGCGGGTGGACGACAAAGATGCCCATCATGCCGAGTTGCATCTGCGTCATCTCATCGTGATGCGAGTGGTACATGAACGTACCGTGCTGGTTGAGCGTGTATTCATACTTAAACGTTTCGCCCGGGGGGATGGCGCGCTGGCTGACGCCGCCGACACCGTCCATGCCGCTGGGCAGCAGGATGCCGTGCCAGTGGACGGAGGTCGGCGCGTTCAGCCGGTTGGTGACATAGATGCGCACACGGTCGCCCTCGACCGCCTCGATGGTTGGGCCGTGGACGCGGCCGTTGTAACCCCAGCACTCGGCCACGAGACCCGGCGAAAACTCGTGCGTGACCGGCTCGGCGATGAGGTGGAAAATCTTCACCCCATCGACCATTTTCCAGGGTAGCGTGACGCCGTTGGGCGTGATGACCGGTTTGTAGCCAAGCGGACCGGCGGACGTTGGAGTGAATGTGCGCGTGGTTCCGTCGCTCGTGGGTTTCGCCGCGGCGGGTTGATCGGCGGCGAGCAAGCGCGCGAGCGGCGCGGCCAGCGCGACACCACCGGCCACGGCGAGGAAACGGCGACGGTTGAGGGAGGAGGATGGGTTCATGGCTGGTTCGTGTTTCAATGGTGGTGCTGGTGCGTGGGTGCTTCCGCGGGCGGCTGTGCCGATGTGGCGGGAGCGGGCTCCGGTGCCTGCGCGCCGGGGACTCTTCCTCCGATGGCGCGCTCAAGATCGGCGCGGGCGATCCAGTAGTCGCGCAACGCGTCGATGCTGTCGCGCTCCGCCGCCTGCTCTTCGGCCTTTGCCGCCAGCAGGACATAGTTGCTTACCTGCATGGCGTTGTAGTGGAGCAGCGTCTCCCGAAGGATCTGCTGGCGGCGCGGCAAGAGCAGTTGCGTGTAGTATTCAGCGGCGCTGCGCGCGGCGAGCAGAGCGTCACATGCAGCCCGCACTTCGGTGACGATTTCGGTTTCGAGCGCTTCGTAGCGGTCGCGCGCCTGCCGCCATAGCGACTCGGCGCGCATCAACTCGGCCTGGCCCTGATCGAAGATCGGCAACTCGAAATCGAACGACGGGCCGGTCAGCCGTTCGCCGCCGCTTTCCTTTTCGGTTTCAACGCCGGTCACGATTGCAACCGGGAGAAAACGCGTGCGACGCGTAAGGTTGAGCGCGGTTTCGGCCACGTTGACCTTTCCCCGCGCGGCCGCGAGATCGAGGCGTTGCGCGATGGCGACGGCCTCGACGTCGTCGAACGACGGCTCCGCCGCCGGCAGCGCTGGCAAGCCGGCGGCGAATTCCCATTTCGCTTGCGCACCCGTCAGACCAAGCAGGAGGTTGAGGCGCGCGCGCCCGGACCGCAGCGCGGCATCGGCGCGCGTGATGTCGAGCGTGGTTTGCTCGGCCGCGGTTTGGAGCTGCAGCAACTCGAGACGGTTGATGTTCCCGGCGTCGAACTGACGTTGCGCGAGATCCGCAGTGGTTTCGTTGACCTGTGCGATCACGCCGAGACGTTCGCGAAACTGACGCTCCGCGAGATGGCTCAGCGCGGCCGCCTTCACCTCCGCGACGAGTCCCAACACCTCGTGCGTGACACGTTGCTCGGCTTGCGCGACTTGTTCCTGCGCGAGGCGCTTGCGCACGGGAAGGAAGACGGCGTTGAGCACCTCGGTCGAGAGGCGAAACTCCGTGTGCGGCACGCGCGGCAAATCTTTCGGCCATCGCACCAGGGCGGAGAACGAGGGATTGGCGAGCCGGCTCGCTTCGACGAGGTCGGCCTGCGAGAGTCCGAGCTCCTCGAACGTCGCGCGCAGCGAACGGTTGTTGAGCAGCGCGATCTGCACCGCGCTCTCGATCGTGAGTTCGCCCGCGAGCAACTCGCGCACGGCAGCATCGGTGGTGGCGCGTTCCTCGTCGGAAACGGGCCACGCGACCTTGGCGTCGGTGCGGGAAGCGAGCTGGCTCTCGACGCTCGGGAGCGAGGCGCGGGGATTGGTCGCGCAACCGCCAAGCAGGACGATTGCGACCAGTGCAAGGCCAGTTTTCTTTCCAAGATGCGTCATAGGGGATCGGGAGGTGTGCGGACGTGAACGGCTCACAGGCGCACGTGTGGGTCTGTGCTCGTCGGCAGCGGATACGCGGCGGGCTGACGGCCGATGCCGTCAGTCCGCGCGTGGGGAAATGTCAGTGGCTATGGGAGGGCGACGATTCGCCGGGTCCGTCCGGCGCGGCGCAGCCACTCAGAGCGAGCCCGGAAACCAACAAGGCAATCAGAAGCGCGATTTTGATTTTCATGTCGTGAGCGAACGGAGTCGGAGGATGTTGCGGACGCATGGAGATCAGTGGGCGTGGTGCCCGCCTTCCTTCTCGTCCATCTTCATTCCGAAGTGCGCCATCAGGACTTTGAGCACGCCGT
>Ga0214472_10005095_pt1 | contig 13822 bp, 15 predicted proteins | sample RVTome_6_FD_207662 | JGI IMG/M metagenome (GOLD analysis project Ga0214472, IMG submission 207662) | Soil microbial communities from uranium-contaminated site in the Upper Colorado River Basin, Wyoming, United States - RVT140D175 | ecosystem: Environmental > Terrestrial > Soil > Contaminated >... | reverse complement strand
CCCGTCATGGGATCGAGGCCGCAGCTCGCCCGCAGATGTTTCTGCACGCCCGCGGATCTGGAATCCGATGCCAGCGCCTTAATGCTCTCCGGATAAACGTTCGGAACGACCGCCCGGTAATAGCCGGCGATGGCCCGGCGCACCTGATCCCCGCACCAGAGCAGCTGCTCTTCTTTTTCGCGCTCCCTGACGGTCTTCCAGGTGGTCCCCGTGATGCCCGCCGAGAGGCCGACGATGAAGACCGCAATCAGAACGACCATGAAGGTCATGCCGTTCTGATTGCGGCAGGGGCGAAACAGCCGGTGCATCAGGCCCTTTTGCGCTTGAGCACCCGTTCGGCCGCCTCGACCAGGTGGGCCGGGGTCAGTCCGTAGTGCACCAGCAGATCCTCGGCGTTGCCGCTCTGGCCGAAAACATCCCGCAGGCCCACGCGCTCCACCGGCGTGGGGCATCCCTCGGCGAGGACCTCGCAGACGGCGCCGCCCAGCCCCCCCAGCACAGAGTGCTCCTCGGCGGTGACGATGGCGCCCGTCTCCCGGGCGGCCTTGAGCAGGGCGTTGACGTCCAGGGGCTTGATGGTGCCCAGGTGCAGCACCCGGGCGTCGATGCCTTCCTCGGCCAGGATGGCGGCGGCTTCGAGCGCCTGGGCGCTCATCAGGCCGGTGGTGACGAAACAGAGATCCTTGCCCTGGCGCAGCTGTGCGGCCCGCCCGATGGCGAAATCGCACCCGCCCGTAAAGACGGTAGGCACCTTGGAGCGGCCCAGCCGGACATAGACGGGGCCGTCGAACTGGACCGCGGCGCGGATGGCCGCCGTGGTCTCGGGACCGTCCGCCGGGCAGAGCACCGTCATGTTGGGCAGGGCGCGCATGATGGCGATGTCCTCGATGGCCTGGTGGGAACCGCCGTCCTCGCCCACGGTGATGCCGCTGTGGGTGGCGACGATCTTCACGTTGAGCCGGGGATAGGCCACGGACTGGCGGATCTGCTCGAAGGCCCGTCCTGCGGCGAAGACGGCGAAGGTCGAGGCGAAGGGAATCATGCCCCCTGCCGCAAGCCCCGCGGCCATGCCCAGCATGTTGGCCTCGGCGATGCCGGCGCTGAAGAAGCGCTCGGGGAATTCCTTGGCAAACAGGGCCGTCTTGGTGGAGCCGGAGAGGTCGGCATCCAGCACGGCGATATTCTTGTATTCCTTCCCCAGCTCCACCAGGGCTTTTCCATATGCGTCTCGGGTCGCGATCATTTCGCTCACGTTCACACCTCGGTCGGTAAATTTGTGGTCAGGCAATCTCGATGAGCGACGCTTCAGGCGTGCCCGAGATGCTCCAGGGCACGGGAGAGTTCGTCGTCGCTGGGCGGCACGCCATGGTAGCTGGCCTTGTGCTCGAAGAAGGGTACGCCCTTGCCCTTGACGGTGCGGGCCAGAATGGCCGTGGGCTGCCCCTTCACCGTCTCGGCCTCGTCCAACGCCCGGGTAATGGCCTGGATATCGTGTCCGTCCACCTCCAGCACGTGCCAGCCGAAGGCCAGGAACTTGGGCCCCAGGGGATCGACGTTCATGACCTTCTTCACCTCGCCGTCGATCTGCAACCCGTTGCAATCCACGATGGCGCAGAGATTGTCGATCCGATGATGGGATGCTGCCATGGCGGCCTCCCAGATCTGCCCTTCCTGCACCTCGCCGTCGCCCATCAGGGCGTAGACGCGGTAACTCTTGCCCGCCACGCGGGCCGCCAGCGCCAGACCGTTGGCCAGCGAGAGCCCCTGGCCCAGGGAGCCGGTGCAGACATCCACGCCGGGGGTCTTCTTCATGTCGGGGTGCCCCTGGAGATGACTGCCCAGCCGGCGCAGGGTCTTGAGATCCTCCATGGGAAAGTAGCCGGCCTGGGCCAGGCAGGCATAGAGGGCGGGAGCCGCATGGCCCTTGGAGAGCACGAAACGGTCCCGATCTTCCCAGGCCGGGTTGCCGGGATCGTGACGCATCTTGTGGAAATAGAGGGCGGTCAGCACATCGATGGACGAAAGGCTTCCGCCGGTGTGACCCGACTGGGCGATGTTGAGCATCTTGAGGATTTCGACGCGCAGGTGCTTGGCGGCGTTTTCCAGCTCGGAGACGGTCTGCTGGGTCAGCATGAGGGCGAGTTATCCTTTCACGTGCAACGTGGAGGCCGGCGGCCCCCGAATCCGAATGTATGAATCCTTAGACCTTCAGATAGGCAAGGACCAGCGTTTGTAAATCGATCGCATCCTGCGCGGCCTCTGCCCCCAGGATCCCCCTCCTGCGCAGCTCGGCGTCGAACTCCCCGCCGGTGAGGCGCCGCAGCATGCCTTTGTGCTGGGATTTCATGTACTCCATCAGCAGGGCTCTGGAGTCGGGACTCTCATCCAGATCGGGATAGGGAGACTTGAGTGAAGAGATGATGGCGCCGCCCCGGTAGAGCAGGGTGGTCACGAAGGGGCTGGCGTGCCCCCCGTCCTCGGTCTGGACATGGAAGACCTCGCCCCGGTGCCGGATGTTGTGGTTGAAACCCGGAAGCATGAAAACCCCTTAAAGTTTAAGGAGAAAAATTTCCTCGAAGAGATATCACAGGCCGACCGGGGGGCGCAAGAAAAGTTCCCCGGCGCTTGCGGGTATCAATTCACCTTGAGAAGCGCCTTGATCTTGGCCACCGCCTCCAGGGCGTCCTTGGCGTAGAGGTCGGCCCCGATGCTTCGGGCGTAATCGGGCGTCACCACGGCGCCGCCCACCATGGTGAAGACCTTGATCCCCGCCTCCTTGAGCTGCGCGATGGTCTTGTCCATCTGGGCCAGGGTGGTGGTCATCAGTGCCGAGAGACCCACGGCGTCCACCCGATGCTTTTGGGCCATCTCCACCACCCGGGCGGCGGGCACGTTCTTGCCCAGATCGATGACCTCGAAGCCGTGGTTTTCCAGCAGGGTGCAGACGATGTTCTTGCCGATGTCGTGGATGTCCCCTTCCACGGTCGCCATGAGGATCTTCCCCAGCCTGGGGCCCAGCTCGCCGCTGAAGGTCTCCTTGAGGCGGGCAAAGGCGGCGTGCATGGTCTCGGCCGAGAGCATCACCTGGGGAAGGAAAATCCGGTTGGCCCCGAAACGGCGTCCCACTTCTTCCAGGCCCGGAAGCAGTCCTTCGTTGCTCACCTCCATGGGCCCCAGTCCCTCGGCCAGGGCCTGCTCCACCAGCGCCGCCACGCCGTCCTTGTCGCCGTCGATGACGGCGGCGGCCAGACGCTCGCGCACGGAGGCGTCTTCGGAGACCTTTTGCGCCTTTTGCGCCGACGCAGCAGGCTCCCCGGCATAGTGGGCGATGTAGTTTTCCGCCCGCAGGTCCTTGCCCAGCAGCACCATGGCGCAGCGGTAGGCGTCCATCATGCGCTCGTCCTTGGGGTTGATGATGGCGGCATCCAGCCCCGCCTCCAGCGCCATGGCGAAGAAGATGGAGGAGAGCACCGGGCGCCGGGGCAGCCCGAAGGAGATGTTGCTCACCCCCAGCACCGTGCCCACGCCCAGCTCCTGCTTCACCATCCTCAGAGCCCGCAGGGTCTCCATGGCCCGCTCCTGCTCGGCGGAGACCGTCAGGGTCAGGCAGTCGATGTAGACGTCCTGACGGGGAATGCCCAGGGAAAGAGCCGCCTCCACGATGGTCCGGGCGACCCCGAGGCGCCCTTCGGCCGTCTCGGGGATGCCGCTTCCGTCCAGGGCCAGGCCGATGACGGCGGCGCCGTATTTCTTGGCCAGAGGCAGCACGGATCTGAGGCTCTTCTCCTCCCCCGAGACCGAGTTGATGAGCACCTTGCCGTCGGCGGCCTTGAGTCCCCGCTCCAGGGCCAGGGGGTCGCTGGAATCCAGCACCAGGGGGGCCGCCGTCACGCCGGAGACGGCGAAGACCGCCCGCTCCAGGGCCGCGGGCTCATCCACCCCGGGGGCTCCGCAGTTCAGATCCAGCAGGCTCGCCCCCACCGCCACCTGCTCCGCGGCTTCCAGCCGGACGTAGCGGGTCTTGCCCTGGCGCAGTTCCTCGCTGTAGGCCTTCTTGCCCGTGGGGTTGATGCGCTCTCCGATGATGGCGCAGGCGGCGCCGCCGCCCAGGGGGACCACGGCGGTGCGGCTGGAGAGCCAGCCCCTGCATTCGGGAGGCGTCCAGGACTGATCACTGCCCTCCAGGGCCTGGCGGATGGCGCGGATATGGGCGGGCGTGGTGCCGCAGCAGCCGCCGATGACCCGCACCCCCAGCGCCGTGAGACGCTGGTGATAGGCCGTCATCTCCTCGGGGGTCCCCGGGAAAACCGTCTCCCCCTCCACCAGCACCGGCAGCCCGGCGTTGGCCTGGCAGATGAGCGGCAGGCTGGTCACCTTGCGCATCTTCTGCAGCACCTCGAAGATGCCGTCCACCCCCAGGCCGCAGTTGGAGCCTATGACATCGACCCCCAACCCGTCCAGGGTGACGGCCGCCGCCTCGGGAGGCGTTCCCAGCACCGAGCGTCCGCCGTCGTCGAAGGTCATCATGGCGATGAGGGGAAGGGCCGAGTACTGCTTGCAAGCCAGCACCGCCGCCTTGAGCTCGCGGATGTCGAGAAAGGTCTCCAGCGAGATCAGGTCGGCCCCGGCCTCGACGAAGGCCCGTACCTGTTCGCCGAAGATCTCCACAAGCTCGTCCAGGGTGGCATCGCCCACCGGATCGGCGAACCGGCCCGTGGGCCCGATGGAGGCCGCAACGAAACAATCCTGCCCGGCCGCGCTTCTGGCAATCTCCACGGCTTTCATGTTGATCTCATGAACCCGGCCCTCCAGACCGTAGTGGGCCAGCTTGCTGCGGGAGCCGCCGAAACTGTTGGTCACCAGGATCCGGGCTCCGGCCGCGGCGTAGTCACGGTGAATGCTCGCCACCACCTCGGGAGCGCTCAGATTCATCTCTTCGGGGCAGCCGCCGGGTGCAAGCCCCCGCTCCTGCAGCAGGGTTCCCATGGCCCCGTCGAGCACCAGAATCTCTTTCTCGATAGCCTTCCGGAAATCTTTTCTCATCTCTGTTCTCCTTCGCCGTGCATCCCGGCCTCAGAGGCAGCCGCAGGCTGCATCGGGCGGGTGTAGCGGAAATCGGCAACAACGGCCTGTGACAGATCCAGGTGTGATTCCTTGAGGGCGGCAGGGGGCCGGCCCTCGGCCAGGACGCGAATCTGGCGGATATAGGAAAAATTGACGGCCAGGGTATCGGCCAGGGCGTAGAGGCTGAGCAGTTCGCTGCGGGTCCCGCCCGGGTGAGCCGTAAAAAAGGTTTTGTTCAGATCGACGATGGCTTCGGCGTCCTGGACCCGGACGCCCAGAAGCTTCGCACCGGCGGGATACGGGGACATCAACTCCGTCTCGGGACCCGCCAGGGCCGCATCGATCACCGATTCCAGACAATCGGATTCCTCCCGGCAGGCGGGCAGCTCCCGGATCTCCGACGCCAGATGACTGCCGTCGGGAGCGCCGAAATAGAGCAGCACCTCCCTGGCGGGCTCCGGGGCCTGCACCGGCGCAGCCTCGGTCGATACCTGAATTGCGCGCCGATGGCGCACCTGCATTCCCGCCTCATAGGCGAGATAGACGACCAGCACCGCGGCCAGCAGAAACAGGACTGTATAGATGAGCCGTCGCCCCATGGGTCGGCGCTCCTATCCGAAAAGGGTATCCAGATCCACCTGACGGACCCGCTCCAGGGACTGCCCCAGAAAGGCGCCCCCCACCCGCTCGAAGCGGGTCGGGGTGTCTGTAACGAAAAACTCCCCCGCCAAGGTCTCGCCCCGGCGAAGCAGAGAGCAGCGGCGCAGTTCCTGCCTCACGCACAGGGCCGTCTCCTGCGCCGAGTCGATGAGAGCCACCTCCGGGCCCAGCACCTCGCCCAGGGTCTCCTTGAGCAGGGGGTAGTGGGTGCAGCCCAGAACCAGGGTATCCATCCCTTCGGCCCGCAGGGGCTCCAGGTATTCCTCCGCCGCCAGATGAGCCACCCGGTGGCGGGCCCAACCTTCCTCGGCCAGGGGGACGAAGAGGGGGCAGGCCGCGGCGAAGACCCGGGCGGAAGGAGCGAGCTCCAGGATGGCCCGGCTGTAGGCCCCGCTTCGCACCGTGCCTTCGGTGCCGATGACGCCGATGACCCCCTTGCGGCTGTGGCGCACGGCAGCCCTGGCTCCGGGCCCCAGCACTCCCACCACCGGGATGCGGAAGCGCTCCCGCAGCTGGGGCAGAGCCACGGCCGAGGCCGTGTTGCAGGCCACCACCAGCATCTTGACCCCCCGGTTGACCAGGAAAGCGGCCGCCTCCACGGCGTAGCGGCAGACCGTCTCGGGGCTCTTGGTCCCGTAAGGCACCCGGGCCGTATCCCCCAGGTAGACCAGGCGCTCTTGGGGCAGCAGGGCCTGAAGCTCCTTGAGGACAGTGAGCCCCCCGATGCCCGAATCAAAAATGCCGATGGGATGATCGTTCAACCCCGGGTCCCTTCCGCAAGCCAGATAGACGCCCGTCCGGCGCGACGGGCATTATTGAAGCCCCCCCTGCGAAAAGTCAAGAAAGTCCCCCTGTTGACCTGCGTTTCCCAAGCAAGGCCTCAGAGCCGCAACCTGGCCGCGTCAGGAATTGAACTTTTCATTTGAGGATTGAACTGCTATCGTTCATCGGCCGACCCGCAGGGGCCGGCCCGGCTGATTCGGGAGGGGGAAAGGTCGAGCGACTTTATGGACTGGTCTCAAATTCTTGAGTTTTTCTCCTTTCTTCGCACCGAAGAACTGATGCGTACCCTGGACGAGCTCAACTTCTGGGAGCTGGTCAACCACCCCTGGTTCCTGATAGGCGCCGCCCTGCTGACCCTGGCGGCCTTCGTTCTGCGCTGGAACCTGCTGCTCATCACCATGCTCGGCGTCACCACCCTCTCGGGCATCTCTTATTTCGGACTCCTGGATCGCTTCGAACTCGAAGGCCTCTCCGTCAATAATCTGCTCATGATGCTGGGCGTGGGTGTTGTCTTTCTCGCCATCATCATGTATCTGCTGTTCATCAAATCCGACGACTGAGGACGCCTGCCGGGCGCCCTGCCCCCAAGACACGAGAAGAGGATGAAATGAAAAAAAGGGATATCATCGTCATCGCCATCGGCCTCGCCGTTCTCCTGGTGCTCTGGATGGCGCCGCCGGAGACGACCCACCGCATGCCCAGAAACAGCGACCATCAGCGTTTTTACGACATCATCGACCAACAGGGCATGAAGCAGGGGCGCAAGGAGGCGGAGAAGTTCTGCCAGGACTGCCACAACCCCGAGCAGGTCCCCTTCCCGGCCGAGCACCCCGCCAAGTTCCGCTGCCTCTTCTGCCACAAGCTTCTGCCCTGACGGGCGCGCCCGCCCCTTCCCGCCGAGGCTCCTGCTCCGGAGCCTCGGCGGGAAAATGTTAAATCCGGTTACTTTTCAGGCTTCTCTGGCACTCTCCTTGCTCGTTACAGGCACATCGTCAACGAAGACGCGAACCCCTGAGCATCGAGAGCCGGATCATGAGCAAAAAAAACTCCCCCAGCCGAAATCGCAGAGACCACAATATTCTCGAGTATTTCCTGTACCTTCTGGCGGGAGGTGCCCTCTCCACCCTCTTTTTCTCCCTCTTCCTCTGGGTCCGGTTCTGACCCCATCTTCTTCGGTGCAAAAACGAAAGGCCGGGCAAATCGCCCGGCCTTTCGTTTTTCATGAATGATTTTCCTCAGATTCCCCGCAGCTTGACAGTGCGCACATGCACAGAAGCCAGCCGGGCCAGCTGTTCCATGCGCGCCCTGGTCGGCGCGGCAAGCTCCCGGGCCCCGGCCTCCAGGGCATGATGCGGGACGAATCCCTGGAGCACCCAGAACCGGTGGCCGTCCAGAAGCCGCCCCATGGCCTCGATGTCCGCCTCTTCCACCAGGGTCGGCATGCAGGTGGTGCGCACCTCGCCCTGCACCGCCCCGTCTCTCAAGAGTCCGAGGCTGCGCTCCAGGGCCCCGGCAGCCCCCCGGCCCGCGCCCAGCTCCGGGTAGCGGGAGACGGAGGTCTTGAAATCCAGGGCCAGATAATCGATGAGGCCTTCGGCTACGCATTCCTCCAGCACATCCGGGCGCAGGCCGTTGCTGTCCAGCTTGAGGCTGAAGCCCAGCGCCTTGATACGCCGCAGAAGAGGCATCAGATCCTCAGAGAGGGTCGGCTCCCCGCCGGAGATCACCACGCCGTCCACGAAGCCCTTGCGGCCCTCCAGATTTGCCAGCAGCGCCTCCGGCGGATAGTCCGGCAGCGCCTCGAATCCCTCCACCAGGGAGGGGTTGTGGCAGTAAGGGCATCGCAGGTTGCAGCCGCCGAAAAAAACGAGGGAAGCGAGCCGGCCCGGATAGTCCAGCAGGCTCGTTCCCTGAAAACCTTTGACGCTCACGTTTTACCGGGCCTGTTTCTGCTCGCTGCAGCTGTACTCGCGGCGGTCCTTGAACTCCTCCTTCTTGCCGCGGTTCCACTGCTGCACGGGGCGGAAGAATCCGCAAACTCTCGAATAGACTTCGGTTTTGGCGTCACATTTGGTGGCCATACGCTCTCCTTGAAGAAATTTGACGGTTGCCTGAAGTAATCAGGCCGCCGCCTCGTCCTGGTGACGGGGGCAGGCGAAATGCTCTCCCGGCACGTAGCCGTGCACGGGGCAGATGGTGAAGGTGGGGCTCAGGGTGAAGTAGGGCAGGCGGAAGTTTTCCGCCACCCTGCGCACCAGCAGCCGGGCGCTGCGCCAGTCGTCCAGGCGCTCGCCCAGAAAGCCGTGGAAGACCGTCCCGCCCGTGTAGAGGCTCTGGAGATCGTCCTGGTGCTTGAGCGCCTCGAAGATGTCGTCGGTGGTGCCCACGGGCAGGTGGGTGGAGTTGGTGTAGTAGGGCTCATCCGTCCCGGCGGTCACAATCTCGGGATAGCGCTTGCGATCCATCCGCGCCAGGCGGAAGCTGGTGCCCTCGGCGGGGGTGGCCTCCAGGTTGTAGAGGTGGCCCGTCTGCTCCTGGAAGACTTCCATCTGCTTGCGCATGAACTCCAGAGTCTCCGTGGCCAGGGCCTTGCCCTCGGGCGTCTCGATGCCCCGGCCGATGAGGTTTTCGCAGGCTTCGTTCATGCCGATGAGCCCGATGGTGGAGAAGTGGTTGTCCCAGTAGCGGCCGCTGCGCTCGCGAATGCCCGAGAGGTAGAAGCGGCTGTAGGGGTAGAGCCCCTCGTCGGTGAGGCGCTCGAGCTGCTTGCGCTTGATCTCCAGGGACTGGTGGGCCAGCAGCATGAGCTCGGAGATGCGCGCCCAGAAAGCCGCCTTGCAGTCCGCCTCGAAGGCGGCCCGGGGCAGGTTGACGGTCACCACGCCGATGGAGCCGGTCAGGGGATTGGAGCCGAAGAGCCCCCCGCCGCGGCGGTGCAGCTCCCGGTTGTCCAGGCGCAGGCGGCAGCACATGGAGCGGGCGTCCTCGGGGTCCATGTCCGAATTGATGAAGTTGCTGAAATAGGGGATGCCGAACTTGGCCGTCATCTCCCAGATGGGCTCGAAGCGCTCGTCCTCCCAGTCGAAATCCCGGGTGATGTTGTAGGTGGGGATGGGAAAGGAGAAGATGCGGCCGGCCGCGTCGCCCTCCATCATCACCTCGCAGAAGGCCCGGTTGAAGAGGTTCATCTCCGCCTGGAACTCCCCGTAGGTGACGTCCATGAGTTTGCCGCCGATGACCACGGCCTCGGCCGCCATGTTGCGCGGCACCACCATATCCAACGTGATGTTGGTGAAGGGGGTCTGGAAGCCCACCCGGGTGGGCACGTTCATGCTGAAGATGAACTCCTGCATGGCCTGCTTCACCTCGGCGTAGCCGATGCCGTCGTAGCGGATGAAGGGAGCAAGCAAGGTGTCGAAATTGGCGAAGGCCTGGGCCCCGGCCGCCTCGCCCTGCAGGGTGTAGAAGAAGTTGACCGCCTGCATCAGCGCCGTGCGCAGGTGCTTGGGCGGGGCGCTCTGCACCTTGCCGAAGGCGCCGGTGAAGCCCTTGAGCAGCAGATCCTTCAGATCCCAGCCGCAGCAGTAGACGCTGAGCATGCCCAGATCGTGGATGTGGTAGGAGCCGTCGCGGTGAGCATCGGCGATGGCCTGGGGATAGATCTTGTTGAGCCAGTAGTTGCTGGTGATATTGGAGGCGATCTGGTTGTTGAGCCCCTGGAGCGAGTAGCCCATGTTGGCGTTCTCGTTGACCCGCCAGTCCTCCTGGCTGAGGTAGGAGTCGATGGCGGCGACGGACTCCTGCATGAACTCCTTCGTGCGGCGCAGCGTCTCGTGCTGCTTGCGGTAGAGGATGAAGGCCTTGGCCGTCCTGGCGTGGCCGTTTTCGATGAGGATCTTCTCCACCAGATCCTGCACGTTCTCCACCGTGGGGACGCGATCGCCCTTGTAGATGACCTCCAGGATGCCCACCACCTGCCGGGCGATGGCCTCGGCCTGGGACATGTCGCTGCCGCCCACGGCCTGCACCGATTTCTTGATGGCCGAGGCGATCTTGCTCTCCTCGAACGGGGCCAGCTTGCCGTCGCGCTTGCGAATGAACTGCATGATTCCACACCTCCCTGGGGACTCGATTTCAGGAGCCCGGACTCTAGCACAGAGGCCTAAGGCACACAAGATGTAGATTGATATTTTAATATTGAGCACTAGATGTTGTGGAAAAGCCTGTCGATAACCCGTGGATACCCGGTGGAAGGCGCGCCTTGACCGGGCTTTGTGCGCCATGCTACAGAAAACCCCTCATCTCTCAAACGCCGCCGGAGACCCCATGGCCGAACTCACCCGTTTCGGAATCTCGATGGACGAACAGCTCCTCAAGCGCTTCGACGCCCTCCTCGAGCGCAAGGGCTACCGGAACCGCTCCGAGGCCATCCGGGATCTCATCCGCAGCGCCCTGGTGGAAGACCAGTGGGCCGGCGGGGACGAGGAAATCGTCGGCACCGTCACCCTGGTCTACGATCACCACCAGCGGGATCTGGCCGACAAACTCACCGAGCACCAGCACAGCCACCACGACGCCATCATCTCGGCGCTGCACGTTCATCTCGACGCCCACCACTGCCTGGAGGTGGTGGTCATCCGGGGGCGCTCCGCCGAAGTCCGGCGCATCGCCGACGAGCTCATCGGCACCAAGGGGGTCAAGCACGGCAAGCTGGTGGCCTCCACCACGGGGAAAAACCTGCACTGAATTGCTTTGTTCAAAAAGACCCTCCCTGGGCTCCACCCCTCGTTGAGCCCCATCGGGGAGAATCAACTTTGGCCTGAATGCTGCTTCAACGACTGAATCCGCCACCATGAATTGACGACAAAAGGGCAACTAAATGAAGAAATACGACATCTACGGCCTGGGCAACGCCCTGGTGGACATGGAAGCCGAAGTCGAGGATGCCTTTCTCGCCGAGAACGGCATCGAGAAGGGCCTGATGACCCTGGTGGACGAAGAGCGCCAGCACCGGCTGGTGGAGCGCCTCGCGGGCCGCTTCCACAAGCAGGCCTGCGGGGGCAGCGCGGCCAACAGCGTCATCGGCGCCGCCCAGTTCGGGGCCCGCACCTTCTACTCCTGCAAGGTGGCCGCGGACGCCGCAGGCGACTTCTACCTGAGGGATCTCAAGGCCGCCGGGGTGGACACAAACCTGGGCGAGGCGCGCCCCGAAGGGGTGAGCGGCAAATGCCTGGTCATGGTCACCCCCGACGCCGAGCGCACCATGAACACCTTTCTGGGCATCACCGCCGACTTCTCCCGCGATGAGCTGGATTTCGGCGCCATCGCCGCATCGACCTGGCTCTACGCGGAAGGCTACCTGGTCACCTCCGGGACGGGTCGGGACGCCGCCATCTGCGCCCTGGAGCACGCCCGCAAAAACGGGGTGAAGACCGCCCTGACCTTCTCCGATCCGGCCATGACCCGCTATTTCCGCGAGGGACTGGCCGAGATGGTGGGCGAAGGGGTGGATCTGCTCTTCTGCAACGAGCAGGAGGCCATGCTCTACACCGGCACCGAGACCCTCGACGAGGCCATCCCCCTGCTGGGCCGCATCGCCGAAACCTTCGCCGTCACCCTGGGCTCCAAGGGCGCCCTGGTGTTCGACGGTGAAAAGCTCCACAGCATCGCGCCCCGGCCCGTCAAGGCCCTGGACAGCAACGGGGCGGGCGACATGTTCGCGGGCGCCTTCCTCTACGCCCTGACCCGGGGGATGGACTTCCCCGAGGCGGGCCGCCTGGCCGGCCTGGCCTCGGCGAAGGTGGTGGGCCAATTCGGCCCCCGGCTCGGCCCTGACGAACAGCTGGATCTGCTCTCGAGCTTCCGGAGCCGGTTCCAGCCTGCCGCCGAAACCTCGCTCTGAACCCGCTCGGCCGGCGCCGACCTCCAAGCCCCGCCGCATCTTCCGGCGGGGCTTCTTTCATGAAAATCCAGCCCCGCCCATGCCTTCTCCCGAATTTGCGGTAGCTTTTTAGCTGCACGAAAGCAACGTCAATTCATCCCCGAGGAGGACACCCCATGACCGAAAAAAGCTGCTTCAACCCCGAGAAACACTGCGACCTGCACGCCTGCCAGCTCGGCTCCAAGGAGCGCAACCCCGAGATCGAGAAGCTCTTCGAGAACCCCCGCTTCGTCTGCACCAACTGCGGCGCCCGGGTCCACGACGAAGGCAACGTCTGCCGCCCCAGGGCCCTCTGAGACCCTCGAGGTCTCACAGCCGGCCGCAAAGAGAAAAAGGGACGCACGGGGCGTCCCTTTTTCTCTTTCATCTCCCAACGAAAACGCCTTACTGATTCAGCGCCCCCGCGATGGCCGAGACCTGCTCGGCGCTCAAGCCCAGGGAACCCATCGAGGCAACGGCGTCCATGGCGCCCTGAATCCGGGCCGCCGTGGCGCCGCGCTTGGCCGAGGTGGCCAGGGCCCCGTGACAGGAGGCGCAGTTGGCCGCGTAGAGAGTCGCGCCGTCCGGGGCCTCGGCCACAGGGGCGCTCTCGACGGGCACCCGGGCGCTCTTGTCGGGATAGCTGCGGCCGTAGTGGTAGCTGGCCAGGGTGTCGTCATAGGCGGCGAAACCGCCGAGGGGAAGGTGATCCTCCTCCACGAAAGCCGGACGGCTCTGGGCGTTGAGATAGGCCATGATGTCCAGGGCATCCTGGTTGCTCAGGCTGAACTCCTCAGCCGGAGGCATGTTGAACTGGATCCAGCTGGCCCCCTTGAAGTCGCTGGCCAGACCGGCTCCCTTGTTGTAGGAGCCGGGGCCCCAGACCGGCGGAAACTCGAAGTGGCCGTCGGCATCCGAATCCGCTCCCAGGCCGTCCAGACCGTGACAGCCGGCGCATCTGGCCTCGTACTGCACCTGACCGTTGACCGTATTGGCCGCCCCGGCGTTGTGCAGCGCCTGGATCTCCTTGTTGACGAAGGCGTTGTTGTTGCCCGAGACGGCCCGATCGGCGTTCATCTTGATGGGCGTTCCCTCGGAGAGCCAGGTGATGTAGGCGGTCATGGCCAGCAACGCCTCGCTGTCGGCGGGCAGGCGCACGCCGTTCATGCTGCGCATGAAGCAGCTGTTGATGCGATCCTGAAGGGTGACGATCCCCTTGTCCCGATCGTTGTAGGCGGGGAAGGACGCGGCCGTTCCGATGAAGGTGGAGGCGATGGCCTTCTTCTGCCCCGCATCTCGGTGACAGGAGCTGCAGGTCAGATCGCTTTGGGGAACGTAGGGGGCGGTGAGGGCATGGGTGTTGGTGTTGCGGATGAGGTCCTCCCCGAGCTGGAT
>Ga0214472_10005094_pt1 | contig 13822 bp, 7 predicted proteins | sample RVTome_6_FD_207662 | JGI IMG/M metagenome (GOLD analysis project Ga0214472, IMG submission 207662) | Soil microbial communities from uranium-contaminated site in the Upper Colorado River Basin, Wyoming, United States - RVT140D175 | ecosystem: Environmental > Terrestrial > Soil > Contaminated >... | reverse complement strand
GGATGAGCCGGGGATGAGCCGGGGATGAGCCGGGGATGAGCCGGGGATGAGCCGGGGATGAGCCGGGGATGAGCCGGGGATGAGCCGGGGATGAGCCGGGGATGAGCCGGGGATGAGCCGGGTAGGGGCCGGGTAGGGGCCGGAAAACGGACGGACGCATGACGCTGGTCATCGTGTCTCTCCTCCTCATAGACGCGGCGCCGCGGCAAATACAACCGGGATTGCTCACGGCCCGATAAAGTCTACAACATTGACTGAGATATGTCAAACCGGAAGGAAAAAGTCGCGCGGGTATCCGCCGGCGCAAAACTGCAAACGGTCAATGAGAACCGAAATATCGTGCGGGCTGCCCAAGGATCGGGATTTCATTCTGTCCACGGTTCGGGTCGGCACGGAGCAGTTGCGTTTACGCCATTCGACCAATCTTCGATAGGCAAGAGCAAGACGACGAACGGGATGGCCACGCGAGCGCGAGCCAAGCCACCCCCCCATGTCTTCACAGCATACCATTTCGTGCGGAATTGGACGAACCGGCCCGCCATCGCCGGCCCAACTCCCCGCGTTGAGCCCGTTATTGAAGTGTTAGTCGCATTCTCGTTCGATTATTGGGGTTAGGATTCCGATGGGTAGAAGAAAAAAGATTTTTCGCTGGACACGGAGAGGCATTTCTGGTATCGCTATAGGACGTGAGTGTTGTGGGTGGCGCTGTTGAGTAAATCGTTTCCTACTTATGCACTTGCTCGGCAGTCGGTACGTGGGAGGTGCATGTGGCTGCTTGGTTCTTAAGAAGTGGGCGGTTTTTGTATGGTGGGGGAGACACCAACATCGGGCTCCGCAACGGGCTCGCTCCTTTCTGATCACCCCAATCCCCCGGCCCGCTCCGCGCACCTGATGTGCCGATTTGCGATGGAATGTATCACACGGATGAATTACATGATGCGTAAACCAATGGTCAATTTGGCTTTCTTCTGTTCGGCTTGGCTTCTTCCCTTTTCGGCGCACGGGGCTGAGATCGCGCTGGTTCCGGTGAGTGCGGACGGTGTTCATTCGATCGCCGGGAATCAAATTACTTTACAAGGCGGCGGTCAACGGGTCTTCCTGGAACTGTTCGTTTCGAGTTGGGCGCCCAATAATCTACAGGCTTGGCAAGTGGTGATCGACCGGTCCGGGTATACCAGCGGCACGTCGGGCGTTATCACGCCGGCGACGGAGGGCTGTACGGCAGACGCAGATTGCGAGACGGCGTTTGCGCCGGGTTCGCGTTGCTCGGTTCCGGTTGTCAATCCGAACCGCTGCGCACCGGGATTCATCGACGTTGGCCGGCCGGATTATGTTTTCGAGAGCGTGACGGACATCGCCGCGGTGGACATCAGCACGCTCGCCTATCGTTATGCGAGTACCACCCTGTTCGGCGCTATCGCCGACCCGGGCGGCGACCACTACGCGGGGACGTTGGTACTTGACGTTCCGACTGGTGCCATTGGGACATTTACCGTTGGTTTCAACCTGCCGAGTTGTGCCGGTGGCGGCGACAGCGGATTGCCTTGTGACCCCGAAGACGCCGGCGCATGTCCAGGTGGTTTTTGCCAGATCGACAGTTTCATGCAAGACGGGAACACCAACATGATCCCGGATCTGATTCTTTCGTCGGCCCTGATTGTGATCGCCTGCGAGACGAGTGCGGAATGCGACGACGGCAACGAGTGCACGACTGATTCGTGTCAACCAAACGGCACTTGTACGAACGATAATAACTTCAACGAGCTGACGCAGTGTTGCGATCCTTTGACCGGCTTTGTGGTCATGATCGACGATGGCATCGAGTGCACCGACGATGTTTGTGACACGGCAACGGGAATTGTTTCGAACGATCCGTTTGCCCAGGGAACGGCCTGCGGGGATTCGTCAGATTCACAGTGCGATAATCCGGACTCTTGTGACGGGTTTGGTGTGTGCGATGATAATCTAGAGCCGTTTGGCTTTGGCTGTGGAGATGCTTCCAACACCGATTGTACCCAACCTGACTCGTGCGATGGTTCCGGTGTCTGCTTGGCCAATCACAATGTGGCGGGGGCGGCCTGCGGCGATTCCACGGATGATGCATGTACCGATCCCGATTCGTGCGATGGTTCAGGCACCTGCCTGAGCAATCACGCCGCCGACGGTACTGTCTGTGATGACGGTTTCTTCTGCAATGTCGGTGAGATGTGTGCGGGCGGTCAATGCGGCGGCGGTAGCGCGCGTGATTGCGATGATGCGTTAACGTGTACGACTGATTCTTGCGATGAGGCGGGTTCGTCGTGTGTGAACGACCTTGATGCTGGTTTTTGCTTGATCGACGGGGTGTGTCAATCGGAAGGGGCGCTCAATCCGGACAACGATTGCCAGGCGTGCATGACTGCGCTGTCTACTCTCGATTGGTCATTTAGTCCTGCCGGAAGTGAGTGCGATGACGGGGATGCCTGCTCGGGCACCGGTCGGGAAGGAATTGGCGTTGATGTTTGCGACGGTGTGGGTCTGTGTGCCGGCGCGGTCGATCCGCAGTGCAATGACCAGTGTGCGTTTGCGATTGACGTGTCGGAGGGTACGACCACAGGGGATAATATCAATCGTGGCCCCGATGATACGGAGGCGACGTGCCAGCCCGATTCCAATAACGACGTTTGGTTCGTGTACACCGCAAGTTGCAACGGCACGGTGCTCATCAGCACGACCGGAAGTCTGTTCGCGCCGTCCGATGACTCCGTGTTGAGCGTTTACGACGGATGCCCGTTGGAGGGCGGCTCGGAGATCGCTTGCGACGACGATAGCGGAGTTGACCTTCATGCGGCCTTAACGATTCCCACTACCGCCGGGGCCATGTATTGGATCCGGGTTGCGGGTTTCGAAGATAACGCGGGCGATATTGCCCTCAATATAGAGGTGTTCGACGATTGCCTGATTGATGGCACTTGCTATCCGGAGGGTGCGTTGAATCCAGAAAATGACTGTGAGGCCTGTGTTTCTCAGGTGTCGGTTTCGTCCTGGTCGCCGTTGGCTGAAGGCGCGATCTGCGGAAATGGAGATGATACGGTGTGCGATAGTCCGGACGCGTGCGACGGCGCCGGTGTTTGTGAGGCGAACCTGAAGCCCGATGGTACGGAATGCCCCGATGACGGAAACGAGTGTTCGTTCGACGTTTGCGGGTCGGGCCTGTGTACGCACCCACCGCGTCCCGCCGGAACAACCTGCGGCGACCCCACCGTGCGTGAATGCGACACGGCCGATACCTGTGACGGTGCCAATTTTTGTCTTCCGAATTACCGGCCGCTCGGCACGTCCTGTGGCGATCCGATCGAGACCACGTGTGATTTGCACGACATTTGCGATGGCGGTGGCGCATGTGACGACAACTTGGCGCCGGACGGAACATCCTGTGATGATACGGACATCTGCACGGGTGACGACGTATGTGGGGCCGGCGTTTGTTTGGGGATCGCTATTCCGCAGGCGCCCCTGGTCGTGCTCAACGGTCCGCGACACCTCTCGGTTGGGGCGCAGCCCGTGGGTTCGGTCGCACCGGTAGCGTTGCGCTTGACCTCGCCGGATTGGCCTTGCTTGTCCAAGTACATTAACCTGAATGGGCTTCTTGTTGGCGGATCAGTGGTTCAATTGCCTGATGATTGGGGCACGGTGATTGTGCGGGGCCCCGACATCATTCCCAACAGTACCTATGTGGTTGTAGCTGAGTGTGGTGCGCATACTTCCGCGGGAGGGTCTGCTACGACTTCGCTTTGGGGCGATATCGCGGGAGAGTTCGACGGTGTGGAGTGGGCGCCTCCCGATGGCAGGGTCGACATTCTCGACCTGGCGGCCATTGTTCAGGCGTTCTCGAATCTCCCGACGGCGCCGCCATTGGAGTGGACCGATCTGTGGGGATGTACGCCGGACGGTAGAATAGACATTGTGGACATGGTCATGGTGGTGAACGGGTTTAGCGGATTGACCTATGCGGAGTCGACTGACTGTCCTTTGCCGTGTCCGTAAATACTCCGGGCTCGGGTGACAACTTGTGGGCTCGGAGATGTCTTCGGGCGGGGGGGGGTGCCCCGGTGGGGGCCCGGCGCCGCCCCGCCCCCCCCCACGACTGCTCCTGGCTGGATTAAGGCATTATGGAAGTGCACGGACAAGCCATCGTATTGAAAAGCGCAGTTGTCCTCGCAATTCCTTCTATCATTTCAACCGTTCGAGTTTTATTCCATTTATGTGATTTCAGTTGTTCTAATGACTCGAGGCACGACTTCGGGCCAAACACATTGCGCCCATGTTTGCGGTGGGCGAAAGGGAGGTACGGGCGATGAGTAAGTCGATAATCCAATTGTTGGGTTGCATTTTAGTAGGTTTGATCGGAGTGCGTGCGGAGGGCGCAGAGGTCAAACTCAAACCCATCTCAGCAGACGGCAGCTTCTCGATTGTTGGAAACGAGATCATTCTTGAGGGTGGTGGACAACGCGTCTTCATTGAGGGTCGTCTTTCCGGGTGGGCCCCCGATCAGCTCCAGGCCTACCAGATTAAGATCGACTCCACCGGATACACTAGTGGTATCTTCGGGCGCCTAACTCCGGCAACGGAAGGTTGTGTCACCGACGCTGATTGTGAGGCGGTATTTAGTGCCGGGTCGGAGTGCAAAGTTCCCCCGATCAACTCGGATCGCTGCGCGCCCGGTTACATCGATGACACCCGTACAGACTTTGTGTTTACCGGGTTGGGATTCTTAGCGGCGAGCGATATATCCTCGCTGAACTATCGGTTTTCGGGTCTCGCATTTTCTGGTTTGGCGACCGATCCGGGAAGTGAGACGTACGGGGGGACTCTCGTGCTTGACGTACCAATTGGTGCTCATGGTACGTTTACGATCCGAATGGTGCAAGCTGAAACAACGCTTCAGGATGGCGATACGAACTTCATTACACCGATTACCTTTACCCCTGCTGTGGTGACTGTCAAGTGTATATCCAACATAGAGTGCACTGACGGCAACGCGTGTACGACCGACACGTGTAACTTGGCAAGCGGAACCTGTTCCAATACGGATACCACCCCCTCGACCTTATGTTGTAATCCCGTCAACGGCGCATTGACCGCGATCAGTGACGACAACGATTGTACGGATGACGTTTGTGTTCCCGCCACCGGACAGGTCACCCATGTTCCCCACCCAATCGGAACGGCGTGCGGCGATCCGTCGGATACGGAGTGCGACAATCCCGATACATGCGACGGGATCGGCACTTGTCGGGACAATCTCGAAGCCAATGGCTTTGCTTGCGGGAGTCCCAGTGATACTGAATGCACCGATCCCGACACCTGTGACGGGGCCGGCGCGTGTCAAGATAATCATGAAGCCGTGGGTACGGCTTGCGGCGACCCCTCGGACGATCAGTGCGACCACCCCGATACTTGTGACGGGGGGGGCGGCTGTCAGGTGAATCAAGAACCCAATGGCACCACCTGCGATGATGGACTGTTTTGCAACATCTTGGAGACCTGCACCGGAGGCGCTTGCGGTGGCGGCGGAGCACGAAACTGCAGCGACGGGGTTTCGTGTACTACGGATACGTGCGATGACATCGCGAATACTTGCGTGAACACGCTGGATGCCGGGTCGTGTCGCATCGCCGGCGTCTGTCGCAACGAAGGGCAACTCAACCCCGCAAACGATTGCGAATCGTGCGATACGGGCGTGTCCACAACCGCTTGGACTTCACTCAACTCGGGCGTTGCGTGTGGTGATTCTTTGGATACAGACTGCACGAATCCCGACACATGTGACGGGGCCGGCGCGTGTCAAGATAACCATGAGGCCTCGGGAACGACCTGCGGTGATGTTTCCGATACGGATTGCACCAATCCCGATACGTGCAACGCCACGGGCGTTTGTCTGGATAACCACGAATCCGACGGAACAATTTGTACGGACGACGGCAACGATTGCACAAACGACTTGTGCGAAGCCGGCGATTGTGATCACCCCAATAAGCCATCGGGTGTCGCGTGCGGCGATCTCTCCGATACCGATTGCGACAATCCGGACACCTGCAACGGAACGGGCACTTGTTTGATCAATAACGAGTCGGACGGTCCCGCCGGTTTCGGGCTTTGCGACGATCTTAACGATTGCACACAAGATAATTGCTTGTCCGGTATTTGTGACAATCCCAACGAATCAGTTGGCACACCCTGTGGCGATCCTGCGGATACGGATTGCGACAATCCCGACACGTGTGACGGCGCGGGATTCTGCGAGGACAATCTCGAGCCCGGCGGATTCGTCTGCACCGACGATGGTAATGACTGTACGAGCGATACGTGTGATGGTGCAGGTACCTGCGATCACCCCAACCTACTCGCCGGGGATCCCTGCGGCGACCCGAGTGATACGGATTGCACCAACCCCGACACCTGCGACGGCGCGGGAGCCTGTCTCGACAATCATGAGCTTGTGGCTTTTCCGTGCGGAGATCCGAGCGACACGATTTGCACGAATCCCGACACCTGCGACGGCGGCGGGAACTGCCTGGACAACCATGAACTCGATGGCACCTCGTGCGACGATACGTTGTTCTGCAACGGTGAGGACCTCTGCGACATAGGTGCGTGCGCCCACAGTGGGTCGCCGTGTGGCGGGCCTTGCGATGAAGACAATGATACGTGCCTTTGTGAGGCACCGCTCGTCGAAGTTGTGGGCAGTCGTTATCTGAAGATCACGCCTCAGCCGCCCGGCTCCGGTCCGCAAGCGATTCTGATTGCGCCGGATTGCGGAGGTTCAACGCCGCTTTATGCGAATCCGCCGGTGCCGTTTGATATCGATGGTGACGGTTCTGACGATGAGAACATCGCTCAAATCGTTAGCCCAGACGCAGTTGCGGCCGGCTTCCTCACGCCGGCGGAATGGGGTGAGCTTTACGTATACGGCGTGGATCTGGTGCCGGGCACGACCTACATCGTTCATGGAGATTGCGGTTCGCCTGGCACGCCGGGATTGTCAGATCCCACCTCGGCTACAACGTGCGTTTTTGGCGATGTGGCGAGAAGTTTCGATAACGCCATCGGGGAGTGGGTACTGTGCAGTGTACCGCCCCCTCTTACCACTCCCGTCAATATCGTCGACGTGATCGGGGTTATTGAGCGGTTCGTCGACTCGGCGACAGCCCCCTCCTTCGCCCAAGCCGATGTCGTGGGAACGGGTGCTATGGCGATTGACTGTCTTCCGGACCAGAAAGCCGGAATCATTCCGGATGCGATCGTAGTCCTCGGTGCCTTCCAGGGTCGCACGTATCAGAGCTTCACCGGGTGTCCCACGCCGTGTCCATAATGGAACCCGTGGGATAACGTAGGATAATAGGAATACTTCGAGCGGGCCGCCTACTTCCCAAGTGGCGGCCCGTCTCAGTTCGTGGGGTCTGTTCGAAAAGAAAGAGCAGAGCAGCTATCTCTGCCGGCTGAAGCAATCGGTGAGGGACGGAAAGATCTCGAAACAATCACGGAATCTTCTCCGTCCGTGACACTTGCTGCGCAAGAATGGGGCACCCCGCCATTTCCGGCGCTCGATCTCGATTAAATCGACAGCCCCATCAGCGGTAGGGGACTCGAATCTCCTTCACGAGATCGACTTCAGTTTGGGTATGACGCATCATAGCTATGCCAAGCCCTCACACGACGAGGATTCGCGCAGGCTCCGCCGAGCGGCGGATTCCATTCCGCCTGCGGCTCGGACCGCAGAAACGGAGATATGCTCCCGGTGGCGTGAATCCGTAAGATCCACCACGACGACCTAGAACTAATCGCGTCGGCTACGAAGTGGATCTCTCGCTGTTCGTTTCTTGACGGCATCATCGCCAGCCGCCTTGCTATCCTCTGCTGCCTCTTTCTTGGCGCTGGGAAGATGGAGCCGGTTTCGTGCGGCCAGCACACGTTGCCGACGAAGGTAGGGTGTGGTGTCCACTCGGGCGCAGTCCACGCGTCCGTTGCGGCCCAGCAAGAACAGCGCGTCGTCACTCGTATTGGAAACGACGCCCGCAAGACCGTGCGTATCCAGCGTCACGAGGTTGTCGCCAGTTTCATGATCAACCCACAGCAACCGTCGGTCGGTCGCTAAAATAACATCGCCTTTGCGATTGTGGGCCACGAACTTTCGTCCAGTGGGAAGACGCCATTTTTCCTTGCCTGAGTCAGCGTCCAAAGCGACGAGTCCATCTTCCGAGTTGTACTGGAACAGCGTGTGTGCGGCCAGCACCGGCCCCTCGGACAGCGGACGGGAAAGGTGCTTTTGCCAAAGAACCCGGCCACTGCGCGGATGAAGTTTGTATACCGATCGATCCATACTGGCCAGGTAAACCCCGCCGGTATCCGCGACGGGGTCCCCGGTGATCGGACCGCTCGTTCGATGCGACCACAGCAAGGTCTTGTCATCCGACAGACAGGAATAAATCGTTCCGTCTTGCGAAGCAAAAACAAGCGACCGATTGCTATACAACAATGGCGTAGCGGTGATCGGTCCGCCCGAAAGGACTTCCCAGCGCTTGATGGGGGCCAACTCATGCGTCACATCCACGCTCAAGGAATAGAACTTCCTATCGGTGCTGCCCATGAACATTTTGTTGCCCATCGCAATGGCCGTGCTCCCCGCGGGGAAGGGACGTATAAAGCGTTTGAGCCTATCGCCGGAGAAGCGATCGAAAACGAGAACCTCCGTGGTCGTCGGAATGATGACCGGTCCGGCGTCGTCCGGCATGCGAATGTGCGACGGCGGGTAGATCGTATAATCGGGGTCCGCGACCTTCTCGCCCCAGTGCAGCAATCCAGTCTTGGAAGCCAGCGCAAACAAGGTTCCGTTATGCGTCGTGACGTATATCGCGTCATCAACCAAGAAACCTTGATCCACACTGTCGCCGGAGGCGAGCGGGAGTTGGGCCTGCCAATATCGATACATGCCCGCGTCTTGCAACCGGTCTTTTGCGACGATCCCATTTTCATTTGCGGCATCACCGAGTCCGGCGGCGGCGCTGACCAAGGCGAGAATAATCCAATGGAACGTCATGAAGTTCAGTCTCCGTTTGCCGTTGTTTGGGATGAGCAGAGCAGCAAGGCGTGCCCGGCGCCCTTCGGTGGGCGGTCCCCAGACGTATCATTTGAGTCTGGACCCCGACCAAAGTCAAGGCGTCGCGCGATTGAACCGCAAGGATATATGCTCAATTCTGAGCCGCCGGTTCCGGCCTGCGCGAACGTCGCCCGGGCATGAAAATCGTGAAATCAAGCGTTGAACAAGACGCACTGTGAGTGGAACACGGCTCTAATCTTAGGTTTTCTTGGCCGGAATGTCGGATTCCAAACGGCCGTGTTCCGATTCCCAGGTCAGCATTCGCTGGATCAAATGCAGATGCGCCTCGATGGTGGCCTTCATCGTTGGGCTCGGAGCCACGGTGTCGAATACATGGGGTCGCCCCTGCGCCCGACTCTCGAGATCACGGATAAAGTCGTCCCAACTGCCTTCATAGAGCGTATCGCGAATGTACAAAAGCATCTCATCTTCGCGCGTGCGTGGATATTGATCGCTCAGCTCTCGTGCATTCGACGGCATGGGCGGAGTTTTCCTTCCCTATTGTTTGGCCCACTCCGCCTGGTGCTACTGAAACGCCGTGGTAGTGGGGATTGTTCCGAGGTCGTTTCTATACAATCGGCGTAGAGAGCGTGCCCAGTCGTTCGATTTCCAGTTCAATCGTATCGCCGACGTTCAGCCAGCCATCCGTCGTATCCGGACCAAGCTCCAGGATGCACCCCGTACCTACCGTGCCGCTGCCGATTAAGTCGCCTTTGTACAGTGTAGTGTCGCGCGAGGCTCGTTCGATCATCTTGGTGAAGTCGTGCGTCAGATCCTTCCAATTGCCTCGGGAGATCTCGTTGCCGTTTTTCCGAGCCGTCATGGTCAGGTCATACCGCCCCGGCCCGACGCGCTTATCAGCCAGTTCGTCCTTCGTTACCACCCAAGGTCCGATCGCGGACGCGAAGTCTTTCCCCTTAGCCGGGCCGAGCATGCAGGTCATTTCCTGTCGCTGCAAGTCCCGAGCGGATAAATCGTTCAAGACCAGATACCCGAAGATCGCATTCTCGGCTGCCTCTCCACTGACATCCTGAACGTCCTCGCCCATGATGCAACCCACTTCCAGCTCCAGGTCCAATTCGTTGGTGGACGCGGGTTTCTTCACCGGTTCGCCATGACCCTTCAACGATCCGGTATTCGAGAAATAGAAGATGGGGATTTCATACCAGGTCGGAATCATTTCTTGCCCACGTTTTTCACGGCAGGTTTTCACGTGCTGTTCGAAGGCGTAGAAATCACGAAAGCTGCGGGGATTGGGAACCGGCGGTAGCCAGCGCGTCACTTGATCGAGTGCCACAACGGTGCCTTGCGCGTCCCCGGCCAACTTCATCAGCCCGTCCGCTCCATACTGCTCCAGGGCACACCGCACGCTTGGCGGTGCATCAATGGGGAGGATCCCCCCATCTTTTCCAATGGCCAGGATAGGCCCCGACCGACCGTTTAGCTCTACAACACAGAAACGCAAAGGACTTCCTCCTAAAACCAAGACCAAGCGTAGATGACGAATTGTAATCGTGAATTATCGTCCGTTCATGCACGATCGTCAATAATGTCGTCGAAAACCCCCCAGCATGAGGAATTGCGCGGTGTATCGTATGGTTTGCCGGGGATGTCCTCTATCAATCAACTGCGAGGCTTCGATCTATGAATGGACTAGAGCCGATACCGACCTGCCGACCCCTGCCACCCGAGGTTTCGTTGGTGCCCGGCCCTCCACCGATACCGGACGTTTTACCGCACTACGTCGGCGGAATCGATCCCCATCCCGTCAAGAACGATGGGTTTGCGGTGGCGTCGGCCGTGTGCGGCTTCACCGGCATTATTCCGATCGTTTCACAGGTGGCCGGTCTGGCGCTGGGGATCATGGCGCTGATCCGTATCGGGCGTGCTCGTAGAGTTGGCGTTCGACGCGGCGGAACCCGATGGGCGGTCGCGGGAATCGTCAGCAGCGGGTTTGCGTTGGCCTGCTGGGTCGCCTTCTTTTTAGTCGTGAGTTTCATGGGCAGCTCACTATCCGGCATTTCCGAACCACTCAACAACCTCCTCCAACACACCCGATAATCAACTTCGTTGCTCTGTGCGCAGCCTGAAGAGGGTGGGGTCGGACTTCCCCCCGGCCCAAAACAAATCGTCTCCGGCACAGAGGTCGGAGCGGCTTGGCCTCTTCTCTCCTCACCCTCTTTCGGGTGATTGGGTCTTGAATTCCCAGTCCGCTTTCTGCTATAATTGCCGTGCGCGCGGACTGTGGGCTCGTGTGATGCGGTGCTCAAGTCAAGCGAGATAGGGGGTGTGATGAGAACGAGGGGAGACCGGCTTGCAACAAGAAATGTTAGCGTTCATGCCGTCTTGATGATCGCGGCATTGATTCCTGTCTGTGCAGCGCAAGCGCAAGAACAAGTGCAAGTACGCACAACGTTGGATGATTTTTTTCATCCGGGGACACAGCCCGATCAGAGCGGCGGAGCGGATTTTGCGTCGATACTCATTTCTGATGAATGTCGATTGTGTCACGAGGATATCGATGTTTTTGTTCCGATCTACACGCGCTGGAGCGCGTCTATGATGGCCAACTCGGCGCGTGATCCGTTGTTTCAGGCCAGCCTGGCCATTGCCAATCAAGACGCCGCATTCGCCGGAGACTTGTGTCTTCGGTGCCACACGCCCGGCGGTTGGCTGGGCAATCGATCCGTACCCACCGACGGCTCCTCGCTCCGCGCTGAGGACTTCGATGGCGTGACATGCACCGTTTGTCATCGAATGGTAGATCCGGTGTTTCAAGCCGGGGTGAGTCCAACTGAGGACGAATCGATCATCGATGCGTTGAAGGCCGGCGGTTTGTGGACGCCGCAACCGGGAAACGGTGGGTATGTGGTCGATCCCGTGCATGTGCGCCGGGGTCCGTTCGACGATGTCCCGCTTAACGCGCACTTTCCTGTCGAAATCATTCATTCACCGTTTCATACAACATCGGACCACTGTGGTACTTGCCATGACGTCAGCAATCCGGCATTCACGCGGCAGCCGGATGACACCTATGTGCTGAACGAGTTGGGCATGAGTCACCTCACCTCTGATAAGTACGACATGTTTCCGATGGAGCGTACCTACAGTGAGTGGCTCAATAGCCAATACGCCAACGGTGGCGTAGATGCCAGCGGCGTGTTCGGCGGGAATCATGCGACGGGCATTATGGTTTCATGCCAAGACTGCCATATGCCGGACTTCGATGGTTTTGGCAGCGTATTTCACGATGATGATCCTTTTTTCCAGCGTCCCAACGTCCCCGCTCATAACTTTACCGGTGGCAATACCTGGATGCCCGGCGTTATTCTGGATCTTTTTCCCGGTGCTTTTCCGTCCCAGTATCTCGATCCTGTAGTCGAAAGAGCTCGATTCATGCTCCAAAACGCGGCCACACTCGAAGTGGTGCAAGATCAATGCTCCGTTTCCGTTCGTATCTACAACAACGCCGGGCACAAGCTGCCCACGGGTAATCCCGACGGTCGGCGAATGTGGCTGAATATGGAATTCCGCGACGACAAAATGAATCCGGTGGTGGAGCGGGGGGCGTACGGTGAGCTAACCGCCGACTTGACCACGGCGGATACCAAAGTGTACGAGGCCATCTTCGGGCACGATGCCACAATGGCGGCAGAAACCGGCTTGCCCGAGGGACCGTCGTTTCATGCCGCGGTGAGTAACAAGATTTACAAGGATAACCGCATCCCGCCACGGGGATTTAACAATGCCGCTTTTGCCGCCGCCCAAGCCGCTCCGGTGGCCGCGACCTACGCGGATGGTCAGTATTGGGACGACACCATGTTCCTCATTCCGCCGGGTGCGACAAGTGCCGTGGTGTCGTTGTATTACCAAACCGCATCGAAGGAATATGTCACCTTCCTTCGAGATGAGAACAAGACAAACGAAGCCGGTGATGTAATGTATGATCTATGGGAGATGATGGGCATGTCGCCGCCGGAGTTGATGGCGCGCGTTATGATGCCCGGCTTGGTTGCCGGGCTGGCTGGCGACGCCGATTGTGATGCCGACGTTGATTTGGATGACCTGGCGTTGTCGGTCACCTGCATAACCGGCCCCGGGCAGACCTTGACACTGGGCTGTGAATCTTTGGATGCCGATTTCGATAGCGATACGGACCTGGCCGACCTCGCTGCCTTTCAACGATCGTTTAGCGGTTCCCCGTAAGGGGGGCGATACAGCCTCAGCACTTGTTATGTTCCATCAACCCTCAAACCGTGGGTTCGTGTGCCACGGACTCGTGTGCCACTGCTTTGTGAGGAGGGTTTGTTCAACGCCTGAGAATCCGCACTGCTAAAAGGGCAATGGCGTACACCACACGATATCCAATACCCACGGGACAAACTGTGAGTCCGTCCTATTTGTGGGTCGGAAAAAGTGGATCAACCGACGGACAGTTTGGAACGCACACCCGCTGACCACAGCAGCTCTGGCCGCCATCGCATTTCGTACCCGGCGGGCAGTGGCTATCGTTGTTGCAGGGAAGTGCGCAGTTGATTTCGGCCGCATCAACACAAATGCCACCACCATCGCCACCCACCATGCACAAGCACCCCGGATCATAGCCGCAGAAGTTGGGAAGATCGCCACAACCCGATGGATTTGGGCAGGATTTCGTGGGTGGGGCGTCGCCGCAGTTGAGAG
>Ga0214472_10005093_pt1 | contig 13822 bp, 10 predicted proteins | sample RVTome_6_FD_207662 | JGI IMG/M metagenome (GOLD analysis project Ga0214472, IMG submission 207662) | Soil microbial communities from uranium-contaminated site in the Upper Colorado River Basin, Wyoming, United States - RVT140D175 | ecosystem: Environmental > Terrestrial > Soil > Contaminated >... | reverse complement strand
CCGGCCATATTTATCTCGTAAAGATAGTTGATGAAGGTTCCATCAACGGTGCTCTGTGAACTGACATCGAGGTCCTTCATGGCTATCTGCTTGTTTTCGCCCGTCATGTCCGAAAAAGCCATTTCCATGGAACCGAAATGACCTTCCGAGCTGCCCACGTAAACCATGGGAAAGGCTGCGCTCAGATCGAATCTCGAACTGATGCCCTCCCAGTGCATGTGACCGTCTTCCATCCGCACCTTCAGGCTGGGCAGCACCAAGTTCCCGGAAACCCCTTCCATGTTCCGGGAAAACTCCGTATCGCAGGTCAGGCCGCCCAGATTGACGGTGAGGCCTTTCTCGCCAAAGGATTTTTCGAAAGCGGGCACCATCAGCCGGTTGCTGCCGCCACCGGTGAGACCGATGATGGTGTAGGCATAGGAATCACGCAACTGGGGTAATTCCGCCAGGACTTCCTCAAGGCTCTGCTCACTGGGGGAAACGCCGACCAGTCGGGTTTCGACCATGGCCAGCATCGGGGTCATGCTGAACCCGCCGCCAGGGGTCCTTCCGGCAGGCAGCGGACCATGGCGCAAGATATGCTCAAAAGTCAGACTCAGCGGTTTTCCCGCCTGTGACTTGTCCTGGGGAAACGCCGATTCCGGCATCTTTAATTCCAGCACGGTGCGGGCCCGGGAACTCAGGAACCCCCGTTCGTAACTCTCGCTGGTCAGTTGAAATGGGCCCCAGTGACCGTATTGGTCGAGGAAACCGAAGTAACGATCTTCTACCTTCCCGCCGAGCACATAGGTTGTACCCGCCCAGCCGGCGACGCCGAGCAGGACGATAAGAACAACGATGACAAGTTTTTTCACGGTCCCTCCTTGAATGGTTTGGCATGAGGCCAAGGTGTTGGCGGAAGCATACCATTGACCCGAACTGGAACCAAAATGGTTTTTCCGAAGGCGGCAAAAACCTTTCCGGACAGCAACCATGATGCAAGAGCTCTTACGATGGCTAAGACGCCATCAACCATAAGACATCGCCAATGTAGCTCATGCCGGCCATTCCGTCAATGATCGGATCAATTCATATACTCCGAAGGACTTGTTCCTTCTGGTCATTGATCAGCTTTTCTTATCATTCCCGCCAAAAGCAAGCATTTCCTTATCGCCTTTTTATCATCCCCTAACCGGACCTTTACATGGATTGGCGAAAGTCTCACCAGCCGATGCCCCGGTAAAATGCGTAAGTCAATTGGCCGCCGATAAGGCATGAATCCGGAAATCTTGGCGGCGCGTTTTCTGCCGAATTATGTTTGTCATAACAACCAGAATTTTTCCATAAGGCATAAAAGGAGCCGAGATGATCCAACTTGAACAGGTCAGTGTTACCTATCCCGGCGGTTTTACCGCCCTGCACCCCACCAGCATCGAATTCCGGCGTGGCGAATTCACCGTCCTGCTCGGCGCCTCGGGGGCCGGCAAATCGACTCTGCTGCGCTGCCTCAACCACCTGAACGTGCCGAGTTCGGGGCGGGTGACGGTCGACGGCCTGGGCAGCCTGGATCGGCGATCGGTGCTGCAGATTCACCGCCGTCGCACCGGCATGATCTTCCAGCAGCACCAGCTCATCGGCCGGCGCAGTGCGCTGCGGAACGTGCTTACCGGCCGGCTCGGCTATCACTCCACCCTGCGCAGCCTGATGCCGCTGCCGAAGGAAGACCAACTCATCGCCCTGGAAGCCCTTGAGCGTGTCGGCTTGCTGCACAAGGCGCTGGAACGGGTGGACAGTCTCTCCGGCGGCGAGCTGCAGCGGGTGGGTATCGCCCGGGCAATCGCTCAACGGCCGCAGATGGTGCTGGCCGACGAGCCGGTGGCGAGTCTCGACCCGAACACCTCCGAGCGGGTATTGGGTCTCATCAAGAAAATCTGCGCCGAGGATCACATCCCGGCGGTAGTCAGCCTGCACCAGGTGGACCTGGCCCGCCTGTTCGCCGACCGCATCATCGGCATCGCCGCCGGCCGGGTGGTCTACGACGGCGCCCCCGAAGGGCTCAAGGACGAATTTCTGCATTCCATCTACTGCCAAACATCGGTGCAACGCCCGGTGAGAACGGACCTCGGACAACCCGAACTTTCAATCCTTTTTGCGACGGAGAAATGACCATGATGAAGGGAGCAACAACCATGAAAACGCTGATTTCGACCCTCCTACTGCTGACGGTCCTGTTCTGCACCACGGCCGGCGCCGCACCGCAGGCCGACCCGGGCACCCTGAAGGTAGCTCTGCTGCCGGACGAAAACGCCGCTACGGTAATCAAGAACAGCGAGCCGCTGAAGGCTTACCTGGAACGAAAGCTGGGCAAGAAGATCGAGCTGGTGGTCACCACCGACTACTCCTCCATGATCGAAGCCATGCGCCACGGGCGACTCGACCTGGGCTACTTCGGACCCCTATCCTACGTGCTGGCCAGGTCGAAGAGCGACATCGAAGCCTTCGCCGCCCTGCAGAAGAAAGGCAGCGCGACTTATCATGCGGTGCTTATCGGCAACGTCGAGGCCGGGGTCACCGGCTATGACGATATCAAGGGCAAGGACGTGGTCTTCGGCGACATCGCCTCCACCTCCAGCCACCTGATTCCCAAGGCGATGATGGCCGGGCACAAGCTGAGCCACGAGGGCGACTACCGCGAGCATTTCGTCGGCTCCCACGATGCCGTCGCCATGGCGGTGATGAACGGCCGGGCTCAGGTCGGCGGCCTGAGTCAACCTATCTTCAATTCCCTGGTAGAGCGGGGAATCGTAGATCCCGCCAAGGTCAAGGTGATCGAGGTTTCCAAACCCTTCCCCCAGTATCCCTGGACCATGCGCTCGAATCTGGCCCCGGAACTTAAGGAGCGCATCCGCGCGGCTTTCTTCGAACTGGACGACCCGGCGGTATTGAAGTCCTTCAAGGCCGACGGTTTCGCCCCCATCGCCGACAGCGACTACGACGTGGTGCGCGAACTCGGTCAATTGCTGAATCTGGATCTCGCCAAAATGTAACTCGTGCCGGCGCGCCCGGACATTCCGCCGGGCGCGCCGGCCCCGAATCGAACTGGAACCCAGGATCATGCCAAGTACCCATAATGAACTGTTGAACCGCCAACAGCGCGACTTCCGCCGTACCACCCTGCAACTCGCGGGGGCGCTGACGGTGGTCGCCATCTGTTTCTTTTACGTCGGACTGTTCGATATCCGGCGCCTCGCGGAGGGCGTACCGAGCCTGCTCGGCCTGTTGGGCGAAATGTTGCCGCCCGATTTCGGCAACGCCCGCGACTGGGTCGCACCCCTTCTGGACACCCTGGCCATGAGCGTGGCCGGCACCGCGCTGGCGATAATCTTTTCCATTCTGCTGGCCCTGCTGGCGGCGCGCAATACCTCTCCGCACCCGCTGATCTACCAGACCGCCCGCGGCATCCTCAACGGCCTGCGCTCCATCCCCGAACTGATCATGGGCATCATCTTCGTGGCCGCGGTAGGCTTCGGCGCCCTGCCCGGAGTGCTGGCCCTGGGGCTGCACTCGGTGGGCATGGTCGGCAAGTTTTTCGCCGAAGCGATCGAGCACGTGGACACAGCTCCCGTGGAGGCGGCCCGCGCCGCCGGCGCTTCCGGCCTGCAGGTCATTCTGCACGGCATTCTGCCCCAGGTGTTGCCGCAGATGGCCGACGTCTGCATCTACCGCTGGGAGTACAATTTTCGCGCCTCCACCGTAATGGGCATGGTCGGCGCCGGCGGCATCGGCTTCGAACTGATGGGCTCGCTGCGCATCATGCGATACCAGGAGGTTTCCGCCATCCTGCTGGTAATCCTGATCATGGTGACGCTGGTCGACGGACTCAGCGCCGTCCTGCGCAAAAGATTCAAATAACAGGGAAGGAACTCGCAGATGTCCAGACCCCGCGTCGTGATCACCCATTGGGTGCATCCAGAAGTCATCGACCTCCTCCAATCCCGCTGCGAGGTCATCGCCAATCCCAGCCGCGAAACCCTGCCGACGGAGATCCTCCGCCGCCGGGCCGACGGTGCGGCAGCCATCATGGTTTTCATGCCCGATTCGGTGGATGACGCCTTTCTCGACGCCTGCCCGGCCCTCAAGGTAGTCAGTGCCGCCCTGAAGGGATATGATAACTTTGACGTCGAGGCCTGCACAGAACGGGGCATCTGGTTTACCATCGTGCCGGACCTGCTCACCGATGCGAACGCCGAGTTAACCATCGGCCTGCTGCTCGCCGCGGGCCGGCGCATGCTGGAGGGAGACCGCTTCGTCCGCACCGGCCGGTTCAACGGCTGGCGCCCGGAGCTGTACGGAACCGGCCTGGCCGGCAGCACCGTCGGCATCATCGGTATGGGTGCGGTCGGCCGCGCCATCACCCGCCGACTCGCTGCCTTCGACGTCCGGATCCTTTACAGCGATCCGGTGCCGCTGCCACGCGACCGAGAAGTGCAATGGAATGCCGAGGCGGTTTCGCTGGACGAACTGCTGACCCGCAGCGACTACGTGGTGCCGATGGTGCCGATGAAGCCTGACACCCTGCACCTGATCGACAGCGACAGGCTGGCGCTGATGAAGGACGGCGCCATTCTGGTCAACGCCTGCCGCGGCTCGGTGGTTGACGAATTCGCCGTGGCCGAAGCCCTGACGGCCGGCAAGCTCGCGGCCTATGCGGCGGACGTATTCGAATTGGAAGAATGGGCCCGCGACGACCGTCCCCGCCAGATTCCCCGGGCCCTGCTCGATCATCCCCGCACCTTCTTCACCCCCCATCTCGGGTCGGCGGTGGATGGGGTCCGGCGGGAGATCGCCCTGCAGGCGGCCCGCAACATCCTCCAGGCCCTCGCCGGGGAACGACCGCAGGGCGCCTTCAACGACCCGCGAAACCGGAAACGCGCATGAACCTGAAACATCTTGAATGCTTTCTCGCGGTGGTACGATTCGGCGGCTTTCGGGAGGCCGCGAAACGCACCGGTAAATCCCAGCCGGCGCTGTCGCAGAATATCCGGAAACTGGAAAGCGAACTGGGCGCCGGCCTGATTCAGCGTCAGCACAATGGTTGTTCCCCCACCGACCGCGGGCGTGCCTTCGTCCCCTACGCCGAGAGCCTGTTGCGAACCTCGAGCCGAGCCCGCGCCCTGTTCGAAGGAAACTCTCTCGCCGTGGCGGCCGGATCCAACATCGGCATCTACCTGCTGCCTCCCTACCTGCGCAGTTATCGCGACGCCTACCCACGGGAGCAGGTCGAACTCTCGGTTCACGGCAACCCTGAGGTGGCGCGGCGGCTCTGCGCCCGCGAAGTGGAAGTGGCGGTGATGGAATGGTGGGACGGACGGCCGGGGTTCATCGCCGAGCCATGGCGACGCGAAGAACTGGTGCTGATCGTTCCGCCCGAACACCGCTGGGCTGAGCGGAGGGTAATCGCGCCCGAGCAATTGCACGACTGCTCCCTGCTCGGGGGCGAATCCGGCAGCGGTACCGGCCATATACTTCAGGAACGCCTGTCGACCATCCACCCGAGCCTGCGGGTAAGCGCACACCTGGGCAGCACTGAAGCAGTCAAACGCGCGGTCCAGGCCGGTCTCGGGATCTCCCTGGTGCTCGCCTCCAGCGTCGAACAGGAAGTCGCCGCCGGGAACCTCGCCGCAGTTCGCATCGCAGAGGTAAATCTGGAAAAACAGTTGTACGTGGTACGCGACAAGAACTCGCCCGACGACAGCCCCGCCCGACGGTTCGCAGAGCACCTCCTCGGCTAAAATGGCTCCTCCTCTGTTTTCGCTATTCCTACCCAAGCTTATTCCCGGTAACTCCCCGCTTCATGTATGATGCCTTCGCAAAAACTCGCAGGGTGGTTAAGCAAAGTATGATGCCACCCAAATTTGCCGGTTAACAAACGCCGGAACGAAAGGGTGGTCGGTACTCCTGGCCGGGCTCTTTCCATGCGGATGAGGCAAAGGCGCTTTCCGGATAATTACTTGCTTGTCAGGGCCATGGCAATCTTCCTATAGTAGGACAATTGTTTTGCCCGTGACGTCGGGGTAGCCCGCGAGCGAAGCAGATCCAGACATCGTGGAAGGTAAAGTTATGGATGCATCGGATGAACGGAACAGCCGGACACCGCAGGAAATTCTCCGCGGGGTCGTAAGATTGTGTGCCGACTGTGGCACCTGTCGCGACATGATGGAGAAGGATTGCTCGTTTTTTATCGAGCTCTACCGGCTCCGGGATCAGGAACAGGAGGAAGGCGTCCCCATCACCGAAGCGCAACTGCGTTTCCTGGCCGAACTCTGTACTTTCTGCGGATTGTGCCCCTGCCCGAAGGTGCCCATGGATGTAATGGAGGCCAAGAGCCGTTACATCGAACGGGAGGGCATGCCGCTGGCGACCCGCCTGCTCAACGATGTCCCGCTCATGGCCCGCTTGTGCAGCCCGTTTCCCCGGCTGGCCAAGGCCCTGCAGTCGAACCCCGTCCTTGGTCCCCTGTTGCGCAAGGCCACCCGCCTCCATCCCGAACGGCAATTGCCTTCCTTTCCGCGGCGCAATTTCTTCCAGTGGGCGGCAAGAAAAGGGTTGAACCGGCGGCGGGAAGGCAGCCATCGCGTGACCTATTTCGCCGGTTGTACGGCCGGTTATCTGTTTCCCGAAATCGGCCGCAGTGTTACGGCGATCCTGGAGGGCAACGGCGCAACGGTCTACGTTCCGCCCCAGCAGTGCTGCGGCATGCCCTATCTGGTGGAAGGCGATCGAGACCGCACCCTGCAGTTGGCCCGAGCCAATATGGAACGTCTGCTCGAAACGGTTCGCGCCGGCGACGACCTCGTCTACTCCTGTCCCACCTGCGGTTTTTTTCTGAAAAGCCTCCTCAAGGAGAGGGCTTATTATTCCGCGGCCTACCAGCAGTCGGTCAATGCCGACGAAGATGTACTGAAGGTTCCCGGCCCCGAGAAAGAGGGGAAAAACGAATTGAAGGTTCTCGGACCCGAGACGGGCGGGAAAAAATTCTGGTATCTGAAAAAATCCATGTACAAACATATCCTCAAGGACGACGGCTACTTCTCCTCCATCGATCCCATGGACCGGGTCGAGCTGGCCGATCATCTTTCCGATTTCGGCGCCTACCTGGCCCGCCTCCACGGCGAAGGGCGGCTCGCAACGGACTTTCAGGCCATCCCCGAGCGCATGGTCTATTTTGCCCCCTGCCATCTGCGGGAACAAAAGATGGGGCGTCCCTACCTGGACCTGCTGAAGCTGGTCCCCGAACTGGACGTCGAACCGGTCGGCGGGGAATTCGACTGTTGCGGCATGGGGGGAATTTTCGGCTTCAAAGACCACTTCCACCAGAAATCCCTGGACCTGGGCGGGCCGTTGATGGAAAAAATCCGCGCCCGCAATCCGCAGGCGATCGTCACCGACTGCATGAGCTGCCGGCTGCAGTTCAATCACTGCCTGCCGTACCCGGTATTCCATCCGGTCGAGGTGCTGGCCCGGGCCTGTCAGATCGGCACATCCCGCAATGACCACAAGAATGAGGCCCCCGGAATCTGATATGACTGACAGAAGAGAACATCCATTGATCCCGACCGCCTTTGCCGCCCTCTCCCTGAGCCAGTCGATGTTGCAGAATCTTGCCTCCCTCGGCTATAGCGAGATGACCCCGATACAAGCCCACAGCCTGCCGCTGGTGCTGGCGGGGACCGACGTGATCGCCCAGGCGAAGACCGGCAGCGGCAAGACCGCCGCTTTTGGCATCGGCCTGCTGTCGCGGCTGGCGGTGTCCAGCTTCAAGGTGCAAGGTCTGGTATTGTGCCCGACCCGAGAGCTCGCCGACCAGGTCGGCAAGGAATTGCGGCGTCTGGCCCGGTTTACCGACAATATCAAGATTCTCACCCTCTGCGGCGGCGTGCCCTTCGGCCCCCAGTTCGGTTCCCTCGAACATGGCGCCCATATCGTGGTCGGCACCCCCGGCCGCATTCTCGATCACCTGCGGCGCGGCAGCCTGAACCTGCAATCCCTGCGGATGCTGGTTCTCGATGAAGCCGATCGCATGCTCGACATGGGCTTTCAGGAAGATCTGGCCGCCATCGTCGAAACCACGCCGGACAACCGCCAGACCCTGCTGTTTTCGGCCACCTACCCCGAGTCGATCGCCGCCATGAGCGCAACGGTGCAGCGCGAACCGGTCATGGTGAAGGTCGAGGCGATCCACGATGGCGGGCAGATTCGGCAGACCTTCTTTCTGGTGGAAAACCGGGAACGGATCGCCGCGGTGGCCCGGATACTCGGCCATTATCATCCGGAGTCGACCCTGGTGTTCTGCAATACCAAAAAGGAGTGCCAGGAGGTTGCGGACGGGCTGACGGAACGGGGCTTCTCGGCTCTGGCAATTCATGGCGATCTGGAACAGCGGGAGCGGGACCAGGTGCTGGCGCGCTTCGCCAACAAAAGCGTGTCCATTCTGGTCGCCACCGACGTCGCGGCGCGAGGACTCGACATCAAGGACCTGACCGCCGTCATCAACTACGAACTCACCCGCGATCCGGAAGTGCATATCCACCGCATCGGCCGCACCGGTCGCGCCGGGGAGCAGGGGTTGGCGCTGAGCCTGGTGACCGCGGCGGATAATCGGCGGGCGGCGGCAATCGAAGATTATCTCGGCGCAACCGTCCCCCGCGCCGAACTGGAGACGCTGAGCATGCCGTCATCGACCACCCTCGAAGCGCCGACGGTGACCCTCTGCATCGACGGCGGCCGCAAAAACAAGGTGCGTCCCGGCGATATCCTCGGTGCCCTGACCGGCGAGGCGGGCATACCCGCCAGCGAAGTCGGCAAGATCGATGTCTTCGATTTTCACACCTACGTCGCCATTCGCCGAGGCAGCGCCGACCTTGCCCTGGCCCGCATCAGGGCCAATAAAATCAAAGGGCGGTTTTTCAAAATCCGTGCATTTAACTGATTTTGGTTATGCACCAAACTCAAGTTGATGTTTTCGGCGCCATAAGTTAGTGGTCCCTGCCGAAACAAGTGCAAAATCCTGAATAGGACACGGATCAAATCTGATGCACACGGATCATCGCGGATTTAACATCAAAGCCTTTGGGTTAAATCAGATTTTATCCTGCATTTTCCGCGGCATCCGCGTTCTATTGCCCATTGATCTTTTGGACTGGCTGACTTTGGGTTGCCTTACTGGAGCCAAGTGCATAACCAGATAATTGAGATATCCGAATCCCAGAGGACAATGCACACGTCGGGAGAAAATGTGAAATTACCGCCACAGCTTTATATACTCGACGGGTCCAGCTACATCTACCGCGCCTATTATGGTATCCGGGATCTCGCCACCGCCGGCGGCATGCCGACCAATGCCGTATATGGTTTCACCAGGATGCTGCTGGGTCTTCTGCAGGAAAACAACCCCGATTATCTGGCGGTGGTATTCGACCGTCCCAGGGAGGAGACCTTCCGCAGAGAAATCTATCCCGAATACAAGGCCAACCGGGACGCCATGCCCGAGGATCTGTCACCCCAGATTCCCTACATCAAGCTGGTCCTGCAGGCCCTCAATATCCCTGCCCTGGAAGCTCCCGGATTCGAGGCCGACGATGTCATCGCCACCCTGGCCCGCCGCCATGCCGCTGAAGGCATCCAGGTCACGGTCGTCACCGGGGACAAGGACTTGATGCAGATCGTCGGCGACGGGATCTGCCTGCTGGACACCATGAAAGACAAACGCTCGGGGCCGCAAGAGGTCCTCGACCGCTTCGGCGTTCCTCCGGAACGGGTGCCGGATGTCCTGGGGCTGGCCGGCGACGCCTCCGACAATATCCCCGGAGTTCCCGGGATCGGCGAGAAAACCGCCGCAGAACTGGTACGGCGGTTCGGTTCACTGGAAGAGGTCTACAAATGGAGAAGCCTGGTCAGCGGGAAAAAGCGCCGGGCAAACCTGCAATTCCACGAAGAACAGGCCCGCCTTTCCAAAACCCTGGCGACCGTCAGATATGATGTCGCCCTGGAGGTTCCCCTGGCCGATCTGCAACGACAGGCGCCGAACCTTGCCGATTTGCTGCCCCTGTTCCGTGAGCTGGAATTCGAGGCTTTCGAGATCGCCTTCACCCCGCCACCGCCGGGCGTGGTCGAGATCTACAGCGATGGTTCGGGAAGCGACTCGGGGCCCGGGGGATATGGCGTGGTCCTGCGCTATGGGGAGCACGAAAAGGAGTTACGCGGCTTTGAGCCCGCGTCCACCTCGCAGCGCATGGAATTGCTGGCGGCGATCAGGGGGTTGGAAGCCCTGAGCAATCCGAGGACGGTGCGCGTATTCAGCGATTCACAGTACCTTGTCCGGGGCATGAGCCAGTGGATTCATGGCTGGATCCGCGACGGGCGGCTGGATACGCCGGAAGCTCTCGCCAACCAGGACCTCTGGCGGCGACTGGATTCCCTGTCCCGCCGGCACAAAGTCAGTTGGGAATGGGTGCGGGGCCATGCGGGGCACCCCTTCAATGAGCGGTGCGACAAGCTGGCCAGGCGGGCAGCCGATGAGGGCATACGGACAGCCGCGGCGGCCAGTCAGCCCGAGAAAATTGAAAAAGCCGAGAAGGTCATTCCTCCGCCCCCGACACCGGCCAAACAGGCCCCGACCCCGATCCGGGAGGGTTCAGAATTCGATGCCGACGAGGACGGCCAACTGCGGCTGTGTTAAACACTATTTTTTCCCGTCCCCATAATCTTCTCTATTTTGGTATATATTGGAAAGTAACGGGAATATCAGTTCATTGACTTCTTGCAACAGAAAGGAGTCCCTGCTGAAAAAGCCGCTGATCGTCATCGGAGTCTGTTTCGGGGTCCTGTTGCTTATTCTTCTGGGCACCTCGTGGCCGGTTTTTCTCGGCAGCTTCCTATCTCTCGAAGACAGGGAGATGGTGCAAGACGTGATGCGAGCCTTGAGCAGTTTCAACAACAACATCGCCCATTTGAACATTTCGGCCGGCGACTACTCGGGGTGGGATGAAAGCTACCGGTTCGTCCGGGACGGCAACCCTGAATTCATCAAGACCAACCTGGACGACAAAATTTTCCCCATGCTGCGGATCGACATGCTTCTCTATGTCGATCTTTCGGGGAAAACAATCTACGAGAAGGGTATCGATCACTTAAGCGGCAAACGGTTCTCCCTTGAAAGCATCCACTCGTACATCTCCCGGGACAGCCCCCTGGTCCGGCATGAAACACCGGACAGCAACGTGTTCGGCGTCCTGCTCCTTCCCGAAGGCCCCCTTCTCGTCGCTTCCCGCCCGATCCTCACCAGCCAGTTCAAGGGGCCGGTCCGCGGCGCTCTGATCATGGGACGCTATCTCGACACCATCGAACAGGACCGTCTCCGCGACATCACCCGTCTGCCCATGAAGCTTTTCACTTTAGGCGATCCGCACCTGCCTTCCGATATCCGCACCTTCCTTGAGACCCCCGAAACGGATAAATCCCTTTGGATTCAACGGCTCGGCACCAACGAGATTGCCGGCTATACCCTGATCAAAAACGTTTTCGGAGAACCCGCGCTGGTTCTCAAGGTAGCGGTTCCGAGGTACGCCTACCGGCAAGGCCTGATCGCCATTCGCTACTTCATCGCCTGGGTTGCGGGAATAGGCCTGGTCGCTTCAATCGCCGGCTACCTGTTGTACGCCCGCCTGCTCAGTTACCGTCAAAAGGAACTGGAGAGCCAGGCGCGTTACAGCTCGGTAATCCAACAGGCATCCGAAGGCATCATCCTCGTGGACCCGGTCGACAAAAGCATACTGGAAATCAACACCGCCTTCGTCGACCTGCTCGGCTATTCGACGTCCGAACTTCGCGGCATGACCCTTTACGACATCTTCTCCGGAGATCCCTCCGGGGTGGACATGGACGTGGCCGAGGTGAGGAAGTGCAAACAGCGGTTTCTGGGAGAACGAACTTTCCGGCGCAAAGACGGAGGCATTGTCATCGTCGAAAAAAGCGCCAACATTATTTCAGGGGAAGACAGAGAGATCCTGTGCATGGTCTTGCGCGACATTACCAAGCGCAAAAGGGCGGAGGAAGAACTCACGGAAAAAAGGGAGCAACTGGAAACGCTGAACAGCACGCTGGAACAGAGGGTACGGGAGGAGGCCGCGAAAAACCGGGAAAAGGATCTCATATTGATCCAGCAAAACCGCCAGGCCGCAATGGGAGAGCTGATGGACCATATCGCCCATCAATGGAAACAACCTCTGACCACCCTTTCTCTCACTATTCAATTATTGGCAGAGACCTATTTCAGCGGCGGGTTGACGGACAAGCTTGTCAAGGAATCCGCCGGCAAAATGGAAGCCCTCGTGCAGCACATGTCGCAAACGATCGGGACCTTCAGGGATTTCTACAACCCGGACAAGAAAAAAACGGTATTCAATATTAAATATTCCATTGATATGGCCCTCACGTTTTTTGCACCCGCCCTGCGTTTTGACTCCATAGATATCGAACTCGATGCGGACCCCGGGGTATCGGCACTCGGACACCCGAAGGAATACACCCAGGTGCTCCTGAATATCCTGTCCAATGCCAGGGATGCCCTTAATGAAACCAAACCGGAAAAACCGCTGATAAGAATAAGGGAGTTTGCGGAGGGAAACAAAGCGGTCGTGATCATCGCCGATAATGCCGGAGGGATTCCCGAAGCGATTGTCAGCAAGATATTCGAACCCTATTTTTCGACCAAGTGGGCGAGCGGAGGCACTGGGGTCGGCCTCTACATGTCAAAAAATATCATCGAGAAGAATATGGACGGAAGGATCGCTGTACGGATGATCGACAACGGAGCCGAGTTCCGAATCGAAGTGCCGTGCGCTTTTCCCCCACGGGAATCCCGGGACCTTCCGTAACGCCGCGGGGCGGACTTTTTGCGACGCCATCACCCCGGTTTCCGCACCAGAGGTGAGACACTCAGGTTCTGGTCGCCGCAATTCAGCCAGACGGCGCCATCCTGAACCGTGAACTGCAACAGCATGTTGCGCTGCACCAGACTCGACAATGCCCTGCTCTCCGTTTCGGCAATCTCCATCACGCAAAGGTTGGCAAAGCGTTGCAGCTTGTCGGCATTTCGCTGCCACCACTGCTCGGCGGCACGGCCGCCGTAGAGGTAGAGACAGACCCGGGCGGCACGACTGCAGGCCTTGCGCACCCGACGTTCATCGGGTAACCCGACATCGATCCACACCTCGATCTCGCCGGTTAAACTTTTCAGCCAGAGATCAGGTTCGTCATCGGCGCACAATCCCCTGGTAAAACTCAGGTCTTCATCGGCATGCAGGGCAAAGGCAAGCAGCCGGACCATCATCCGCTCGTCGGTTTCCGAGGGATGGCGCGCCAGAGTCATCTGGTGTTCGCCGTAATACTGGCGATCGATGTCGGAGATCTGCAGGGTAACTTTAAAGATGGTGGCGGTCAGGGCCATCGGGTGTCCTTGGATTTCAATTGTTTCCGCACGGCTTTTCCCAGAATCTCGCCGGGCAGCTCGGCACTAATTCGCCCGAGAAATTCCCGGACAACCCGGGACGGAGGAGGGGACATTCCCTTGGACCACTGTGGCAGACCGTGGAACCGGGGAACCCGATTTAAGAGAATAATGCCTGTCCCATCCAAGGTTTCGAGCCGACCGATCAGCGGTAAAAAACAGCCAGCCAGATCGTCAAACCCTCTTTGTCGGTCCACAGCACTTTATGCCTGGCATGGGCCGGGATATGGAGATAATCTCCCTTGTTCAGAACGACCTGCCTGCCATCCTCAAAGA
>Ga0214472_10005091_pt1 | contig 13825 bp, 9 predicted proteins | sample RVTome_6_FD_207662 | JGI IMG/M metagenome (GOLD analysis project Ga0214472, IMG submission 207662) | Soil microbial communities from uranium-contaminated site in the Upper Colorado River Basin, Wyoming, United States - RVT140D175 | ecosystem: Environmental > Terrestrial > Soil > Contaminated >... | reverse complement strand
CTCAATCACACATCTACTTGGGCAAAGATGAACCTTTTTTCCACAGCAACATCAGATAAAGCGCCGGCTCCACTGGCTGAACGTCTCCGTCCGCAGCGTCTTGCCGAGATGGTCGGACAACAGCATCTGCTCGGCAAAGACGGCATCCTGCGCCGCCTGATTGAACAGGACCAGCTCACCTCAGCCATCTTCTGGGGGCCGCCGGGGACCGGCAAAACCACTCTTGCCAGAGTTATCGCTCAAACGACCCGTAGTCATTTTGTCGCTTTTTCAGCTGTTTTACAGGGTGTCAAAGAGATCCGCGAAGTGGTCGCCAAGGCACAACAGGAGAGAAATTACTACGGTCGCAGGACACTGCTCTTTATTGATGAAATTCATCGATTCAACAAGGCGCAACAGGACGCATTGCTCCCTTGTGTGGAGAATGGTGACATCACCCTGATCGGAGCGACCACCGAGAATCCTTCTTTCGAGGTCAACTCCGCCCTGCTCTCTCGTTCGCGGGTTTTTGTGCTTGAGCCCCTTGCCGCAGACGACATTGAACAACTCCTCAGGCGGGCTCTCACCGCATCGGAAGGCCTTGGCTCGCTTCAGCTCACCATCGAAGACAAAGCGCTCGCGTTCATCGCCGAACAGGCCCATGGCGATGCACGCTCCGCACTCAATATCCTGGAGGTTGCTGCCGCCACAGTGACTGAGAAGTGCATCCGACACAGTGACGCTGCCGCCGCCATGCAAAAAGCGCCTCTGCTCTATGACAAAGGCGCTGAAGAGCATTACAACGTCATTTCAGCATTTATCAAGAGTATGCGCGGCTCCGATCCAAACGCCGCTATCTACTGGCTGGCACGCATGATCGAGGCTGGAGAAGACCCACTTTTCATCGCTCGGCGTATGGTTATATTTGCCGCCGAGGATGTCGGCAATGCAGACCCGCGCGCCCTGCAGCTGGCTGTTGCCACTCAACAGGCGGTTCACTTTATCGGCATGCCTGAAGGGCGCATTCCACTGGCACAGACGGTCACCTACCTGGCAACGGCTCCCAAGAGCAATGCCGCCTATGTTGCAATCGGTGAAGCCCAGAGAGAAGTGCGTCAGAGCGGGGCACTGCCGGTCCCGCACCACCTGCGCAACGCGCCGACCGGCCTGATGAAAGATCTCGGTTATGGCAAGGACTACCAGTACGCGCACAATCAAACACACAGCATCGTCACGCAAGAACATCTTCCCGAGACTCTTTGCGGCACAACGTATTATCGGCCAAGAGATTCCGGTTACGAAAAGACGATCCGGGAACGTCTCGACTGGTGGTTGCAACAGAGAAAAAAACTTGAAACCGACGGGAGCGTGTGAACAGCTATCAGCCATCAAGCTCCAGCCTCCAGCCCCCAGCCCCCAGCCCCGCTTTTAGCCCTTCATTAACAAAATACGCATTTTCTTTTCATATAAGGGATACATTTGCATACAAGTTCTTGACAGTTATTTTAATTTACATATAATTGTGCATAATTTTACTAAACTATACCGTAATTAAATAAACAGTCGTACCCATTTATGAAGTTTTGTGTTCAGTAGACAAAAGGGCTACGCTCTTCAGCTGCGACCAGGGGCATCAATGCAAAGCATTGATCTCAAACTCACCTCCCGAGAAACCAGAAAGACGCATCGCCGTTCAGACGATGCATCAGAAATACCCGTCACTTCAGTTAATCAGGCCGCTTGCAAGATCAGTCGCGAAACGCTGATCAATCGTCTTAATTATCTGCACTTTCAATCCGCGACACTGACTGTTCTGCTGACACACCGCCACAATGGCCGCATCCTGCGCCTGCCGGCAAAACCTGAAGCTTGCACAGACGAGAGCTTCACGTGCCTCTGGACAGCACCCTTTCCCCCGGGCATAGACCGGAATGTTTTTGAAACACGCCATCTCGAAATCCCTCACGGCCATCATATTCTTCAGGTTGACATGAGAAACCCGCAACTGACTGCAGACGGCCTGCACTGTCAACTCCCGGAAGTCTGTCAGCAGCTGATATCACGCCGGACCAGAAGACATTGGTGCTCGGAGATCGAGGCCAGCGTTATCCAGAACGGCGCTGAATTTTCCGGGACATTGGTGGATTTCAGTGCTGCAGCCTTCCGGCTTGAATTGAAAGCGCATCCTCCGCAAACCTTCCAATGGCTGAAGATGGATGAACCTCTCACCGTTATCTTCACTTACAAGGGGCAGACGCTTCTCTCTACTCCGGGAAAGATATTGCGCAGCCAGGGCAAGCGTGACCAGCACACGGTTGTGATCGCACCGACTTTGACCCCACAACGACGATTTCCTGCGAAAAAATACCGCAACCGTCGTCTCGAACTGCGACCCGCACCTGAAGCGGTTTTCACTCATCCCTTAACGAAGAACCTGATCCGGCTTGATATCACTGATTTATCGGGAGCAGGCATGGCAGTAATTGAAGCCCCCCAGGAAGCACAATTGCTGCCTGGCATGCAGATCAATGCATTGGAACTGCGTCTGGCCGACTCTTTCAGCCTGACCTGCCAGGCGCAGGTTGTGTACTGTCAAAGCCTGGACGACACCGATGTATCCGCATCCTTACGCTGCGGTCTGGCAATCCTCGACATGGAGGTCTCCGACCACACGCGTCTGATGGCCCTGCTGCATCGTGCTGACGACCGCAGCAAGGGGGTCTGCCCGAGGATCGATCTCGACCAACTCTGGGAATTCTTTTTTGCCAGTGGCTTTATCTATCCGCAGAAATACCATTCCCTGAAGGCATACCGTGAGGAATTCAAAGCGACCTATGCCAAACTCTACGATTCGGCTCCGGAAATCGCCAGGCACTTTATTTATCAGGAAAACAGCAGAATCGTTGGACACATGGCCATGCTCCGCCAGTTCAGTAACTCCTGGTTGATCCATCATCACGCAGCAGACCGTACCCATTCGCGAATGGCGGGCTTGGAAACCCTGCAGCTGGTTGGAGAAGCTGTCAACGAAGCCCAGGCCCTCTACTCTGCCCACATGGATTACGTCATGTGTTTCTTCCGCCCTGAAAACAGGTTTCCGCAAAGGATTTTCGGTGGAGTCGCCAACCATTACGACGACCCATCACTCTGTTCGCTGGATACTTTCGACTATTTTCATTACCGCAAGGAATACGAACTGAAATGGCGAGAAGGAGGACCCTGGGAGCTGGCGCCGGCCGAAGAAGAGGATTTTCTCGACCTGGAGGCTTTCTACAACAACAAGTCGGGTGGACTGATGCTGCGGGGGATGGATCTGACGCCTCAGCAGCAGGATGATACGTCCCTTCAGGAATGTTATCAAAAAGCCGGCTTTCAACGTAAGCGCGAGCTTTTTGCCTTGAAAAAAGAGCAAAGGACAATCGCGCTCTTCATGCTCCTGCGTACAGAATCAGGCCTTAACCTCTCAAATCTCACCGATGCCGTCACCGTGCTCGTTCTCGACAACAAGACGTTGCCGCGGGAGGCCTTTTTTACGGCAGTTTCCATGCTGGCAGCCAAGTACCCGCACGATGAAATTCCGGTTTTGACCTACCCTGCGGATTATGCGGCCAGCCAGTCAATCGAGGTTGAAAAACAGTACAATCTCTGGGTGCTCGATTGTCAGCACCTTGATCCATACTTTGAATTCTGCAGCAATTACTTTAAGCGCATGAATCGCCCCAGGAAAGAGCCGCCATCATGACACCGAAACTTTCCAAAGACCTGTTGTATAACAGCCGTATTATCGACACCTACATCAAGCTGTTGAAAAAACAGCATCCGGATATTGATGCAGGTATAGCGCTGGAACATGCCAACATGCAGAGTTATGAAGTCGCCGATCAGTCACACTGGTTCACTCAGACGCAGATCGACAGCTTTTACACAAAAGCTGTCGAACTCACCGGCAATCCCCGGATTGCCCGCGAAGCCGGCCGTTATTCAGCTTCACCAGAGGCGATCGGCGCCATGCGCCAGTATATTCTCGGCCTCGTTGGTCCGGCACATGCTTTTGGCCTGATCCGCAACGCTTCAAGCAAGTTCACCCGCTCTTCACTCTATCAGTCCCGACGACTCAGAGATAACAGTGTCGAAGTCATCGTCACTCCCAATCCAGGCATAGAAGAGAAACTTTTCCAGTGTGAAAACCGCATGGGCTTTTTTGAAGCCGTCTGCATGATGTTCAACAATAAGATGCCGGTCATTGAGCATCCGGAATGTCTTTTTGATGGTGGCCACCATTGTCGCTATGTCATCAGCTGGAAGCCCTCGGCGGCCGACTTGTGGGGAAAAACCCGCGATATCTCTGCCATCGCCCTGACCGGCGTATGTGGAGCCGCAGCCTTCTGGAACCCTTTAATGACGCTGCAAACCCTGCTGCCCGCGTCCGTGGCAGTGGTCGCCGCCCTGGCCTATACGGCGCGGACCAAGGAAGCCCTCGAATTGCGTCGCAGTCTCGACAACCTGTTTGATTCCAGTGAAAAACTGATTGATCAAATGAATATCAACTACAGTAACTCCTTGATGAACAACGAGATCGGCCAAGCGATCAGCGCCCCTACCGAAGTCGATGAAATCCTTGCCAACGTTATCCTGGTCCTGGAAAACCGTCTTGATTTCGACCGCGGCATGATCATGCTGGCCAGCAAGGAACGTGACCAGCTGCTCTTTCGAACCGGTTTCGGCTACACCAGCGATCAACTGCAAATGCTCAAAGAGACCTCTTTTCAGCTCAACAAACCGAGCTCGCGAGGTGTTTTCGTAGTCGCTTTCCACGAACAGCGGCCGTTTCTCATCGACGATGTCCAGGGGCTGCAAGACAAGCTGTCTCAACGCAGCTATTCGTTGATAGAAAAGCTCGGCGCCCGTTCCTTTATTTGTTGTCCAATTATCTGCGAGGGCAAATCAATCGGTCTGTTGGCGGTCGACAATCTCAAATCGAGGCGACAACTTCAGCAAAGCGATGTCAGCTTGTTGATGGGAATTGCCCCGGTGTTGGGGATCAGCATCCGTAACGCAGATCTGCTGCAAAGCAGGGACCGCCAGTTCCATTCAACCCTCGAGGTCCTGGCGGCAACCATCGACGCTCGTGACCCGCTAACGGCAGGCCACAGCAAAAAAGTCACAGAATACGCTGTCGGCATCTGTGAAACCCTTAATATCAGCAGCGAAGAGACCGAACGCATCCGGGTCGCGGCTCTGCTTCATGACTATGGTAAAATCGGTGTCCCGGATGCCATCCTCAAAAAAGAAGGGCACTTGACTGAAGAGGAATACGATATCGTCAAAACCCATACCCTCAAAACGCAAAGTATCCTTGAAGGGATTAACTTCGAAGGGATTTACCACAATATTCCGGCAATTGCCGGTGCCCACCACGAGAGTATTGACGGTAGCGGTTATCCCTGGGGGTTGAAAGGCGAAGACATTCCTCTCGGCGCGTTGATCATCGCTGTCGCAGATTTTTTCGAAGCGATTACATCCAAGCGTCACTACCGCGAACCGATGCCCACGGAAATTGCCTATCAATTACTCCGCCGTCAAAGCGGCACTCGCTTTGACTCCCAGATTGTCGAAGCCTTCATCCTTTATCATCAGAAACAGCTGAAAACCCATTGCATCAGCGAGACCGACCGGCCACGCAGGATTCCCTGCCGCACCAATGTTTCCTTGCGCACCAGCAGCCACGCAAAGACCGGGCTATCCGAAGACCTCAGTACCCGCGGGATGTTTGTCAGTATCCCGGAACCGGTTCATGAAGGTGCTCTGCTCACGTTGCATTTCAATCTGCCAGGATTTGATGGACCCCCTATCGAGGCCCTGGCAAAGGTGGTCTGGACCAACAACAGCTGCAAAAAAGCCAAACAGGACTTCCCCACGGGCAATGGCCTGCAGTTCACCCGGTTAGAACAGCCGGCGGAGCAGGCTTTGTACAACTACATTGAGATGGTACAGAGTGGGCTTGTGCACTAAATAGATGGCAGCCAGCTGTAGTCTTATGGTTTTCGTCCGCAACAGCTGATCAGTGGTGTGTAGGTAAATCGAGATGGATTCTGAAATGCGGCGGTAAACTCTTTTGCAAACAGATCAAAATCACCCTGATAGCGGGAAAAGCCACAATTTGATCGCCTTGCGGCAACCAGCACTTTGCGCTCCCAGTTGTAGCGCTCCGCCTCATCCAATTCACCGTAGATAAGATGGTGACTGGTCATTTCGGCACGGATGTCCTGATAGCCAAGGTTAAAAAGGTGGCCATACAGTCGACGTCCGGCATAGGGATCAAAATCCGCGTTTTTCTCCAGATCGCTGACAACCTCCCGAATCGTTTCATCCACCCGGTCGGGCAATCCGGCATGGCTCAGGCAATTGTAATCGAGGTCGATCAGGCAGAGGACACCACCAGGGCGCACCAGCTGGTTGAGATTGGCAACCAACTGTGTCGCACGACTACGGTGAAATTCGAGAACAAAACGGGCCCAGACAAAATCAAAGGTCCCCAGTGAAGACAAGTCGCCGAAAAAGTTCTCCTGCCGAAAAAGCAGACCCTGCCGCTGGTAACGATTTTGAGCGTGTTGGATACGTTCTGCAGAGTAATCGACTCCGACCACCTGACCGCCTGGCTGAACAGCATGCATAAGAATGCTGGATGTCAAACCGGGTCCGCAGCCGACATCAGCAACCCGCATCCCTGCAGAAAGCCCCGCCCAGCGCGCTTGAGTCAGCACTTCCTCGGGATCGGTTTTGCGCTCCAGGCGTTCGATCTCCTGAGGATCCTCCATGAGGTATTCGAGAAAGTCAGTAGTCATTGCGGTGGGATGTTAGCGAGACCGGGAGAGGAATGCAACGGGATTGATTGTTCCGAGATAAATTTGACACGGCGAGAATGACTTCAGAGGCTCAGATCAAAGATAGAATTGTTTTACGGCTCACTCATCATTAGAACTATCCATTGCTTTGCATTGGTTCGGCAGTCTGTTGGCAGCCTCCTGAAGCATCATGCCCCCAGCTCAACCCCGGCGATCTCGTAACGGCAGGCATTGCAGCGGTTATCAGTCAACTGTGTATCAATAAGCTGCATGTGTCGGCGTTTGATCACGGTTTTCCCGCAGCCTGGGCAGATCGTATCACCGCCATCGGGGTTTTCGACATTGCCCAGGTAAACATATTCCAAGCCGGCCTGACGACCGAGGTCCCGGGCCATGGTTAAGGTTGACGCAGGCGTCGGCGGCCGATCGAGCATCTTGTAAGTCGGGTAAAACGCCGAAATATGCCAGGGGACATGCCGACCGAGTTCCTCGGCGATAAAGGTCGCAATTTCCTGTAGTTCACTCGCGCTGTCGTTATGTCCCGGAATCACCAACGTTGTTACTTCAATCCAGATACCGAGTCGACGGTAGTCCCGCAGACAATCAAGAACACCAAAGAGCGATGCGCCGGTAACTTCCTTATAGGCCTTGTCCGAAAAGCCTTTCAGATCGACATTGGCGGCGTCGAGATACGGTGCAATCGATTCAAGAGCTTCTGTGGTTGTATAGCCGTTGGTCACGAAAACGTTTTTGATCCCGGCCTCCTTGGCCTTGATCGCAGTATCGTAAGCGTATTCGAAAAAAATGGTCGGCTCGGTATAGGTATAAGCGATGCTTGCCACATGACTCTCTCGTGCATGACGAACAACCTCCTGCGGCGACAGTTGCGTTCCGGGAATCGTGGGATGTTCGTGGGGCCATTGAGAAATTTGGTAATTCTGGCAGTGCAGGCATCGGAAATTGCAGCCGGCTGTGGCAATCGACAGGCAACGCGAACCGGGGTAGAAATGGTAAAGCGGCTTTTTCTCAATCGGGTCGATGTTTTCGGCGATCGACTGGCCGTAGACCAGAGTGTACAACAGACCATCGCGATTCTCACGGACACCGCATCGTCCCTTCCGGCCATCGGCGATCACACAATGAAAGCGGCAAAGGTTGCAGCGGACTTTGCTGTCTGGCAAGCTTTCCCAAAATTTTGCCGGATGAAGATTCATGGCATCACCTCACTGGAAATCTGTCGGCCGATACAGACCGGAGCGGTTCAACAAGCCCCTGAAGGTAACTATAGCAGAAAATATGTGAAGGGTGAGGGGTGAGGGGTGAGGTAGGGCATCGACAAGCGCCTAGAACATAAACCGACGCATACCCACATTCATCAATATACCGACACCGATCATAGTCGTCACCATACTGGTCCCTCCGTAGGAGAAGAGCGGCAGAGGCACACCGACCACCGGCAGCAAACCGATCACCATGCCGAGGTTGACCACAATATGCCAGAAAAGCATGGCTGAGACACCAATAGCCAGATACATACCAAAGCGATCGTTGGCACGCAAAGCGATATGCATTCCCCAGACAACAATCAGACAATAGAGCGTCAGAAGCAGCAGACAGCCGGTCAGGCCCCATTCTTCTGCAAATACGGAGAAAGCGAAATCCGTATGACGCTCCGGCAGGAAGGAAAGCTGCGACTGGGTACCCTTCATGTAACCCAGGCCACTGAAGCCGCCGCTGCCCACAGCAATTTTTGATTGGATAATATGATATCCAGCGCCAAGGGGGTCCCGTTCCGGGTTAAGAAAGGTCAGAATTCGCTGTCTCTGATAGTCGTGCAACAGAAACCATCCGCCACAGATTGCGGCAAGTCCGGAGACTGCAATAAAGGCAATCGCTGAGCGTTGCACCCCGGCGAACAGGGCCATGGTGCCACCAATGCACAACACCAGCAGAGCCGTTCCCAGGTCCGGCTGCTTCATGATCAACAGAGCCGGAACGCCAAGCATCAGACCGGGAGTAATCAACTCGCGCAAAGAGAATCCGCGCAGATGTTCCTTCTCACTGAAATAACGTGCCAGGGCGACAATGATCATGATTTTCATAATTTCGCTTGGTTGCACATTAAGGCCGGCCAGGCTGATCCAGCGGGTCGCACCCATGGAGGTACGACCGACACTCAGAACCAGAACCAGCAGCAACAGATTGCAACCGTAAAAGGGAAAGCTCAGGTATTCCAGGTGACGATAATCAAACACACAGATCATGCCGACAATCAGCAAGCCAAGTCCCAGCCAGTAGAGCTGTTTAAGGTAAACCGGCTGAACCGCTGTCGACCAGGAGGACGTTGCACTGAACAAATTGGCCAAACCGATGGCTGAGATCATCAGAATCAGCAGAAGATAAGGCCAGTTAAAGTGTGTGATCAAACGTCTGTCAAACATGAATCAGTCTCCGGAAGCGGTGTTCTGTTGCGCAGCGCTTTTCACCACAGGAAAATAGGCTTCAAATAAAGCAGAAGCAATCGGAGCGGCAACACTTGAACCATGGCCGCCGTGTTCAACAACAACCGCGACAGCTATCTGCGGATTATCGATCGGTGCATAGGAGACAAACAGGGCATGATCCCTGTATTGATAAGGGATCTCATCACCCTTTTGTTGTTTTTCCTCCTCGTCGGATTTGCGACGGACAACCTGTGCCGTACCCGTCTTGCCGGCAAATCTTACCTTTTCAAGTCGGCTTCGCCAGGCAGTACCACCGACGTCATTGACAACAGCTTCCATGCCTTTCCGCACCGCTTGCAAAGACTCGGCAGGCCATGCAGTTTGCATGAGCTTCTCCGGCTTGAAAAGCCAGTCTGTTTCACCCTCAAGATTAACCGTCTTCTGCACAATTTGTGGTCTCCAGACTGTACCACCATTGGCCAGAGCAGCGGTCATCGACGCCAGCTGCAACGGAGTTGTCAAAACAAAACCCTGGCCGATCGAAGTATTCACTGTTTCACCATCGTACCAACTGGTGCCAAAACGTTTCTTTTTCCACGCCCGTGTCGGTATCAATCCCGAGCGTTCTCCGCCAAAAGGAAATCCTGTCAACTCACCAAGACCTAAGCGTTGCGCGGCACTGGCGATGCGATCAATGCCGGCGTCAAGGCCGGCTCGGTAAAACCAGACGTCGCAACTCTCCTTGATCGCCTTGTGCAGATCGACTGAACCATGGCCATTCTTCTTCCAGCAACGGAACTCGCGGCTGCCCAGTTTGATCCTGCCGTCACACTGAAATTTGGTCGAAGGCGTCACGCTGCCAACTTCGAGGGCGGCAAGCGCCACGACCATTTTGAAGGTTGATCCGGGTGGATATTGACCACGCAGAACCTTGTTGGTCATCGGATGCTGCGGATTGTCAATCAGGTCGCGCCATTCGTTTCCACTGACACCGCGTGCAAACAAGGCGGGATCAAAAGTGGGGCGACTGACGAAGGCCAGGACCTCGCCATTGTTGACATCCACCGCGACAACGGCCCCGGCATTGGAACCCAGAGCCTCTTCAGCGACCTTTTGAAGAGCAGCATCGATAGTCAGGTAAAGACGCTGCCCGGGAAGCGGATTACGCGTCGTCACTTGTCGTAGTTCGCGACCTCTGACATTCACTTCGATGCGTTTCTGCCCGGCGGTGCCTCGTAACCGTTCTTCAAACATACGTTCAAGCGCGGTTTTGCCGACCATCTCACCCGAGCGGTAGCTTGAGAATGCCGGCTGGCGCAACTCGTCCTCGTCAACTTCCCCGAGATAACCGAACAGGTGGGCAGCCATTTCACCATGAGGATAAGACCGAAACGGCTTTACTTCAACAAGGATACCCGGCAGGTCAACGGAATTCTCCTGGATCTTCTCCATCGCCTGACGGCCAATGTCTTCGAGTAACGGTAGTGGCCGGTAGCGAGGCAATCCCTGCCCAGCCTTCCAGCGCTCTTCAAGCTGCTCCTCATCAATTTCAAGCAACTTTCCCAGGCTCTGAAAAAGCACTTCGCGATCGTCGATTTCCTGATGCAGGGCCGATACCGTGAATGCCGGCCGGTTGTCTACCAGCAAGGCCCCATGGCGGTCGAAAATGGTTCCTCGCGGAGCATCAATGGAAACATAACGGATACGGTTGCGTTCGGAAAGGGCACGATAATGATCGACCCCGAGAATCTGCAGGTACCACAGACGCAGGGCCAAAACAAAAAAAATGCCGGCAACGATCAACGAAGAGAGAATAAAACGGCGACGCAGGCCGGGGGTTTCATCGGGAGACGGGTTAAGACTCATAACGACTATCAAGTTTACGCAGGCCGGGCAGCTTTCTGCGAGGCAAAAGCGTACGCTGCAGCCAGACGGTCAGACGTAAAAGAACAAACGCACAGATAAAATTCATCAGTAATTGCACAGGCAGTTGCCAAAGCATCTGTGGCCAGACTCGTGACGCCTGACTGAAAAAATCCAGCGCAAAAGCCAAAACGACAGTCTGCAAAACGGTACCGGCAAGAACCAGCAGCAGCAGTAGCGCTGAGCTTTCGGTGTTTACCCGGGTCACTACTCCGCGGACGGCCAGGAATATTCCGAGCAGGACAAATCCGTTGAGCCCCGGGAAGATTCCGGCAATCCCATCGTAGCACCAACCGAGAAGATATGCCATCAGCCCGCCACGCAGCGACTCTTCGTGCAGGCCGAGGTAGATGACCAGAATCAGAAGCAGATCCGGCTTATAATATCCAGGCAAGACCAGTGGCAGAAGCACGGTCTGCAGAACAACAGCAATGCCCGCCATGGCAAGATAGATCAAGGTTCGGTTCATTGAGGGCTCCGCAACAGGACCAGGACCTCTTCAAGGTGTGAGAAATCAACCGAGGGAGTGACTGCAATCGTTTGAAAAAGGCCGAACTCCTGCCTGTCGACACTCTTTACATGACCGACCACCAAACCTTTTGGAAAGACACCACCCATGCCACTGGTCACCACCCGGTCGCCAACACTCACATCTTCCTGACGCAATACAAAATCGAAAACCAGCAGGTCCCCCTGCCCTCGACAAACGCCTCGGGCTCGATTATCCTGGAGCAGGCTCGCTATCGCCGACGAGGCATCGGTGATCAACAAAACTCTGGCAAAACGGGGACTGCTGCGCACAACACGACCGACCACTCCTTCAGCCACAACCACCGGCATCCCTTCAGTCACCCCTTGTTCACTGCCTTTGTCAATCATGACAGTACGAAACCAGCTGGAGGCATCCTCGGCAATCACCCGGGCCGGCAAGGTGTCAATCTCCTGGGCTTCCTTGAAATCAAGCAGCAGACGCAGACGTTGATTCTCCAGGCGCACTTCGTCACTCTGCGTCAAGACAGCACGCAGTGTACGATTTTCTTCGATCAACTGCCGGTTGTCTTCTGCAGTGTCTACCAGATAAAGATAACGGCCCCAGGCATCTGCAACGCCACCGATCGCCCGGTCGAGACCGGCCTGGACCGGTCCGGTCAGGCGCAGCACCACGCTTTCCAGAAAGTTCGTTTCATCCTGCTGACGCAGATTGACCGAATACCAGAGCAGCGCCACCAGAAGCAATATGCCGCCAAGCAGCAAAGGTCTATTTTTACGCCACCATTCCCACATGCATCATTCCCACGAAAAAAGAGGGCGTGAAGCCCTCTTTAGACGCTGAAAATCATAGCTGTCACACGTATTTGACACGACTGTGTTTTTCCAGAGACGATCAGGAGGCTATGGTCACCTGCTTGAGCAGATCGAGTTCATCAAGAACCCTGCCGGAACCGAGGACCACGCAGGAAAGGGGATCTTCGGCAATAACCACCGGCAGACCGGTTTCTTCACGCAGCAACTGATCAAGGTTCCGCAGCAAAGCACCGCCGCCGGCCAGAACAATTCCTTTGTCAACGATATCAGCCGCCAGTTCAGGGGGAGTTCGTTCCAGTGCGATACGCACAGCCTCAACAATGGCATTGATCGGCTCAGAGAGCGCTTCGCGAATTTCCTGGGCGCCGATCACAAGGGTCTTCGGAATGCCGCTGACCAGATCCCGGCCTTTGACTTCCATGGTTTCGACCCAGCCTTCTTTCGGTGAAGAGCTGCTTTCAGGATACGCGCTGCCGATCTGGATTTTAATTGCCTCGGAGGTCCGTTCACCAATCAGCAAATTATATCTGCGTTTGAGGTGTTGCGCAATGGCTTCGTCCATCTTGTCGCCACCGACCCGAACACTTTTCGCGTAAACAATACCGGCGAGTGAGATAATCGCCACCTCGGTGGTGCCTCCTCCGATGTCAACGATCATGTTGCCGGAAGCTTCTGTGATCGGCAGACCTGCTCCGATCGCCGCAGCCATCGGTTCTTCGATCAGGTAGACTTCACGCGCCCCGGCCGATTCGGCTGATTCCTTGACGGCACGCTTCTCAACCTGGGTGATGCCGGATGGTACGCAGATCACGATGCGGGGGCGGACCAGCGCTTTGCGATTATGGATTTTGCGAATGAAATAGCGCAGCATCTCTTCGGTGATATCAAAATCTGCGATGACGCCATCTTTCATCGGCCGGATGGCGACGATACTGCCGGGGGTACGACCGAGCATGTTCTTGGCGTCGGTGCCGACGGCCAGAACTTTCCTCTGGCCGTGCGAGTCTTTCTGCACCGCCACAACCGACGGTTCACTGACGACAACCCCTTTCCCCTTGAGATAAACCAGAGTGTTTGCTGTCCCCAGGTCAATCGCCAGATCGTTGGAGAACATACCTAATATTGCATCAAACAAGTTGATCATAATGAGTGGCATTTCCTTATAAAGTGTAAGTGTCCCGAGAAAAGGCGGGAAAATGTTGCTAACACTAGCAAAACCACCCTTCCTTTTCAAGAGATAAAAGGAAAAACTGTTGCATTTCTAAAGGTGATTGTCTAACATTCGGCCCTATTCCCGGAAGTCATAAAAACACCTCGAGGAGAAACCTG
>Ga0214472_10005090_pt1 | contig 13825 bp, 12 predicted proteins | sample RVTome_6_FD_207662 | JGI IMG/M metagenome (GOLD analysis project Ga0214472, IMG submission 207662) | Soil microbial communities from uranium-contaminated site in the Upper Colorado River Basin, Wyoming, United States - RVT140D175 | ecosystem: Environmental > Terrestrial > Soil > Contaminated >... | reverse complement strand
AGTCTCGGCCGGCTTCGTTCCAGCCGTAATCTTCGTCGCCGCATTGAGCTTCGTGCTGTGGGCCTTCCTGGGGCCGTCACCCCGGCTGAGCCATGCGCTGCTGAGCGCGATTTCCGTTCTCATCATCGCCTGCCCGTGCGCGCTCGGCCTGGCAACTCCCATGTCCGTCACCGTGGGGATGGGCCGCGCCGCTCGAGCCGGCGTTCTCTTCCAGAATGCCGAAGCTCTCGAACGCCTCGGCGAAATCGACACGCTCCTCATGGACAAGACGGGTACGCTCACCGAGGGAAAGCCTCGCATCGCGGCCATGATCACGCAGAACCCCGGCGAGCGGGACCGTATTCTCGCCCGGCTCGCGGCGGTCGAACGTGGCAGCGAGCATCCCATCGCCACAGCCATCGTCCGCGCCGCCGAGGAAAAAGGACTCTCCATCCCCCTCGCCAGTGGCGTGCAGATCAGGCCCGGACGCGGGGTTTCGGGTCTGGTCGAGGGCCGACGCCTGACCATCGGCAATGAAGCCCTCATGGACGCGGAGGGCGTGGACTACGGCGAGCTCGCCGCGCAGGTGGAATTTCTGCGCTCGGAAGGCAAGACGGCGCTCTATTTCTCGGTGGACAAGGCGGTTGCCGGCGCCCTGGCAGTGGAGGATCCCCTCAAACCCGACGCGCATGAAGTCATTCGCCACCTGCAGGACGCCGGGATTCGCGTCGTACTCATGACGGGCGATCAGGAGAGCACCGCCGCGGTGATCGCTTCGAGCCTGGGTCTCAGCGAATACGAAGCGGAGGTTGTCCCCGAGGCGAAGGCCGACATCGTGGAGCGGATGCGCGCACAAGGGCAGATCGTCGGCATGGTCGGAGACGGGATCAACGACGCGCCGGCACTGGCCGGAGCCGATGTCGGCATCGCCATGGGGAACGGCACGGACATCGCCATGGCGAGCGCGCATGTGGTGCTGGTCCACGGAGATCTCCTCGCGCTGCTGCGGGCCCGCCGCATCAGCCAACTCTCTATGCGCAACATCCGACAAAACCTGCTGCTGGCATTCCTCTACAACGCTCTGGCGATCCCCATCGCTGCCGGCGCCCTCTACCCAGTGATGGGAATGGTGCTGAGCCCAATGATCGCCGCCGCCGCGATGAGCTTCAGCTCACTATCGGTGATCGGTAACGCCCTCCGCCTGCGCGGCGCCAGGCTCTGATCTCTGTCCGCATCCGATGTGTCCTGAAGAATGTCCGATGGGACAAGAAATCAGACCCTAGCGATCCCACGCTCGGACGGCTTCGTCGGTGAAGCCGAAGTACACGACTTCCGCGCCCTCGTTGCGCAGCGCTTCTTCCACTTGGTGGCGCCGGTCGAATTCGGTGAAGAAGTACATGAAGCCGCCGCCGCCCGCGCCGCTGATCTTGCCGCCGAGGGCGCCTGCGTTGCGCGCGGCCTCATAGAGCTTCTCGATGACTGGATTTGAGATACGGTCGCTCATGCGCTTTTTGTGCATCCACGCTTCGTGTAAGAGCTGCCCGAATCCTCTGTAGTTTCCACGCAGCAATTCCTCTTTCAGCTCCGACGCGAGCTCCTTCGTGCGATCCATCGCCTCGATGGCGTCTGTGGCTCCAGCCGAGTAGTTCTGCATCTGTGTCTCGATGATCTTGCTCGAGTGGCGGCTGCTGCCGGTATAGGCCAGGACGAGGGAGTACTCGAGTTCGGCGATGGCCTCGGGGCTGATGCGGAGCGGATTCACCAGGACCTTGCCGGCTTCGAATTCCATGAAGTTGAAGCCACCGAAGGTGGCGGTGTACTGATCCTGGCGCCCGCCGTGGATGCCCAGGTCGACGCGTTCGATTTCGAAGGCGGTGCGGGCCATGTCATAGGGTGAGAGTCCGAGTTTGAGCCAGGCGTCGAATGCTCCCATCAGGGCGACGACCATGGTCGACGACGCGCCGAGGCCCGAACCGGGGGGGCAGTCGGCGTGCGTGTAGAGATCGAAGCCGCCGCGCAACTCATCGACTTGGAGCCGGCGAATCACGCCCTTGGCGAGATCCATGTTGTCGTCGTAATCGGGGACGTCGCTGTCTGCGTCGTATTCGACGCTCTGATCGAAGTCCAGAGAGTGGAGGCGCACGCGACCCCTGTCGTTGGGGACCAGGGTCACGTAGGCGTAGCGATTGATGGTGGCGTTGAGGACGCGCCCGCCGCGCTCGTCGCAGTAGGGAGAGACATCCGTTCCGCCGCCACCGAAGCTGATGCGCAGCGGTGCGCGGCAGCGGATGATCTTCGGTTTGTCAGAAGACATTGTTGGATCGTCGCTCTCTTCTAGCGAAAACGTCGGAGGATTTTCTCTGCCCGCAACAGATCGTCGGGCGTGCCGATGTCGAGAAAGGTTGCGCGATCGAAGGCCCTCGCGTAGAGACCATTCCCGATGAGCTGGGGGATGATCTCTCGTTCCAAAGAACAGCTCCGGCCGTCGGGGATGCGCTCGAGAATCTCCGGTTCGATGCGATAGAGGCCGGCGTTGATCCAACCCGCACCGCTCTCCCCGCCTTTCTCCGCGAATTCTAGCAGTTCTCCGCTCGCGTCGTCGAAGTGGACCTGTCCGTAGCGCGAAGATTGTTCCACGGCGACCAATGCCATGCTCAGCTGAGCGCCGCGCTCTTCGTGAAACTTCGCGAGTTCACCGAGAGATCCGTCGAACCAGGTATCACCGTTGAGGACGAAGAACGGGCCAGCGATCGAGGCGTGTTCGACCGCGTGGCGGATCGCCCCGGCCGTCCCGAGCGGTTGTGCTTCGGCCACGCAGCGCAGGTCGATCCCCCAGTCGTCTCGGCTCTCGACATATTGGGCCACCATCTCGGCCCGGTAGCCGGTACTCAGGACGATCTCGGTGGCGCCGTCGCGGACGAGGCGTTCGAGCACATAGCCGAGAAAGGCGCTGCCTCCGACCTCGGCCAGCACCTTCGGCCGATCGCCTACGACCTTGCGCAGGCGCTCGCCCTTGCCGCCGCAGAGGACGACGACCGCACTCATGTGTCTGCGCCTTCCATCAGATCTTCCATCGCTTCGTAGAGCCGATCCCAGGAGTATTTCTGCCGCTCGGCTTCAATTCCATGGACGAGCCTCTGCTCCCAATTCTCGAGAAAATAGCGGGCAATCGCCGAAGCGAGGCTCTCTGGGTCCTCAGGCGGTACGACGAAACCTGCCCGCTCGTGCGGCACGATTTCGGCCAGGCCTCCGACATCGCTGATGATGGAGGGGCGCCGGAATTGATAGGCGATCTGCGCGACACCACTCTGCGTCGCGCTGACATAGGGCTGGACCACGACGTCGCAGGCGCAAAAATAGCGCGACACCTGGTCGTTGGGGACGTAGTCCGCATGAAAATCCACCGCTCGTTCGATGCCCAGCCTGCGCGCCTGTTCGCGATAGGGTTTCTCGTCGTCGTAGAATTCGCCGCACACCATCAGCTTCGCGTTGGGCAGGCGCTTCAGGAGCCGCGGCATCGCCTCGAGCAGGACGTGAAGGCCCTTGTACCGGCGCACGTATCCGAAGAAGAGCAACAGCGGAGTCGTCGCATCGAGGCCGAGGAGCGCGCGCGCTTGGTGCTTGGGGATGCCCTCGCCGAAGATGTCGTAGATCGGATGCTCGATGCGGCGCGACGGTGCACGGACGCCCAGCCGCTCGAGGTCGGCCTGGACGGAATCGCTCATGACCAGCAAGCCATCACACTGGCGCAGGAAGAAGCGGCTGAGGGAGAAATCGAAGGGCCTTCGCTCGTGCGGGATGGCGTTGTCGACGACGGCAAGACCCCGCACGTCGCGACGCCGCAGCCTCCAGAGGATGCTGCCGTAGGACGGGGCGAAGAAGGGCATCCAATACTTGTAGAGGATGGCATCGGGTTGCCAGGCCGCGATCTTGTCGGCGGCGCTCCACCAACTCCACGGGCCGAGCGTATCGATCCAGCGCCGCGCGGGGATGGGATCGTCCCCAGGGTCGGTCTCGTACTGCGTCTTCCCCGGAAACAGGAATTCGGGATACTGCCGGGAAAACGTGACCGGAAGTGTCTCGTGGCCGCGCGCGCGGAGCCCACGGTCCATCGTCTCCAAGAAATGAGCGATACCGCCCCGATAGGGATGCATGCTCCCCACGAGGACGATGCGTTTGGAACGACGAGAACCCGTCAACGGCACTTCGGCTCCTTGAGTGGGCGCGAGTATAGTCGCTGGCGGTGGATGTGGCAGTGATCATTGTCTGGGTCGAAGCCGCCAGGGGCGCCCGCCTTATTCCAGCCTAGCGGCGTCGGCGTGCCTAAGTTAAGCTCCCGCTTCATTCAGCCCGGGAGCAGGCGATGACAGCGAAGACCGCGCAAGCGAAGAAGATCGCCAAGATCGAATTGCATCAACATCTGGATGGCTCGATCCCCGCCGCCGTGACCTGGCGCATCATGAAGCGCTACGGGCTGAATCCGGTCGAGAGCCTCGGCGAGATGAGGAAATTACTCCAACTGCAGCCGGAAGAAGAGGGCTCGCTGCTGAGCTATCTCGACAAGTTTCACTACCCGATGTGGATCACCCAGTTCTACGAGAACATCGTCGAGGTGACCCTCGCCGTAGTTGCCAGCGCCGCCAAGGACGGCGTCAAACTCATCGAGTTGCGGTATTCACCGATGATCCACGTCTACGCCGGGCTCACGGTGCGCCAGGCGATCCGCAGCGTCTTGGCCGGCCTCAATCAGGCCAAGGAAAAGTACGGAATCGAGGTCGGTCTGATCGTGATCGCCATGCGCCAGCACGGGCCGCATGTCGCGAAGATTCTCGCGCGGGCCGCGGTCAGCGAATCGCAGTGGCTGCACGATCGGACGGGGGTCATCGGCTTCGACATCGCCGGAGCCGAGCGCGGCAACCCCCCATCGCTCTTCAGCAAGGCCTACGACATCGCCCGCAAGGGTGGCCTGGGGCTGACGGCGCACGCGGGCGAGGACGAGGGTCCCGGCTATATCTGGCAGGCCATCGACGACCTGGGATGCACCCGCATCGGTCATGGCTGCAGCGCGATCGCCGACAAGGAGCTGCTGAGGCGCATGAGGAGGGACCGTATCCTCGTCGAATGTGCCCCCACCTCGAACTACCAGACGGGCGCGGTCGCCAAGGGCGAGCGGCATCCCATCTTCATCTTCCTCGAGAATGACGTGCCGGTGGCTCTCTGCACGGACAATACGACGGTGAGCAATACATCCCATTCGAGGGAGAGTGCGTTCTTCTGGGATGAGCTCGGAGCCACGACGATTCGGGGGATCCATCAACAGGCGCGCCAACACAGCTTCATCGGCAAGGGTCATCCGCCGCTCAACGGCCCGTCGTGACCACCATCGCGGCGACGCTCGCGCTGCTCTTGATCGGCGCGGCGATCTTCTTTCGTCGCAATCGGCGGCTGCATGTCCCGATGATCGCCGCGGCGTTTGCGATCGACCTGGCACTCGTCCTCTATGTCGAGCTGAGTAAACACGCCGTCGGATCCGTCCTCCACCACGGCGGAACTCTGCTCTGGTTCCACGCCATCGTCTCGGCGATCATGTTCATTCTCTATCTCGTCCAAATGAGACTGGGATTGCGGCTCCTGCGAGGCAACCACCTCACACGCCGTGCGCACCGTCGCATTGGTGTTGCCTTCGTCGCGCTACGGCTGGTCAACTACATCACCAGCTTCATGGTGTGACTCAGGCGGGGATCGAATGTGAGGCAGGGGGGGCTGACGCACGTGCGCCCGCCTCGCGACGTCACCGACTCTGGCTGGCCTCGCCTGCGATCTCCAGCTGATGCTGAATGACCGCGCCGCGCCCGTCGGAGACCCGAACCTGAACCGTGCGCGCCTCGGCGGCACCTTCGAACACCCACTGCAGGACGCCAGTTTCCGCGTTCCAGTCATAGTTGGCCGGGACGCCTTGGAAGGCCACTTCCAGGGAATCGCCATCGGGATCATCCAGATCGAACTTGATGCTCAGGAGCCGAGTGCCATCCTCGGTCGTGCGCACGGTCGCCTGACCGATCTCACCGATGGTGGGCGGCAGATTGGTGATGATGAACTCACGCGGCGTGAACGGTTGCGAATAGGCGGCGCCGTCGAATGCCCGCACGGTGACCCCGATCGTCTGGCCCTTCGAGAGGTCTCTCAGAGAGACTTTTGAACCCTGGGCGCCCGCGAATCGCTCGCCGTCGAGCTTCCAGTCGAATTCGAAGCTCATCGGCTCGTTGTCGGGATCGGTTGCCGCGATGTGGCATTCGAGCGTGTTCCCTGCGTCCCGTGCGGGAGCGAGGCTCACGCTTGTCACGCGGGGTGCGGAGTTGAGGACCGTGATCTGGCAACTCTCCACGACGCTCTTTCCGTCGTCGCCCAGATGCACAAGCTCGACGATGTCGTCGCGATGAAAGAAATTCGACTCCAAGAAGGCGCCTCGGTGGATCTCTTCGCCGTTGACGCGCCAGGAGAGTCGTTCGAATCGAGGATCGTTTGACCCGTCGAGGCTACCGAAGCCGGACATGAAATCGAGGCCTCCGGCCTGGAGTCTGTGATAACTGTAGACTTCGCGTGGACTGATGTGGAGACGATCCGGGGCCTCGAATGCCGCGTGGCTGTTGGACCGCTGCGGCTGTTTCGAGCCGCCGCAACCGCCGATCGCTAGCAGGCACAGCGCGGCAAGCCACGAAGTAAAGAACTTCGCGGCCGTGCCGTTCGTCGAGGAGCCTGAGTTCATTTTGCAGCCGGTCCTCTTATTACTGCGGGACGTCTGCGCGCAACACGCCTGTCTGGGGCGTCACTTCCTGGCGGTAGTTCAGGTCCTGGGGCACCTGCCCGCGGACGCTGGCATGGCTGCCCTCGCTGCGGAACATGACGACGGACGCCTCGATGCCATCCGGGCCGCGGCGGCCAAAGACGGTTGCGCGCTGACCGCGATAACGGCTCAGGTCGGGCATGCGATTGGGGTCGCGCGGGCGCGGGAAGACCGAAGTCGCCGGCGTGATGCGGATAGTATCGTGGCCGACGCGGAGTCCGTTCGAACCCAGGGTGAGCTCTCCTTCGAGGCGCACGGGCTCGAACTGCGGTTGATTCTTCTCCGCCTGGCGGGTGTGCTTTCCCTGCACGGGGATGCGCGCGCTGCGATCGATCCGCATCGTACGACTGCTCTCGGCGGTCGCCATGCCGACGGTGGCCACGATCGCCAGCAGCACGGTGCCGGCGCCGAGGATTCGATGGATATTGCGTTTCATGACTTCAATTCCTCTCATCATCACTGAGATTGGGTTTGGGCGCCCTGGGCGTTGGTTCCAGCCGTGCGCTCGCGCCACGACCGGACGAGCATCGTCTGCGGCGGGATGGCGAGCTGGCTGACGTTGAGCCGGGAATCGCTCGTTTGGATGATCAGTGAGCCGTCTCCAAGGCTGATTACAGGCCGCGATGCGATGCCATCGCCTGCCGACTCTCCACGTCCCGAGATATCGCTCGTGGGCTCCTCGGTGTCCGGGTCGATGTTGGCACCGCTGAGATAGTCGACACCGTAGACCCACGATTCGCCACCGGCCGAGCAGGGTTCGGCGTTTGGCGCGAAGGAGCTGAAGTAGACCACACCGGAGACGACGGCCGCGGGTTCGATCACTCGTTCCTTTGCGTCCTTGGTCAGATCGAAGTACCAGCCATGCGTGCCGGTCACGTCGCCGATCGAACTCGTCTGATCGGCGAGGTCACTCGGCCCATAGGTCGCGAACGCGCCGTGGATATCATCCGTGACCGCATAGAAGGTCTGCTGATCCACCGTGAGCATGTCGGAGCCCTGAAGAAAGCGACCGCTGCCGAAGAAGACCATCAGCTCATTCGATTCCGTCGTCGCCAGCGTCGGCCGCGCCTGAATCGGTTTGCCGCCGGTGTCGAACAGCTTCTCGATCTGCCAGTCGTCACCAGAGATTCTCTTGAATCGCCACATGTTGCCGGCCAGATCTCCCTGGTAGACGTAGTCATCGTAGCCGTCGAAATCCATGTCCAGGGCGACGGCCTCGCCGCACATGTTGATGTCGGCGATGGAGCTCATCAGATAGGTTCCCACCAACAGCGCACCGGTCGATGCGTCGATGAGGTTCACGTACGCGTTGCCGCCCACATCCGGGGCGCTCCCGGTCCAGAGGGCCGTGTAGCTCGGGGTCCGAACGACGGCGGGTTTGGTGTACGAACTACCCAAGATCGGATAGCTGTATTCCCAGAGTGGAACAGGGTTGCCCGGATAGGTGATGTCGATGGCGAAGTAGCTGTCGCCGCCGGTGCGCTCGCCGCCGAAGAGGACGGTGCGCCAGGCGCCGTTGACATAGACATCGCTTACGATCGGGGTCAGATCCACCGTGGTCTGATGACAATACTCCGGATCCATGAGTGACGAGAGTTTACCCATCGTACCCGTCGGCACATAGCCCCACGCTTCCTGTCCGCTGTCGGCATGGAACGAGTGGAGGATGCCGTCGTTCGCACCGACATAGATCATGCGCTCGCGGTCGTAGTGAGCCGCGAGGAAGTTCTGGTACTCCTGTGTCAGGAGGAACAGCGCCGGGGTACCGACCACGACTGGGGTCGAGTAGACCAGGTCCCCCAGTTTCCAGCCGTTACGGCCTCGCATGCCGTCGACATCATCACCGCGCGTGAAGTTGATGATGTCCGTGGCCTCGTCCACGTCGATCGCACCGAGGTCGGCCATGAGATCGTTGGCTGCGTTCGCATCGAAGCTGATGGTGCTGCCATTGTAAAGCGTGAAGAGATTCCGAGTATTCGCGGCGCGGGTACGGAGAAGGTTGCCAGCTTCCCAGACCGGGACGTCGCCGTTCGCGTAGGGAAGCGAGTAGGCCTCGAGATATCCTCTCCAGAGACCCGGCAGGAACTTGCCGCGATAGAGATGGTTGTCGTCGCCAGACTCGGTGGAGACGACGGCGACGGCCGAACCGGCGGAGATGCGATTCAGGATGTCCGCAATGACGGTGCCGAGCGAGGCGATGAGCGATTCAGTGTCCCACGCCGAGTTGTAGAGACCGCCGCCGTTGATCGCAGTGTCTACGACGAGCGGCGCGTTGATTCCGAAGCCGATCGTGTACGTGTTCACGAACTGATCACCGTCCAGATCGCTCCGCATGTCTTCGTGTGCCAGATAGTACGCGACATCGTCCATCCAGTCGGAACAATCGGAGTTGGCCCCGATGAGGCCGATGCTGTCGCAGTTGCCAGGGTCTCTGCCATCGCCGTCCTGATCGCCGATCCAGGCCGGCACGTTGAGATCCTTCGTCGGATAGCCGTCGGTCACGAAGACGATGTAGTTGCCTTGACACGCTTCCTGGATGGGCGCGGAGGCGTCGGATTTCTGGAAGTAGGTCAAGGCGGTGAGCAGCGTTTCGGCGGACGGCGTATAACCGCCACCGGCGACGCCGTCGATGGTCGTGCGCAGACTGGCTACGCTTGTGCCAACCGGAGAGCGGAGCACGCCGCCCACCTGTCCATTGAAGGTCATCAGGCCGAAGCGCAGGCCGGCGGCACGATCCAGAAGGAGGTTCAGGGCCAGGTGCGCCGAGTCCATCAACGTGAGGGTCGGAACCAGGGCACGCTGCTCGGCGGTGGCGTGGTAGAAGATCCAGTTGAGATAGTTGCCAAAGTACTGACCACTCTGTCCGTTCGGCCCCGCCGATGCCAAGAACTCCGGCTCGACGATTGAAGTATCCGCCAGCGCGGCGTTGAAGTCCGAGGGCGCCACCAGGGCAGGCGTGGCGGGTGCAAAGTAGTAGGTCGTGAATCTGCCAAAGGGGCCCGACCAGGCGGTCGCCTCGACATAGTCCTCGTGATAGATGTGATGATTCATCGACCCCGAAGAATCGAGGATCAAGAGCACATTGGGCGGCACGACGCCCTGTTGAACGATGAGCGGCGTATCACAGGCAGGCGTCGCGCCCGCCGGCGTAGCCCCGATCGCGACGACGAGCATCGTGACGGCGACGCAAAGCTGCGTGAAGAGGGCGTGGTTAGGGCGAAGCATAGGTCTCACCTGTCCTAATTGTTGTAACTACCGATAGCCAGGCGGCTAACGACGAGGCTCACGTTGCTTTCCCCCTTGGACACACCTTCGCCGTGCGAATCTACGACGTAGTAGTAATCCATGAAGCTCGTGTCGTTTCCGAATCGGTGCATGCGAGCCCCCCCCTCGGCTCCCGAGCGCATCCGAATCGCGTAATCGAATTTCTGCTCCGCTTGTGGGGCGGTCATCGTCCTGTTCTGTGTCTCGTAGACGCGCATGCTGGTCGCGAAGTCCAGGACGAATGGCGGTCTCGGTCGATTGCGAAGCCATGCGATGGCTTCCTCGCCGCCAGAATCCGCGGAGACGAACGCATTGACATGGACTCGATCATTGAAGGTCGAGCGACGTTCGTTGATGGCGAGGCTTGCCGCCACGAGGGCGAAGACCCCCAACAGGCTCAATGCGAGCATCGCGTTGACCAGGCCCAGCCCGGATTCGCCGGTAAAGAACTTGGTCCATCGTTCGTTTCGCATTCTGTCTTCTTTCTCTCGGACGTCGGACATCAGGAAGTCGAGTCGTTGCGGAGCGAGACGTTGCTCGACCAGGTGCGGTCGATTCCGTCGGCTCCCGTGACGGTAAAATCGAGGCGGATGCGGCGAACCCGGGCACGATTCGCGTCATCCAGGGGGACAGGAAGGAGTTCAGCTCCTGCAGCCGTGAAGTAGTGACAGCTGAAGTCGAGGACACGGCTCATGACCGTGAATGCTCCCGCACCGGTCGCACGCAGCAGATTCTGATTGATGTCGTCCCAGACATAGGTGATCTGCTCGGCGGGCTCGTTCACCGAATCGATGATTCCGTCGCCGTTGAGGTCGCTCGAGAACTGGATGGCGCTCGGGAACGCGGCGATGATTCCATCGAATCCGATGTTGCGCGCGTCGCTCCCGGCCGAACGTAGTTCGGAGGAGATCATCCCCGACACGAGTCTCAGCTCCGATTGGCTGGCACTCATGTCTCGGGAGTCGTAATAGGCATTCTGCGTCGAGAGAAAGACCGAGAAGATCACCGCGCCGGCGACGGCCGCGAGGCCCATGCCGAGCACGATTTCCATGATGGTCATTCCGCGCTGATTTGCCAGCGAACGCACTGGAAGTGTCTTCTGAGTGGTATTCGTCATCGGGACGCCTGCTTGCTGGCCATGGTGAGCTGCTGCGTTGCTCCCTCGTACTCCCAGCTCACGCTGACCTGAATCTCCTGCAGGAAAGGGTTGGCAGGGTCGGGGACGAGGTTGACGACATAGTCGAAAACGCCCGTAGTGGCCGAATCCGGTAGTGCCGTGGCGAAACCGGCTGCGCGTGCGCCTTCGATGAGATCGTGGGCGAGCTGAGTCGCTTGGCCTTCCCGCATGGACTCCGAGATCTGTCGACGGGCGCGGAACTGAATCGATGCCAGCGGCAGAATGGCCACGGCGAGGATCGTGAAAACGGCCATCATCTCGATCAGACTGAAACCGCGCTTCGAGCGCAGCTTCTTCGCGATGTGAAATGGGAGTTTCATTGCACCTCCATCTCCACTTTCCCCGTGGGCAGGATCTGGAAGTTGTGACTTCGCTGCTGGCCCGTGATGGCCACTTCGGTGGGCTGGACGAGACCCCACGGGAAGATCAGAGGATCACCGGACGCGGCGAACGAGAGCCCTCCGGCGTAGTCGCGCGAGCGCACCATGTTGGAGTCGGCGGCATCCATCACGCTGTAGCCACTCGCTCCGAAGTCCAAGATGAGCGTCCGGCCCGTGGCCTTGGATTCGGAGATCGCGAGCCTGAGATCCGACTGCAATTCGCTGGCGGCGCGATCGTAGCGGGCGCGCCGGAGACTGTTGTTGAAACTCGGTACTGTAACGGCCAATGCGATCCCCAGAATCACGATGGCCACGGACATTTCCGTAAGACTGAAGCCAGCGTCTCGTCGAAGCCGGGTGTGCACTGATGCGGTGTGGTAGCTGTTCATGGCCGATCCCCAGATGTTGTTTCCCCGCATCCGGCAACAGCAGTCCACATGCCAATGAACAGAAAACTTTTTCCACGTCGAAACTCGCTGCGACGGACCTGGGGCCGTGTCTCAACGCTTCTCAGCGTGTCTCAACTGGTATCATCAGGTACTTGACAGATCTTCTCGATCTGTGCTTGCGAATTGCGCGCGCGCCAAATCACCACCCTGCAGCACGCAAGCGAATGCAATGGGGATCGCGCAGCATGCAACGGCGTGGCCGGGCCGAAACCACGACGGGAACGCACGCGGACGCGCACGCAGCGTCGAGGCATCTCGAGGCAGGGCTCAGGCTCTGGCGGACTCCTGCGCAATCGCCGGAGGATCACGGTGGAGAGTCCGAGCGAAGTTTTCGCTCTGCTCGCGCAGGCCTGCCTCGACCGCGTTCGCGGTGTCGAGTCCGTGTTCGGCGGCGTACTGACGGACTTCGTGAGTGATCTTCATCGAGCAGAACTTGGGGCCGCACATCGAGCAGAACTGCGCGACCTTTGCGGCGTCGCTCGGCAGAGTCTCATCGTGATAGCTCTGTGCGCGTTCGGGATCGAGCGCAAGAGCGAATTGGTCCCTCCACCTGAAATCGAAGCGAGCGCGGCTGAGGGCGTCGTCCCATTCCTGGGCTCCGGGATGACCCTTGGCCAAATCTGCGGCGTGGGCGGCGATCTTGTAGGCGATGACTCCTTCGCGCACATCCTCGCGATTCGGGAGGCCGAGGTGTTCCTTGGGCGTCACGTAGCAGAGCATCGCGGTCCCGTACCAGCCAATCATGGCGGCGCCGATGGCACTCGTGATGTGGTCGTAGCCGGGGGCGATGTCCGTCACGAGTGGTCCGAGGGTGTAGAAGGGTGCCTCGTGGCAGAGTTCCATCTGCAGGTCGACGTTTTCCTTGATCTTGTGCATCGGCACGTGACCCGGCCCCTCGATCATGACCTGAACGTCGTGTTTCCAGGCCTTTTCCGTCAGCTCTCCCAGAGTCCGGAGCTCGGCGAACTGGGCCTCGTCGTTCGCGTCGGCGATGCTGCCGGGGCGGAGACCGTCGCCGAGGGAGAATGCGACGTCATAGCGCTTCATCAACTCGCAGATTTCCTCGAAATGCGTGTACAGGAAGTTTTCCTTGTGATGCGCGAGGCACCACTTGGCCATGATGCTGCCGCCGCGACTCACGATGCCAGTGACCCGATTCGCCGTCATGGGCACGTAGCGTAGCAAAACGCCCGCGTGAATCGTGAAATAGTCCACTCCTTGCCGCGCCTGTTCTTCCAGGGTCTCGAGGAAGATATCGATATTGAGATCTTCGGGCCGTCCGTCCACCTTCTGCAGGGCCTCGTAGATCGGCACGGTCCCGATGGGGACGGGGCTGTTTCGCAGGATGGCTTCGCGGGTCTCGTGGATGTCTTCGCCCGTGGAGAGGTCCATCACCGTGTCCGCACCCCAATGCACGGACCAGTGGAGTTTTTCCACCTCTTCGGCGATGCCACTCGATGTCGCCGAGTTGCCGATGTTGGCGTTGATCTTCACCAGGAAATTGCGGCCGATGATCATCGGCTCCAGCTCGAGATGCCGGATGTTCGCGGGGATGATCGCCCGTCCGGCCGCGACCTCATCGCGGACGAATTCGGGCTTCATGTTCTCGCGCAGCGCGATGAAGCGCATTTCCTCCGTGATCTCGCCCTTGCGCGCGCAGTGCATCTGGCTGAAGTTGCGATCGCCCCGAGCCATTCGTCGCGCGATCCACTCGGCGCGCAGCGGCGCGATT
>Ga0214472_10005088_pt1 | contig 13827 bp, 9 predicted proteins | sample RVTome_6_FD_207662 | JGI IMG/M metagenome (GOLD analysis project Ga0214472, IMG submission 207662) | Soil microbial communities from uranium-contaminated site in the Upper Colorado River Basin, Wyoming, United States - RVT140D175 | ecosystem: Environmental > Terrestrial > Soil > Contaminated >... | reverse complement strand
CGAACCCGGACGAAGCCGACCTTCTTGCCCTGCGCGCGCATCTTACGGACGGCGACCTTGACCGGCATCGCCAGCGTGCCCATGCCGACCAGCGCGATCTCGGCGTCTTCCATCATGTAGCGCTCGATGAAGGGTTCGCCGCCGCGCCCGAACTTCTTGTTCAGGTCCTCGTAGGCCTCGATGATGACGCTGCGGGCGCGCCGGGCCGCCATGTCGTTCTGCTTGCGCATCTCCATCAGCCAGTCTTCGTTGGCCTGCGGAGCGATGGTGATCGGGTTATCGGGGTGCAGCTGCTTGTCGCCGCGATCGTAGGGCGGCAGGAAGCTGTCCACCATCTTTTGGCTCGGCACCTTGACGATGGCTTGGCTGTGAGTGAGGAAGGCGCCGTCGCAGCTGATGGCGCAAGGCAGCCTGACCCGCGTGTCTTCCGCCACCCGGTAGGCGATCAGCGCCGTATCCAGCGCCTCCTGGGCGGTTTCCACCCAACACAACATCCAGCCGAGGTCGCGCACCGCCAACGCGTCGTTGTGCTCGACCCCGAAGGCGCCCGGATCGTCGAGCGCCCGGTTGCCGACCATCGCCACCATCGGCAGCCGAAGGCCTGCGGTCACCGCCAGCGCCTCGAAGGCGTAGAACCAGCCGACGCCGCTCGAGCCGACGAACACGCGGGCGCCGACGGCGGACGCGTGCTTGACGATCTCGAACTGGGAATGCTCGCTCTCGGCGACGATGTATTCGCAATCGAAGTCGCCGTTGGAGATCATCCCCGCCACGTACTGCATGACGGTATCGTAGGGACGGATCGGGTAGGCGGTGATCACGTCCACGTCGGCGAGACGGCAGGCGTGGGCGATGGCCTCGCTGCCGCTAATCAGTTCCTCGTGCTCGCCGGTGTCCCGGGGTGCGGCCGGCTTCTTGGCTGTCGCCGTCTTAGGACTCATTGGCAATCTCCTCCGCGTATTGGCCGACATGGTGGAAGCCATGCGACCGTGCCGGTTTGTTGCTGATCTTCTCGGTCAGCCAGACGGCGTACTTCTTCTTGTCCTTGCGCCACATCTCCCACTGGCTGTTGTTGTCCTCGAAAGCCTCTTCGTTGACCATGGTGATGCAGTCCTCGACCGGGCACACGGCCTCGCACACGCCGCAGCCGCAGCAGGCCTGCATGTTGGCGTCGTAGAAACCGTCCGGCGAGATGTCGAAGCAGGTGTCCGGGCAGTTGAGCCAGCACAGCGTGCACTTGGTGCAGGTGTCGAAATTGATCGCCGGCCGCATGGTGCGGGTCGAGAACTTCTTGAACGTCTCGTTGCGTCCCGGCACGTAGCCGCCTTCCCAGCCGGCGACGTTTTTCTGTTCCGACTTCTGGCCGCGGATGACCAGGCCTTCCTCCATCTTGGTCCAGCCCGGCAGGTCGAAGGAGAACGGAATCTCCTCGCTGCCCTGCTCGGCGCCGACCGGGCTCGTCGAGGCGGCGTCGTAGGCCTTCTTGGCGGATGCCACCTTCTTGTCGTTCTTCCACTGGTCCTTGATCGCGCTGAGGATCGAATCGATGCTGACGATGTGCGGCGCCACCTTGGCCAACGCGCCCAGCAGGCGCACGTCGGTGTGGTCGTCCTTGTACACCCACAGCCCCGAGAAGCTGGCCGCCGCCTTGACGGTGGCGAGCTTGTAGGGCGCCCCCTTGCGGTGGATGATCTTGATCAGCTTGTTGGCGGATTGGGTCGAAACGACCAGCAAGGTGCCGTTCTTGGCCAACAGCTTGTTGATCGGCTGCAGGCCGTACCAGGCCCACGATTCGACACCTTTGCAGAGAGTGTCGTCGCAGGAGATGGTAACGTCGTTGTTGTTGGGCTCGTAGCGCGACAGGAACTCCTGCAGTTCGTCCTCGGTATCGGAAACGACAGCGAATTGCTTGGCGGGGATGCCGTTGCGTTCGGGCGAATCACCGTAGCGCCCGAAGGCAATACCGATCTTCCCCTCCTTTCTGGCGGCAAAAACAATCCCGCGGCAGATGTTTTTGGCCAGCGTCTTTTGGAAGATGCCGCGATAGACGACTTCCACGGAACCTGTGCTCATTCCGATCCCTCCCGGACCTGATGGTTGGTGGATATGGAATTGGTGGTTATGGAAAACGCGATGCGAGGCCTCCCTTGTAGAGAGGGCCTGGGAAAGTCACCTGGTCGACAATATCCCAGGCACTTTTGGAACAATCTTGATCTTAGACCTTTGTCCAAATCGAGGGAAGGCGAAAACGGCGATTCACCTTAGCGAATATGTGGGGTTCCGTGGCTTTCCGGAGTCCCGTGTAGGGGCTTCGCGGGAGGAAATGGCCGTCATCTACGGTTTCCGGGCTGATCGAGGGCAGCTATGGCCGAGTCCCCCGCTGGGCGGCCCGGAAAACCGAGGCCTCTGGGGCGAAAAGCAGCGAATTCCGGCTTGCCAAAGAAGGTATCTGGAGTATTGTATACCAGAATCCAACAGCATCCCCGCGCCAGTGCTCGATTCTGAGCGTCGGCGTATTCGAGATGTCGGACCGCACCGTGGCACACGCCGAACTCAACGTCGAGCCGATCGACGCCAATTTCAGCCTCAAGGACAAGATCTACGAATCGCTGAAGCAGGCGATTACGTCGATGAACATCTATGCCGACGACGCCGAACTCCGGCTCGACGAACGGCGGCTCTCCGAGAAGCTCGAGATCAGCCGCACGCCGGTGCGCGAGGCCCTTGCCCGCCTCGAACAGGAAGGGCTGGTCTACATCGTACCCCGGCGCGGCGTCTACATCGTACGCAAGACCAAGGCCGAGATCCTGGAAATGATCACCGTGTGGGCGGCGCTCGAAGGAATGGCGGCGCGGCTGATCACCCAGAACGCCAGCGACGAGGAGGTCGCCTCGCTGCGTAGCATGTTCTCCACCTTCGAGGGCGAAACGGTGCAGGCCAAGATCGACGAATATTCCGGCACCAACATCCGCTTCCACCAGGCGATCCTCAAGATGAGCCATTGCAAGCTGTTGACAGAGATGGCCGATAACCTTTTTATCCACATGCGCTCGATCCGAGCGCGGACGATCGCCGAGCAAGACCGCGCCAACCGTTCCATCATCGACCACATGCACATCATCGAGGCATTGGAGAAGCGCGACACCGAACTGGCCGAACGGCTGGTTCGCGAGCACACCTTTAACCTCGGCGCGCACGTCGAGAAACACGTCAACTACCTGGAATAACCGCCCTCGGACTTATCGCCAGGACGATCAACTAGTGAAGGAACACCTATGTCCATGTCGAACACGGCGGCGGACACGCTCGCCAAGAAAAGAACATCGGCCAACGACGGTCCGGAGGCCGGCACGCTGACCGACGGGTTTCATCTCGTCATCGACGCGCTCAAGCTCAACAATATCAACACGATCTACGGCGTGCCCGGTATCCCGATCACGGACCTGGGCCGGTTCGCGCAAGCCGCAGGCATGCGCGTGCTGTCGTTCCGGCATGAACAGAACGCGGGCTACGCGGCGGCGATCGCGGGGTATCTCACGAAGAAGCCCGGCATCTGCCTCACCGTGTCGGCGCCCGGGTTCCTCAACGGGTTGACGGCCCTGGCACACGCCACGACCAACTGCTTTCCGATGATCCTGATCTCGGGCTCGTCGGAGCGCGAGATCGTCGACCTGCAGCAGGGCGATTACGAAGAGATGGACCAGCTCGCCGTTGCCAAGACGCTGTGCAAGGCGGCCTATCGCGTGCTGCGTGCCGAAGACATCGGCATCGGCATCGCGCGCGCTATCCGCGCGGCCGTTTCCGGCCGTCCGGGCGGCGTCTACCTCGACCTTCCGGCGAAGCTCCTGGGCCAGACCATGGACGCCGAAGCGGGCGCCCGGTCGCTGGTCAAGGTCGTCGACGCTGCGCCGAGCCAGCTTCCCGCGCCCGAAGCGGTCCAGCGCGCGCTCGATGTCCTCAAAGGCGCCAAGCGGCCCCTGATCATCCTCGGCAAGGGCGCGGCTTACGCGCAGGCCGACGAGGATATCCGGGCGCTGGTGGAGAAAAGCGGCATTCCTTACCTTCCCATGAGCATGGCCAAGGGCCTGCTGCCCGACACCCATCCGCAGTCCGCGGGCGCGGCGCGCTCCTTGGTGCTGAAGGAATCGGATACGGTGATGCTGATCGGCGCCAGGCTCAACTGGCTGCTGTCGCACGGTAAGGGCAAGACTTGGGGCAATCAGCCGAAGAAGTTCGTGCAGATCGATATCGAACCCAAGGAGATGGATAGTAACGTCGAGATCGCGGCTCCTGTTGTCGGCGATATCGGATCCTGCGTCAAGGCGCTCCACGACGCCATGGGCGACGGCTGGGCGTCGCCGCCTTCCGAATGGCTCAAGGCGGTCAACGCCATGAAACGGACCAACCTGGAAAAGATGGCGCCGAGGCTGCAGAACAACAACGTGCCGATGGATTTCCACGGCGCGCTGGGCGTTTTGCGCACGATAATCAAGGAGCGCCCGGACACCATCCTGGTCAATGAAGGCGCCAACACGCTCGATTTCGCGCGCGGCATCATCGACATCTATAAGCCGCGGAAGCGGCTGGATGTGGGGACCTGGGGCGTGATGGGCATCGGCATGGGCACCGCCATCGCGGCCGCCGTGGAAACGGGCAGCCCCGTTCTGGCCGTCGAGGGCGACAGCGCCTTCGGGTTCTCGGGCATGGAGGTCGAAACCATCTGCCGCTACAAGCTGCCGGTTTGCGTGGTCGTCTTCAACAACAACGGGATCTACCGGGGCACCGACGTCAATCCCTCCGGCGGCTCGGACGTTGCGACCACGGTCTTCATCGAGGGCGCCCGCTACGACAGGATGATGGAAGCCTTCGGCGGCGTCGGCGTCAACGCGACGACGCCCGATGAATTGAGCCGCGCCGTGAACGAGGCCATGGATTCCGGCAAACCGACGCTGGTCAACGCGGTCATTAACCCGAAGGCCGGCACCGAAAGCGGCCGTATCGGCAATCTCAACCCACAAAGCGTCGTCGCCAAGAAATAGCCAAGCCGAATAAAGTCAACTCTCAACCAAGGGAAACGCATGATGAAAGCCCTGGAAGGCGTTCGCATTCTCGACATGACCCACGTGCAGTCCGGACCGACGTGCACGCAACTGCTCGCCTGGTTCGGCGCCGACGTGATCAAGGTCGAGCGGCCGGGCACCGGCGACATAACCCGCCAGCAGCTGCGCGACATCAAGGACGTCGACAGTCTGTATTTCACCATGCTGAATGCCAACAAGCGCTCGATCACGCTCGACACAAAGACCGATGATGGCAAGGCGATCTTCACCAGGCTGATCGAGAAATGCGACGTTCTGGTCGAGAACTTCGCGCCTGGCGCCCTCGACCGCATGGGCTTCACCTGGAAGCGCATCCAGGAGATCAACCCGCGCATCATCTACGCCTCGGTCAAGGGCTTCGGCCCCGGCCCCTATTACGACTGCAAGGTCTACGAGAATGTCGCCCAGTGCACCGGCGGCTCCGCCTCCACCACCGGCTTCGATGACGGCCCGCCGATGGTCACCGGCTCGCAAATCGGCGATTCCGGCACCGGCCTGAATCTGGCCCTCGGCATCGTGACGGCGTTGTTCCACCGCGAGAAATCCGGCCGCGGCCAACGGGTCGAATGCGCCATGCAGGACGGCGTGCTTAATCTCTGCCGGGTCAAGCTGCGCGACCAGCAGCGCCTGCGGCGCGGGCCGCTCAAGGAATATCCGCAGTTCCCGAACGGCGAATTCGGCACCGCGGTGCCGCGCGCCGGCCACGCCTCCGGGGGCGGGCAGCCGGGTTGGATGGTGCGCTGCGCGCCGGGCGGTCCCAACGACTACATCTATGTCATCATCCAACCGCAGGGCTGGGCGTCGCTGATGGAGACCATCGGCCGACCGGAGCTGATCACGGCGCCGCATTGGGCGACGCCCGAGGTGCGGCTACCGAAGTTGGACCAGTGCTTCGAGATCATCGAGGGCTGGACGTTGACCAAGACCAAGTTCAAGGTCATGGAAATCTTCAACCAGCACGACATCCCGTGCGGCCCAATCCTCAGCATGGAGGAACTGGCCGAGGAGCAAAGTCTGCGCGCCTCCGGCACGGTGGTCGAGGTCGATCATCCGCAACGCGGCAAGTATTTGACTGTCGGCAACCCGATCAAGCTTTCGGATTCGCCGACCAAGGTCGAGCGTTCGCCGCTGCTGGGCGAGCACACCGAGGAGGTCCTGAAGGACGTCGTCGGCTACAGCAACAGCCAGATCAAGGCGGCCAGGGAAGCCGGCGCCATCTAACCGCCGGCTGCCCGCAACGGAAACCGCGGGAGGGAGGAACCGAACATGCGCATCATCGTCAACGGCCAACAGGCGTTCGGCAAGGCGTGCCTGGAAGCGATGCTCGAACGCGGCGACGACGTGGTCGCTGTCTATTGTGCGCCGGATAAAGAAGGCAGGCCGGTCGATCCGATCAAGGAGTTCGCGCTCGCCAAGGGTCTGAATCTGATTCAACCGCCGAACTACAAGGACAAGGCGGTGCTCGACCAGATGCGGGCCCTGAAGCCGGATCTGATGGTGATGGCTTACATGATCATCTTCGTGCCTGAGGAAGCCCGCAGCATCCCGACCGAGGGCTCGATCTGCTTCCATCCGTCGCTGCTGCCAAAGCACCGCGGCCCGAGCTCGATCAACTGGCCGATCATGGGTGGCGCTACCAAGACCGGCCTCACCATCTTCTGGCCCGACGACGGGCTCGACGAGGGCGATATCCTGTTACAGAAGGAGGTCGATATCGGTGCCGACGACACCCTCGGCACGATTTATTTCGACAAAATCTTCCCGCTCGGCGTCAAGGCGGTGCTCGAGGCCATCGATCTGGTGAAGGCCGGCAAGGCGCCGCACATCAAGCAGGACGACACCAAGGCCACTTACGAAAGCTGGTGCAAAAACGAGCACGCCGAGATCGACTGGTCGAAGCCGATGGCTGAGGTCTACAACCTGATCCGCGGCACCAACCCACAGCCGGGCGCGTGGACGCGGCACGGCGGCAAGGAGCTCAAGATCTTCGACTGTGCCAAGGTGCCCGGCGCCAAGGGCAAGCCAGGCGAGGTGATCGAGGTGGCGGGTGATTCGTTCACGGTGGCCGCCAAAGGCGGCGGCATCCGCATCATGCGCGTCAAGCCCGCCGACGACAAAAAGATCGCCGCCGCCGACTACATCGCCAAAAGCAGCCTCAAGAAAGGCGCGATGCTGGGAAGCGCCAAGGCCTGATCCCGGCGAACCAGAGACACACGCCCCATCCCGGCCGCGACCGCTGGATGGCAAGCATTCGTTAAACAGAGATTTTGATCAAGGAGGGGACACCCCCATGCCTAAGAGCGATATCCAAATTGCCCGCGAATCGAATATGAAACCGATCACCGAAATCGGCCGCAAGCTGGGCATTCCGGAAAGCAACCTGAACCTCTATGGCCCCTACAAGGCCAAGGTGTCGTTTGATTTCATCAAGACCCTGGACAAGAAGCCCGACGGCAAGCTGATCCTGGTCACCGCGATTACGCCGACGCCGGCCGGCGAGGGCAAGACGACGACCACCGTCGGCCTCGGCGACGCCCTCAACCGCATCGGCAAGAAGGCGGCGTTCTGCCTGCGCGAACCGTCGCTCGGGCCTTGCTTCGGCGTCAAAGGCGGTGCCGCCGGCGGTGGCTACTCCCAGGTGGTGCCGATGGAGGACATCAACCTCCACTTCACCGGCGACTTGCACGCCGTCGGCACCGCTCACAACCTGCTGTCGGCGCTGGTCGACAACCACATCTACTGGGGCAACGCGCCGGCCATCGATTCCCGGCGCGTCGCCTGGCGCCGCGTCGTCGACATGAACGACCGCGCCCTGCGCCAGATCGTCAGCTCCTTGGGCGGCGTCGCCAACGGTTTCGCTCGCGAAGACGGCTTCGACATCACGGTGGCGTCCGAGGTCATGGCGATCTTCTGCTTGTCGAGGAACCTCGAGGACCTGACCGAGCGGCTGGGCAAGATCGTCGTCGGCTACACCCGCGACCGCAAGCCGATAGAGGCGGCGGCGCTGAAGGCGGCCGGCCCGATGTCGGTGCTGCTGAAAGACGCCATCGCGCCCAACCTGGTACAGACGCTGGAGAACAACCCGGCGTTTATCCACGGCGGCCCGTTCGCCAACATCGCGCATGGCTGCAACTCGGTGATCGCCACCAAGACGGCGCTGAAGCTTTGCGACTACGTCGTCACCGAGGCCGGGTTCGGCGCCGACCTTGGAGCCGAAAAGTTCTTCGACATCAAGTGCCGTAAGGCCGGCTTGAAGCCTTCCGCGGTGGTCATCGTCGCCACCGTGCGGGCGCTGAAGATGCACGGCGGCATCAAGAAGGAGGACCTCGGCAAGGAGAACATCGCCGCCGTCAATAAAGGTTCCGAGAATCTCACGCAGCACCTCAACAACCTGAAAATGTTCGGGGTGCCGGCGGTGGTCGCCATCAACCGCTTCGGTACCGATACCGTTGCCGAGATCGACGCCATCAAGACCGCCGCCAAGAAGGAGGGCGCCGAGGCCTTCCTGTGTACTCACTGGGCCGACGGCAGTGCCGGCATCGAGCCTCTCGCCAAGCATGTGGTCAAGCTTACCGACTCGGGCAAGGCGAAGCTCAAATTCCTCTATCCGGACGACATGCCGCTGATCGAGAAGGTCCGCACCATCGCCCAGAAAGTCTACCGGGCCGACGACATATCCTGCGACGGCGCCATCCTGAAGCAGTTCGATGAGCTGCAGGCGGCCGGCTACGGTCATTTCCCGGTGTGCATGGCGAAGACCCAATACAGCTTCTCCCACGACCCAGAGCTGAAGTGCGCGCCCAAGGGCTTCAAGGTGCCGGTGCGCGAGCTCCGCGTTTCCGCCGGCGCCGAGTTCATCGTCGCCATCACCGGAGCGATCATGACCATGCCGGGCTTGCCCCGGGTGCCCGCCGCCAACAGCATCTATCTCAACAAGCAAGGCCAGATCGAGGGCTTGTTCTAGATCAAGTCGCGGGCTACGACTGATGTGTATCCTGGGTTTCCAAGGCGAGACCATGAGCGGGAGCCACCCATGACCATCAAGACGATCCTTGTCCCGGTGCGCGGCGACGGCAAAGGCGAGAAGGTTATCGACCACGCGTTGGCGGTCGCCCGCCGGTTCAAGGCTCACATCGAAGTCCTCCATTCCCATCCGAAACCGGAGGACTTGGTTCCGTTCGCCGTGTTTCCCATGGCCTCGGTGCGCCGGCAGCTCACGGTGTCGGCCGCCAAGGCGGCGACGGTCGAAGGCGCCCGCGTCAAGCGCCTGTTCGCGAAGTATTTGAAGGCGAAGAAGGTGCCGATCGTCGACAAGCCGACGGGCAAAGGGGTTTCGGCCTCGTGGCGCGACGTGATGGGCAGCCAGAGCGCTACCGTCGCGCTCTACGGCCGGCTCGCCGACCTGATCGTGGTGCCGCAGCCCGACGGCAGCACCGGCATCAATACCTTCGAGGCGGCGCTGTTGGAGACCGGCAAGCCGGTGCTGATGGCGCCGCCGACGCCAGTCAAGACCATCGGCCGTCACGTGGCGGTCGGCTGGAACGGCGCCACTGAGGCGGCAAAGGCACTGGCCGCGACGCTGCCGATCCTCAGGGCCGCCGACAAGGTGACGGTGTTCAGCGCACCGGTCTCGACCGAGACCAGGCTGGACGTCGAGGCGGCGCTTGAGTATCTCCGCCGCCACGGCATCAGAGCCGCCGCCAAAACCATGAGCGTCAAGGCCACGCAAGTCGGCGACGCGTTGCTCGAAGGCGCCCGCAAGACCGGCGCCGACGTGCTGTTGATGGGGGCGTTCGGTCAGAGTCGCGGCCGAGAGCTGGTGTTCGGCGGCGTCACCCAGCACATCATCGTCACGGCGACAATGCCGGTCATCTTGATGCACTGACGCCAAGCCGGCCGCCGCCCCTAGACAGACCACCGACGAGGCGGCATGCTTGCCCGTCCGCTGCCGGAAAAGCCACCGCCGATGCCCGACGCCCCGCCGACCAATTCGCCGATCGTTGCCGCCTATCGCCAGCGCACCCCTGGATCGCTGCGGCTTTGGCAACAGGCCCGAAACGTCTTTCCGGGGGGCATCGTCCACGACTCGCGTCACATGCATCCCTATCCGATCTACGTCGCCCGCGCCGAGGGTCCGCGCAAGTGGGACGTCGACGGCAACGAGTACATCGACTACTACGGCGGGCACGGCTCGCTGATTCTCGGACACGCGCATCCTTCGTTTAAGGACGCGGTCGCCCGGCAAGCGGCTCTGGGCTCTCACTTCGCGGCCTGTCACGAGTTGGAATTGGAATGGGGCCGCCTGGTGCAGCGGCTGGTGCCGTCCGCCGAGCGGGTTCGCTTCACCGCGTCGGGTACCGAAGCCAACCTGATGGCCATCCGCCTCGCCCGCGCTTTCACCGGGCGCAGTAAGCTGGTGCGCTTCAAGAACCATTTCCACGGCTGGCAGGATCACGTCGCCTTTGGCTCCAAGCACCAGGCCACCACCGACAACGTGCCGGGAATCCTGAAGGGGATCATTGACGCCGTCATCGTTGCCGATCCGGCCAAGCCCGAAGCCGTGCGCGCAGTCCTGGAATCGGACCCCGACATCGCCGCGGTGATCGTGGAGCCGACGGGCGCCAGCTCCGGCCAAATTCCGCTTGGCCGCGACTTCTCCGCGATGCTTCGCGACGCGACGGCAAAACGCGGCATCGTGCTGATCTTCGACGAGGTGGTGACCGGCTTCCGGGTGTCGCCGGGCGGCGCCCAGGCAATGTGGGGAATAACGCCGGACCTGACCAGCCTCGCCAAGATCCTGTCGGGCGGCTTACCGGGCGGCGCCGTGGTCGGGCGCAAGGATATCCTCGACCACCTCGACTTCGGTGAGGCCGCGGCGCGGGGATTCGTCAAGATCCCGCACCAGGGCACCTTCAACGCCAATCCGATGGCCGCGGCTGCCGGTATCGCGGCGCTGACCCGGGTGGCCGAGAACGGGGTTTGCGAGACGGCGGCGGCGCGGGGCGCGAGCCTGCGCCGGCAATGGAACCGCGTGTTCGCCGAGGAAAAGGTGCCGTGGGCCACCTACGGGGTGGCGTCCACGACCTACGTGTTCACTAACCCCGAAGGCCTGGACGTCGATCCCGAGGCGTTCGATTCGGCTCGTTATCCGCTCGGCGCGTTCGAGAAGGCGGCCGACCATCCGGCGGTGCCGCGGCTGAGGCTGGCCCTGATGCTGGGGGGCGTGGATCTGTCGGGAAAGATTGGGGCGATCACGTCGGCAGTGCACAACGAGGATGACATCGCAGCCACCGCCGAGGCCATGCGCGGCGCCATCCGCATGCTCAAGGACGAATCCGCGCTGTAGGAACCGCCGGCAGTCCAAACTCGGGACTCAATATCCCAGCGCGCAGCCGTCCTTGCGTGGCTCGGAGGCGCCAGTCAGCACGCCGGAATCCCAGTCGATCGAGATCGCCTGCGCGCCGCCGAGCGGCTTCTTGGTCAGCTGCGTCGTGTGGCCCATGGCGTTCAGCGCCTTGATGGTCTTCTTCGGCACGCCGCATTCCACGTCCACCGGCCCCGCGATTGACGGGAACAGCCGCGGCAGATCGATCGCCTCCTGCAGATCGAGACCATGCTCGAACAGGTTGGTCAACAGATAGGTGTGGCCGAACGCCTGGTAATGGCCGCCCATGACGCCGAAAGGCATCACCGCGCGGCCGTTCTTGACCAGCATCCCGGGGATGATCGTGTGCAAGGGCCGTTTGCCGGGCGCGATGCAGTTCGGGTGCTTCGGATCGAGGCGGAAGCCAAAGCCGCGGTTTTGCAGGAGGACGCCGGACTTCGGCGCCGTGATCCCGGAGCCGAACGGCTCGAACAGCGAGTTGATGAAGCTGACGGCGTTGCGATCCTTGTCGACGACGCACAAGTACACGGTATCCGCATGGGCCGGCATGTCGGCCGGCGTGCGGTGGTTGGCGCGGTCGGGCAGGATGTGTTCGCGCAGGCCCGCCGCGAATTCGGCCGACAACAACCGCTTCACCGGCACCTTGACGTGGCGCGGATCGCCGACCCAGGCGTCGCGCTCGGCATAGGCCAGCCTGGCCGCCTCGATCATCAGGTGCAGGCGCTCGGGCGACAGCGGCTCGAAACGGTCGAGCCCAGCGTCGGCAAGGATGTTGAGCATCATCAAGGCGACAATGCCCTGGCCATTGGGCGGGCATTCGTAGACGTCGAAGCCGCGATAGGCGGTCCTGATCGGCGCGACGTACTCGCCGGCGGCCTCGGCGAAGTCGTTGAGCGTGTGCAGTCCGCCCAGGCTGTTGAGCCGGTCGACGATGTCCTTGGCGACGGCGCCCTTATAAAAGGCGTTGCGGCCGTTCCGGGCGATCGCCTCAAGCGTTCTTGCGAGCTCGGGCTGGTGGTGCAGGCTACCGGTTGCTGGCGGCTTGCCGCCGGGAAGATAGATGCGCCCCGATCCCTGGTCAGCGGCCAGCGTCGGCATGTTCTTCTTCCAATCGCGGGCGACGCGGGAATGCACCGGGTAGCCGTCGCGGGCATAGCGGATCGCCGGCTGCAGCAGTTCGCCGATGCTCTTGGTGCCGTGATCCTTAATCAGCCGGCACCAGGCGTCAACGGCGCCCGGCACGGTGACGGCGTGCGCCGAGTGCTCGCCGATTTCCTTGATACCGTTGTCGGTGAACCATTTCTGGGTCGCTGCCTTGGGGGTTCGCCCGGAGCCGTTGAAGGCGACGATGTCGCCTTTGCCGTTCGGCGCGTACAGCATGAAACAGTCGCCGCCGATGCCCGTGGCCTGGGGCTCTACCACGCCCTGCACGGCGACCGCCGCCACCGCCGCATCCATGGCGTTACCGCCCGATTGTAAGACGTTTATCGCCGCCAGCGTCGCGAGCGGGTGCGAAGTCGCCGCCATGCCGCCGGTAGCGTGCACGGGAGACCGGCCGGGGAGTTCGAAGTTCCTCATGGCGGGTGCCTTTTTAGAGTTTCCGAGTGTCGTGCAATTCGATCGATGACGAAATCCGAGTGCCCAGACCTCGGTTTTTTTAACGATTCAATAAGGGAAAAAGCAATGTCCCCGGGCCAGAATCATCATAGCCGGTGTGGCCCGAGACGCACAACGCCGTGGTGGCCTTGCTTCCGCGATTGGGTTACTGTATCGGCGATTGCAAGGGAAATAAGGGGGATGCAACCCAGGCGTCCGCTGCTCCGGCGGTGAGGCCGTTTCTACCTTGGTGGGGCAGCAACATTCTAGGGAGGTACCTATGAGCAAACGGATTTTCCGCGGCCTTGTCGTGGGCGTGGCCGCGACGGCGGCAGCTTTGGGGTTGGCGGGCGCCGTGGCGCCGACCGCGGCTGCCGACATTCCGTGCGGCACCGCTAGGATGATCGTGCCGTGGAACGCCGGCGGCGACACCGACATTGTCTTCCGCCTGGTCATCAACGCGATCAACGATTCCGGCTTCAAGCCAAAACTGCAGGTCGTCAACATCGGCGGCCAGAGCGGCAACAAGGGCGCGAAAGAAGTAAAGGGCGCGAAGCCGGACGGCTGTACGCTGCTTGCCATCCACGAGAGCCAGATCACCACCTATCTTGCCGGCCGCGTCGACTTCACCTGGAACGCGTTCGAGCCCGTAGCGCGGCTCACCTACACGCCGGCGGTCATCGGCGGCAGCTCGAAAAACCCATTCAGCGACATGAAGGAACTGATCACACACGCCAAGAAGAATCC
>Ga0214472_10005087_pt1 | contig 13828 bp, 8 predicted proteins | sample RVTome_6_FD_207662 | JGI IMG/M metagenome (GOLD analysis project Ga0214472, IMG submission 207662) | Soil microbial communities from uranium-contaminated site in the Upper Colorado River Basin, Wyoming, United States - RVT140D175 | ecosystem: Environmental > Terrestrial > Soil > Contaminated >... | reverse complement strand
GCGACAATATCTATCTCGGCGACCGCAACGGGGTGCGCACCCCAATGCAGTGGTCGTCGGACAGAAATGCCGGATTTTCCACAGCCGACCCCGCCCGCCTGTATCTCCCGCTGATCATGGATCCGGTCTACGGCTACCAGGGGGTGAACGTGGACGCCCAGGAACGCAATCCCTCCTCGCTCCTCCATTTCATGAAACGGCTTATCTCTCTGAGACGTCAATATAAGGCATTCGGCCGGGGTTCCATCGAGTTTCTGGAGCCGGAGAACCGCAAGGTGCTTCCCTATATTCGCCGCTATAAGGGAGAGGTGATCCTGGCGGTGGCTAATCTGTCGCGCTTCGTTCAACCGGTGGAGCTTAATCTTGCTGAATTTTGCGGCTGGACCCCGGTGGAACTCATCGGTCGCACCGAGTTTCCGCTGATCGGTGATCTTCCTTATTTTCTGACCATGGGACCGCATAGCTTCGTCTGGTTTAAACTGGAGCCGCAGACCAGGCCCATCAAGGCGCCAGGCGCTGTCAAAGGCGTTGATCCTGGTTTGCCATCCCTCAATCTGGCCGGGGGCTGGAATGATTTTTTAAACCAGGAATACCGTTACCAGCTCGAGCAGGATGTACTTCTCTCCTATCTGCCCCGGCAACGTTGGTTCCGGGGAAAGTCGCGGACAATCGCGGTATTGCATATTATGGATTGGGCCAAACTGGGAGCCGGGTTCTTTTTAATTTTTGTTTCAGTCACTTATGAAGAAGGAGGCAGCGAGGTCTATTCCCTGCCTCTGAAGATCGCCAAGGGAGAACTGGTGGATACCCTGGTGCGGGAGATCCCGGAAAGCCTTGTTTGTTGGATAGCAGCCTCCCGGGGAAAGGGGGTCCTGTTCGATGCCTTTTCGGACCGCACCGCCTGCTGCGATCTTTTCACCGCCATGGTTGAGGGCCGGCGCTTCACCACCGCCGCCAGGGGCCAACTCCTCGCCCATCCAAGCAAGGTTTTTCAAAAGGAGAGTGATCGGGAGACGGAATGCACCGAAGTACGCCGCCTGGCGGTGGAACAGAGCAACACCTCTATTGTTCTGGACGATTCCTATATTATTAAAAGTTTCAGGCGGGTCGAAGAGGGGCCGAGCCCGGACATGGAGATCGGCCTTTATCTTACCGAGAATACCGACTTTACCAATATGGCATCCGTCCTGGGAACCATCGACTATCAAAAGCCGGAGCGCCCTTGGGCCACGGTGGCCATGCTGCAGGTCTTTGAAAAAAATCAGGGTGACGGCTGGAGTTTTACCATGAAGCATCTCACTGCCTTCCTGCAAGAGCAGCGGGATTCATCCTGTCTCCTTGAAACTTGTCAAACCACGGACGTGGCCGTGCTTTTGGATTTTGCCGATAAACCATACCCCGCTGCCTGCGGAAAAAATTTCCGGGATTATTTAAGTGCCATCGAACAACTTGCCAGCCGTACCGCCGAGTTTCATCTGGCCCTCTCAAAGGAAAGGCGTAATAAATGTTTTACCCCCGAGCTTATTAGCATTGATTATCTTGCCAGCCTGGCGGATGCCTTTACGGAACAGGCTCAGGCAAGTCTGACGCTGCTGGCTAATCGATCCGCCTCTTTGCCCGAGGAGCTCAAACCACTGGCAGACGCAGTGGTTGCCGCAGGGCCCGGCCTCCTCTTGCGTTTCCAATCCCTGCCGAATTTAAGCGACATCAGCGGCAAGCGCATCCGTTGTCATGGTGATTATCATTTGGGACAGGTATTGCGCACGGAAAATGATTTTCTTCTGATCGATTTTGAGGGGGAGCCGATCCGCTCCCTGGCGGAACGAAGACGGAAACAGTCGCCCTTAAAGGACGTTGCCGGTATGCTGCGCTCCTTCAGCTATGCCGGACATACCGCCCGCATTGCCGCCGCGGAGCAAAAGGTGGTCGAGAAACAGATTCGGGCATGGGAAGCCCGAGTCGCAGCCATCTTTCTCAAAACCTACCTGCAGACCGCTGAAAAGGGAAACTTTCTGCCCGCCGCCAGGCTTCGGAACTCCCTGCTGGAGGCCTTTCTTCTCGATAAGGCCTTTTATGAGCTAGAATACGAATTCAACCACCGCCCGGATTGGCTCCATATCCCTTTAGCCGCAATTAGCGGATATAGCTGAGTTGCACCCTGAAGGGCATAAAAGCAGCTCGTCTGCTCATACGAAACTTATCCCCCTCAAGGGGGGACTGAACTGAGTGTCCTTGTGGATATATATCGAGCCGCGGCATCTTGGCACTGTCAAGGAGAGAGAGAAATGACCAATAAACAGACCCTGTTGAGCGATTATGACCTGCATCTCCTTATCGAGGGAACCCATTATCGGGCCTGGGAAAAGCTTGGAGCCCATCTCGGCGAAAAAGACGGTGAGCCCGGCGCCTGGTTTGCCGTGTGGGCTCCAAATGCCGAGCGGGTTGCCTTGATTGCCGATTTCAACGACTGGAACCCAAGCAGCCATCTGCTGCAACGCCGCGGAACTTCCGGCATTTGGGAGATATTCGTGCCGGGCATTGGCAATGGGGTGCGCTACAAATACGCCATTAAATCACTAAACGGAGGTTACACGGCAGAAAAAACAGATCCGTATGCTTTCGCCTGCGAGATCCGGCCCGCCACCGCCTCGATTATCTGGGATATTTCAGATTACCATTGGCAGGATGGCGACTGGATGAGAAACCGGGGCCAGCGGCAACGACTCGATGCACCCCTTGCGATCTACGAGGTGCATCTCGCCTCCTGGATGCGGGTACAGGAGGAGGGGGACCGCTGGCTCACTTATCGGGAGCTGGCCCCCAGACTTAGCGAGTATATCAAGGAGATGGGTTTTACCCACGTGGAATTGCTACCGGTCTGCGAATATCCTCTTGATGCCTCCTGGGGCTATCAGACCGTGGGGTACTATGCCCCAACCAGTCGATTCGGCATACCCCAGGATTTCATGTATTTGGTTGATACCTTGCATCAGAACGGCATTGGGGTCTTCCTTGACTGGGTTCCGGCCCATTTCCCTCGTGACGCCCACGGCCTTAGCTATTTCGACGGCACTCATCTATATGAGCACGCCGACCCGAAACAGAGCGAACAACGAGACTGGGGAACTTTCACCTTCAATTACGGCCGCAATGAGGTGGGTAATTTTCTCCTCAGCAACGCCCTCTTCTGGCTTGAGATGTATCACCTGGATGGTTTGCGGGTTGACGCGGTGGCCTCCATGCTCTATTTGGATTACTCGCGTAAAGAAGGGGAATGGGTGACCAACCGCTTCGGGGGGCGAGAAAACCTGGAAGCTGTGGATTTCCTGAAGCGCTTCAACGAGCTGGTTTACCGCGAACACCCTGACACCATTACCATTGCGGAAGAATCTACGGCCTGGCCCATGGTTTCCAGACCCACCTATCTGGGGGGCCTCGGTTTTGGCTGCAAGTGGAACATGGGCTGGATGCACGACACCTTAAGTTATATGCAGCAAGATCCACTATTTCGCAAATACCACCACCAAAACATTACCTTCAGTCTGCTCTACGCCTTCCATGAAAACTTTCTCCTGCCTTTCTCTCATGACGAGGTGGTACACGGCAAGGGCTCGATGTTTGGCAAGATGCCTGGTGATGACTGGCAGAAATTTGCCAATCTCAGACTGCTGTACGGCTATATGTATACCCATCCAGGCAAGAAACTTCTTTTCATGGGCAGCGAGTTCGGGCAAAGGTCGGAATGGAATTACGACAGAAGCCTTGATTGGCATCTGCTTGATGAGCCGCAACATCAAGGGCTGCAACGCTGGGTTCGCGATTTGAACACCCTGCTGCGCGGTGAGCCCGCCCTGTACGCGCTTGATTTCGAGTCGGAAGGATTTGCCTGGATCGATTGCCATGACCAGCAGCAATCGGTCCTCGCCTATCTCCGGCGCAGCCGGGAGGCAGGCGAGGAGCTGGCCTGCGTCGTCAATTTCACTCCGGTGCCGCGCCACAATTATCGGATCGGGGTTCCCCATGGCGGGATTTGGCAGGAAATTCTCAACAGCGACGCACCTCTATACGGGGGCAGCGGCATTGGGAACTTGGGTAAAGTCCGGGCGACCCCGGTAGCCGCCCATGGACATTACCATTCCCTTAATCTCATCCTGCCGCCGCTGGCGATAGTTGTCTTCAAGAAAGAAACGTAGTGGCACGCTCAGTTGTTTCCAACTGCAAGGTCTCTAATGGCAGTTCCTTTTCAACCGGATACAGCAGATGTTTCAGCCGGACCAGTAAGTAAGGTTTCTCACTATGTTAAATTCGATGGTAAGCAGCGGTGAAAAATTCGATTGATCACGCCACTCCGCCAATGTGCGGGGTGCAGGTATTGGTCATCAGCAAAATATTCATGCCGATTTTTCCCTTATAAGGGTTATCGCATGCTGATCGGCCGTCACGCTCCGACGGGAAAATCCCGGCAGCCGGACATCAATACCAGGGGGAGCGCCATGCCATTTGCCTTGCCAGCTTATTTTCACCTGCTCTGCCGGGTCATCGGCCTCAACGGTTAGTGAAATTTCTCCAAATGCGGTTGGAGCCGGCCCGAAGGCAAGCTTTGCTCCGGCCGTTAACCACTCTGTTGGAACTCCTGCCGCCAGAATCAGACCATCGCCCTCCTCCCGCACAAAGCAATTTCTGATAATCAGGACCCATTCGGCCGCCGCCCAGGCATGTTGGCCATCTCCCATGCATCCCCCTTTAGTACGTGGATGGATGGCTTCAGGCCATTGACCGGTGGGTGACGCCGATTCCGCAACTTTGCGGATCAAATCAAAGGACCTGAAATCCCCGGCCCGCAGTAAGACCTGAGCTAGATGCAAGGTCAGATAAGGGTTAATCCCGGAATGAATCATATCCTGAAAAAATCCCCCATCCACCAGGCAGTTGGTAATAAGAAAATCAACCGTATTCAATAACCGGATATCATCCGCCGGGTAGAGCTGCAACGGATAACTGCAAACCAATGAACCAATCGCTCCAGAGTCGGGACGACGGTATGGCGAGGCAGGAATAATCTCCATTCCGGACCTGTAAGCGGCCCTATCAAGACTGCGTCCTACCGCTCTCCTAAAAAGTGCCGCTTCATCTGTAAATCGCGTTGCGCTTTTAAGATCTCCTGCCATTTCCATGAGATCGGCAGCCGCCTCTAATCCGGCAATCCCCCAATAAGCATCCCAGTAATAGAAGTCATTAGGTCCCAGATGTTCAGCGCTGAAACCGGCCGGCATCAAACCGGCGTGCAGATGTCCGGATTTCTCCGACAAACGTTTTTTTATAATCCAATCACCTGCCAGGCGAATAGGCCTGATCCATTCAGGCTGGAGTGGCTTACCGGTAATCTCTATAAAGCGACGCATGATCCAAAGGGCCTCGCCGTTGGAATCCCACTCCCCTTCTTGTGAGAGAAAATATCCTCCGGCGGTCTGCCGGCCGGCAAATTGGTTTATGGCCCGTTCGGCGCGGTCAATAAGCCCACAGCATAACAGCCCATTGATGATAAAGGCAGCGTCGCGAAACCAGAAACGTTTATAGGTGAACGGACCGGGATATACATCTTTTGGAGAATGAAGAACAAGGGTCCGCAGCGCGGCATCATAGAGCTGTTGAAAGAGTTGGTCCGAAATTTTCAGCCGACATTGGCCGACTAGACAATCAGCCCAAGAGATATCCCGACTGTTTTTGGCAGCCTCTTGTTCAAGCTGCACACGCACTGTAATTTCCCGCTGTTGGCCGGCCTCCGTCTTAAAAAGTGCCGCTCCGGTCAACATTCCGACATTACAAAATTCTTCGTTTTGCTCCTTAGCGTCATTGAGGTGAACAAGCACGTCGCCTCCCCTGTAAGTAGAGATATGATGTCGGTCAACAGATTCACTAAAAGTGATACAGGAGCTACCATCAACACTCCATACTTTACGGTCGGCGGAAAGAGCTAGCCGGTGAATAAAGCTGATTCCTTCAGGATTATACGGTCGGAGGGCCACGGCAATCCATGCCGAGGCATCGGCTTTGGCGCTAATGTCTATTTGACAGTAAGCAACTCCAAGCTTTTCCTCAACATACGACCTGAGTTCTAAAAACAAGTTATCTTGTTCCGTCTTAGTCCTTACGGCAAATTTCGGCTGCAACTCAAGCGACTGACCGGTGTTTGATGAGCGGGCAGGGAGCAGCTGACGTTTATCGTCCGTTATGAGCCAGATATCAAGCGACCAGCCATCCCAGAAAGGTGTAGTTAACCCCATGGGATCAACAATAGGAAGTGCATCAATGTCCGGAACTCCTATCGCCGTCCAGTTTCTATGGGTAAGGTTGATGTGGGTAAGTGAGAAGGCGCGAGGTATAAATGATTTGCTGCGGGGGTTGTACTGTTTTTCAACCCAATAGGGCCAGAGCCAGTCAAGATTGTGCTGAATCACCCTGCTATTGATAAGTCCCCGGGCATGCATGACTACCCCGGCCCGTAATAACTCTATCGGTTCCGCGACATCGGCAGGTTGGGCAAATTGGTGCACGCGTGCAAGCAAGGCTATGGGATCAATAAACCCCTGAGCTTTTGCAAGGTATCGCACACCGAATCTCCAGGGAAGCCATTTCATCCATAGCATGTCAATAACCTCTCCTTTTCGGCCCATTCATCAAGATCAAACTTGTGCAGCCCTAATTTTTTTTAAATTCTATTATATTCGGGCAACCAGCTTCAGCTAACAGTCTGTCGGACTTAGAGAATTATCTCGGAGCTGCCATTTATCGTTCCTAAACATAGCACAAGGGTGAAATTGTCCTATTGCGTGTCATTCATACCTCGATGTAATGGCCGGAGCTCCTCTGAACCTGTAATCATCTTCTTTCTTTACACTCCCAAGCAAGCTTACAGAGAAGCAACCTCATCTTCCAGAGGGAAACAGCACACAATCATGGCTCGGTTCAGAGTGAAAAATTTATAATGAAGATGTTCGCCGCTGACCAAATCGATTTGGGCGTCCGTTACCGCAAGAAAGGGATTATCGGTGGTATGCCGGTTGAGCATGTCGGTCAGACGTATATTGGGCGGCTGATGAAAACACCCCTCCACCTTCGTTCCATCGCTCAGAATGACCTTTACCCGAATAGGCCTCGTCTTGACTTTCTTATAAAGAATGGCCCTGTCTTCTTCCGACTTATCCGCAAACATCGCTTTCCCCTTCTATTTAATAATTGAAAGCCTCATCAAATCGTTCTATTCACTCTTTTTTGTATTCCAACCACCGGCGCCTGTCAAACAAAAACGGCAGACCCTTCTTTTGGGCCTGTTACAAAAAATTTCCCGTTGTTGTCGTTACAAGTTTACCGTGCTTAATGCCCTTTGTGCTGATCAACTCATCCGCCAGTTTTTTTATTACTTTATTCTTTCCTTTTAAAACCACGACTTCCAGACAGTGATGGGCATCAAGGTGAATATGCAAAGAGGAGAGAATGGCCTTGTGATGGGAATGCTGATGTTCCGTAAGCTTGTCGGCAAGCTCCCTTGTATGGTGGTCGTAAACAAGGGTTACGGTCCCAACAGTCTCTTCATCCTTTCCTTGCCACTGTTCTTCCACCAGAGAACCACGGATGAGGTCCCGAACTGCCTCGGAACGGTTGTTATATCCCTTGGAGTGAATCGACGCATCAAAACTGTCAAGCAACTGCGCCTCGATGGAAATACCAAAACGAACCGTCTCTTTCATAACTCCTCCTGTCAACCTGTCCAAAAATAATAAACCACCCCGACAATAATAATGCTGCTTATCCGAAATATCTGACTGCAGAAGATCAATTCGACCGCCAGACGCGGCGAAAAAATGCCCGCGTAATAGGGAAACTGGTGCCGTGCCGCCCTAATGGGAGACGAGATTACATTTCCTGCCAGCAAGGCAAGAATAACCTCTCTGTAGTTTAAATGCCCGGCATCAAGCAGTGCCCCGGCAGCAGCTATTCCGGCAGTCATTTCGGCCGCGAGCTGAAAAATCACTATACCGATTGCCTCCGGATTAAGCCAAGACAATATGCCAAGATGTTCGGAGGCCATCCCTTCAAGCCAATCGAAAAGCCCCAAAAGGTGCAGAAAAAAGACCAGAATATATATCGGGATAGTATACATGGCTATTGTTCTAAGCCTCTTTTTAAACCGCTTCCATGTTTTTTCCAAGGCCCCTTGCAAGGTATAAATCTTCTTTGGATGGACTCCGTTTCTATATACGGACATATTTTCGGCACGGAGAAGATAATGACTGACCAGCAGAATAAGAGCCGTACGGAGAAATGCCGCCGACAAGGTAAGCCCAACATAGATGACAGAAGCTCCTTTAATCAACGGAGCGGTTATAAAAAACAAGGTGGGCAGGTGCAGAAAATATGTGGGGAGACTGTTAAACAAATTTCCAATAATCAATTGTTTTTTTGATATTCTCTCTTGATCAAATGCTTCGGAGAGCATCGTATTTGCGGCAACACTAGAAAAAAAAGCCATGGAAAACGAGCCCCCGACAGTATCCGGAAGGTGGCCAAAGCGAATTAAGGGGCCCGATATCCTGGCAATTTTATGGGTCCAGTTCAAAGACTCAATAAAATTAGCAACAAAAAGCCCCGCCGACACAAGGAAAAGAAGCCGGATCAAAGGCCATCCGAGACCATTCCATAAAAAGAAAATATCCATCTCACCCTGTTTTGAGGTAATCCATTGTTTAAGAGTTTTGGCGGCGGCTTCGCGCCGCAAAAACTTTTAATTCGTTGTACGTTTTTGCTAAAACCACATTTCCAACTGTATTCATCATACTTGTCGATATTATAACCGATAACTAGTGCCATCGTAGAATATAATCGTTCCGGAGAGGAAAGATGGTCACAACACAACAGAGGCAATTCGAAAAAAAAATCACCGGTAACACCACAAGACATTGAAATCACCAGGACCTGAGGTTGTTTTTCCGGAAAATCCTATTTTTCCGCCAAAATGGCCGATTTTAGACATTACCCATTTTTTAAAAAACCGTGAGACGACAAAGAAGGTCGAAGATTCTTTTCAACTCCCGGGAGCCTTCCCAAAAATGGCAGAGATGAAAAAAATATTTTCGCTTCCAGGCACATTTTTCATGCGGATACCCTATACTCTTTAAGGCCAATACACCTATTCGAGAGTCATACTCATCACCGTTTCTTTTGATACAATATTCTGTAAAAATCGGCCGGTTCAGTATTGTAGATTGCCGGCGATTGCTGAACAAAAGCGGCATCCCGAAGGTCTCCACCCTTGTCCCCCCTTGAAATCTTGATCAATAAACAGATTATGCACATTCCAATGAAAAACGACCATCAAGTAGAAAATTACTCGTAAAATCAGATTATTTATTGGCCATAATATGCATATATGAAAAGAAATTACCCGCAGCCGTCAGGTACCACAATGTAGTGATAAGTGAAATTATTTACACCAAAAACATGGAAAAAATATATTTTCCAAGCAGTACAGTTGTTTAGGAGTATAAATGAGTATTTAATATTAAATAGTAGATTTTAGCAGATATTATGAGTTAAATATTTTATAGATTTATTAACAAAAGTATTGTCGCGCGTAGTAACCATGTTAAATCATTTCCTTTTTTTATAAATTAAAAAAGTCATAATCCATAGGGCTTTGAACATGCTCGAACACCAAGCCCTTGCCGAGACGGGCACAAGCGGCTGTTGATAACTTATTTGTTTCAAAATAAAAAATCAGTAATAACCGCCTTTGACAACGTCTCACTTTTCCTATTACAAACAGTGTCAAAATTGAAAATCCAATTGTAAAATAGATTGTCTTCCCCGAGTTGTGCGCCATAAATGATGCGAATTTGGTACATCACAATACCAGATAAAAAAACTCAAGTTCAAAAAGACGATCTGAAACATGAAACAAAAGGTACAACATGAACTGGCAGAGTACGAGTGAGAAATTAGCACAAATTTTGAGCGCAGATGTACACTCCCTGTGGATTCGTCCACTCCAATGTTTGCGCTTTGATTCCGAGGTCGTTGAACTTTCCGGCCCAGACCGTTTTTTTTGTTCCTGGATCAAGAACAACTACCTCATGGATATCAGATCGGCCTTAGAAAAAATAGGCAATGGGAGTGCTGAGATCCTTTTTTCCACAAACAACACGAAACTGTTGCAACTCCAGCCCCAGACAAATAAAGAGACACCTGCCAAGCAGCTTCGACTGCCAAATTTTCCAGAAGCCAGACAGCAGATAAAAAACCTGAACCCCCGATATATTTTTGATGAATTCGTCGTAGGTGAAAGCAATGCCATTGCCCATTCCGCCTGTCATGCGCTGGCTAACGGCGACACATCACTCAGTCAATGCCTGTACATCAATGCGGGCACAGGCTTAGGGAAAAGCCATCTCACTCATGCTGTGGCTCACCATTTGATGAGCCACAAGCCCGGCATCAGACTGAACTACCTGACCACCAAACAATTGACGGCTGAAATGGTTCAATCCATAAAAGCCAATGCCATGGAGAACTTCAAGAGCAAGTATGGCAGTTGTGATGTCCTTCTTATGGAAGACATGCAATCCCTGACCGGCAAGGCAAAAACACAGGAAGAAATCGCCAGCCTTCTCGATATTCTTCTTGAAACGGGAAAAACCGTCATTTTCACAGGCTCCAAGACACCAAAAGAAATTTCCGACCTGGATCCGGGAGTACGATCCAGGCTGTCATCCGGACTTATTACGACAATACTTCCTCCCGATCTTAAGACCAGGATTCTCATTATTGGGAAAAAAGCCAAAGAGTATAACCTGAGTCTTTCTGAGCCGGTTATCCTCTATTTGGCTGAAAACATTCAAGGAGATATCCGCCGTATTAAGAGCGCCATTCTGGGCCTGAAGGCCAAAGGGAATTTACGAAAAATGGCCCCGGATTTTGACATGGTCAAAGAGGTTCTGGCTGACATAATTGACCGGCAGCAAAACCTGACCCCGGAATTGATCCGCGATTTCATCGCTCGACAGTTTGAAATAAGCGTTGATGATATTCAGTCGAAATCGCGCAAGAAAGACGTTGCTTTTCCAAGACAGGTCTCAATGTTTCTTGCCCGCAAGCACACTGAGAAAGCGTTGTCTGACATTGGTCAAGCCTTCAACAGAGACCACTCAACGGTGGTCCATGCCGTAAAAAAGATTACCGTGTCAATGGCGAGAAGCACCAGCATTCGCGGCCAGGTAGATCTTTTGTCTGATAAGCTTTTAAAAAAGTATCTATAAGAAGGTTAAAAAAGACAAACTCGTAAAAAGTCTTTTTATAACTGCAAAGTCGCAGATGGCGCAAAGATAACTATTCGTTTTGTAACAGAAAAAACTTTGCGTCCTTCGTTACTCTGCGGCGTAATGATAGTTTTTACGAGAACATCAAAAATAAACCGGCTTCACCTTTGCCTCTTCCTGAGTTGTCTTTTCCCCGGCACACAAGGCTTCAGCGGTTTTTTTGGCGGATTTGACCATTTCGTTCATCCCGATGCCATCCCAGCCAAAACCACACAAATAAAGGCCGCGCTGCTCTTCTTCCATGGTTTGGCGCCATTTCTGTATTTTCTCATGCCCCATTTCCAGCTGAGGGATCCCGTGTTCCGGGCGGAGAACCTTGGTGAATACGGGCGGTTCCGGCATGTCAATGAGTCTGCTGACATCCTCATAAACATTGTCGACCAACTCCTTATCACTCAACAGCAACCGTTCAGGATGCCTCCTGCCCCCAACCAATGCTTCAATAAGAACATGCCCTTTGGGCGCCCTGTCCGGGAACATATGAGAGGTAAACATTGCCCCGAGCGTAAAACGGTCCTCCCTTTCAGGAGCCAGATAACCGAATCCATATGGTATTTTTGCTCTATCAGTGAAACCCATCACAACATTAACGATTTTCGACACCGGTATTCCCTGAGCGGGCGGCTCTTTGAGGTGACCGAGCAGTTTCATCGCTGAATTGACCGGCAAAGCCAGCAGCAGAGATTTTGCCCTAAATTCTCCCTTGTCAGTCCCAAGAACAAAATATTCATCCACCCTTCCAATATGTTGGACAAGTGTGCCGAATTGAATCTTCCGATTTTCTGCTAGGGTGGTAATAAGCTTTTCCATCCCCTCCGGAAAGTTAAGCATGGATGGCAACCGTAATTTTCTTTTTTGAGCCGAGCCTTTCTTTTTCTTTTGCAGCAAACCTCGGAGTACGGACCCGGCCTCTTTTTCTATTCTCCGGACCCCCGGCATCACAGCGTCAATGCTTAATTTAGTATAATCACCGGCAAAACTTCCGGTCACAGCCGCGTCGACAAGAGGCAAGATATGACGACCGAATCGGTAGGCGACCCAATCACCAATAGTCTGATCCTCCTCTTTGGGTTTTTTCCAAAGATCGGCAAGGGCTCGAATTTTCCCTGAGAAAGGAACAAGTGGGGTCATTAGAGCTGTTTTCAGACTTTGCGGCAGACGCTCTAATCTTCCATTGTGACACACATACCGGAAGAAATCTCCGAGAGGCGCTCTCTGACATTGGTCATAAAGACCTGTATCGTGAAGAATTTCCTGGCTTTCAGGAGTGTTGTCAAGAAAACCGTGCGGACCCCACTCTCCCTGAAATCCATCCTCCTTAAAACTCATGACGGCGCCGCCGGGACGGTTCTCCTTTTCAATAAGCACAACATTGAGGTCAGGGGAAAGTTTCCGAAGGAAGTGGGCGGCACTTAAGCCGGAAAGCCCTGCCCCAACAATAATCACATCATGACAATTTTCCATTTAAGACCGCCTTTATGAGCTGGACATATACCGGCCGCCGAGCCGAGATGCACGAAGCGCGCAATGTTAAATAATATTTATACCGTGTTCTCGTTGCAGGTATCGCAAGAAACATTTATTATTAAGCAACAACAATGATTTCTTCCACATCCAAAAAAATCCTTATAATCTACTACTCCTTCAGCGGCCAGACGAATAGTCTGTTGCGCGGCCTGGAAAAGAGCCTTACGGCAAAAGGCCACGAGGTGGTGCGCGAAAAGCTGATCCCCGTTGAACCGTTGCGATTTCCCCTGGATGGTTATTCAGCCAGCATAAAGATGATGCTTACCACCTTTTTCCGCCGACGTATGCCAATACTCAATATTTCCAGCCAGTGCGAACAAGAATTTGACCTGATCATTCTTGCCGGACCAACCTGGTCGTACAACCCGAGCGGTCCTATTCTGGCGTTGCTCGACCGAGACGGGACAAAACTCTTTCGCGGAAAATCCGTGATTCCACTCATTTCATGCCGCGGCTATTGGCGCCTGCACTGGTTCGGCTTAAGAAAAAAACTCAAAAAATGCGGCGCCTATGTGCCAAATTTGATGGTATTTTCTCACCCCAATAGGGAACCATGGCGCACCATCGGAGTTTTTCTAAAAATTTCTGGAAAAACTCCGGAACGCTCCCCCCTGTTGAAGAAATATTATAAGAAATATGGCCATGCAAAAGAGCAGCAAAAAGAAGCGCATCGTTTCGGAGAACTCATCAGCGATGCCCTGAGTACAAACACTCCACTCGACTCCCTAGATTTTAGGACTCCGCAGGCCCTGCCGTAAAAGAACCAGGCCAGCGCAGGCATCGGAAACGAAATTAATCGCAAAACATGTTGAGACCGGAACGTGCTCGGAACTAATATTCAATCCCTTTTTGCGCCGGCCTCCCCTCTTTGAAGGGATGTTTGATTTCTTTCATTTCAGTAACCAGGTCCGCCGCGTCAAGAAGACCGG
>Ga0214472_10005086_pt1 | contig 13828 bp, 13 predicted proteins | sample RVTome_6_FD_207662 | JGI IMG/M metagenome (GOLD analysis project Ga0214472, IMG submission 207662) | Soil microbial communities from uranium-contaminated site in the Upper Colorado River Basin, Wyoming, United States - RVT140D175 | ecosystem: Environmental > Terrestrial > Soil > Contaminated >... | reverse complement strand
GCGCGCTTCGAGGGTGAAGGCGGCGGCGCCGAGGGCGGCGTGGAGGTCGGCGGCGAGGCGCGCGAGGGGTTCGGGCACGGCGCGCGGGCTGGCCCAGACGATCTGGTTGCGCTTCACGTAGCGCGCTTCTTCGAGCGGCAGCTCGTGGCGCGGGCCGGAGATGCTGCGCGCGGCCGCGGTGGCGCGAGCGGAGTCGGCATCGCCGAGGAAGGCGAGCGTGAGGTGGATGCTTTCGGCGGGGATCGCGCGCCCGCCGGTGTCGCGACGGACTTCCTGCGCCCAGGCTTCCAGCGCCCGCGCGGTGGCGGGCGGCGGCCAGAGCGCGAAAAACAGTCTCACTCGGAGGCGAGGTGCTTGCGGGTCAGCGCGGCGAGCGCGCGCTCGGCCGAATCCTCGGATTTCTCGAGCGCCGCGGCGATGCGCTCCTGCTCGTCGCGGCCGCGGTTCTGGGAGAGCTTCCAGCGCGCTTCGAGGCGCTCGACCGGGATCTCGAAGTTGACGATGCCGCCGAGCATGTTCTGCACGTACTCGGGGCGCAGGGCGTCGAACTGCGGCAGCCACTGCGGGTCGAGCGCGGCGACCAGGCGGCGTTGCGAGGCGTGCTTTTCGGCAGGGTCGGAGATGATGCGCGGAATTCCGTACGCATGCACCGCGGCGTAGTTCCAGGTCGGCACGCGCTCCTTCGCGGCGTACCAGCGCGGCGAGATGTAGGCGTGCGGCCCGGAGAACACCACCAGCACCTCCTCGTCGAAGAACTCGCGCCATTGCGGGTTGGCGCGCGCCATGTGCATGTCGAGGAAGAGCTGCCCCTCTCTTTCTGCGACCTGCACCGGCAGGTGCGAGGCGTGCAGCGTGCCGCCGGTACCGGTGACGAGCACCGCGAAGCTGTTGGCGCGCATGAACGCGACGCACTCGGCGCGCTCCTCGGGTTGGTTATAGGGCGGCGAGTACATCGGGCTACTCCACGAGGGCGATGGCCTGCGCCGCGATGCCTTCGACGCGCCCGAGGAAGCCGAGGTGCTCGGTGGTCGTCGCCTTCACGTTGATCGCGGCCGGCGCGACGCCGAGGTCGGAGGCGATGTTGCCGATCATGCGCGGGATGTGCGGGGCCATGCGAGGTTCCTGGGCAAGGATGGTTGCATCCACATTGACGACCTTTAGATTCAAGGCATCCAGTTTCTTTCGCACATCCCGCAGCAGCCGGCGGCTGTCGGCGCCGGCGAAGCTCGCATCGCTGTCCGGGTAGTGCTGGCCGATGTCGCCCAGCCCGGCCGCGCCGAGCAGCGCGTCGCAGATCGCGTGCAGCAGCACGTCGGCGTCGGAATGTCCGAGTAGGCCCTTCTCGTAGGCGATCTCGACGCCGCCGATCACCAGCTTGCGCCCGGCGGCGAAGGCGTGGACGTCGAATCCCTGCCCGACCCTCATGCCGCGCCGCGCCGCGCGAGGATCGCCTCGGCGATCGCGAGATCCGCGGGATAGGTCACCTTGAGATTCTCCCGGCTGCCGGCGACCAGGCGCGGCTTGAAGCCCATCTGCTCGATCGCGGCCGCTTCGTCGGTCACGATGCCGGAGGCGCGCTGCAGCGCCTGCGTCAGCAGCCCGGCGCGGAACATCTGCGGGGTCTGCGCGAGCCAGAGCTGCGCCCGGTCCTCGGTGGAAGCGGCGCGCGCGACGCCGCCCCCGTCGGTCGCTGCGCGCTTCACGGTATCGGCGACCGGCAGCGCGAGCAGCCCGCCCACGTCGTCGGATCGCACCTCGCGCCAGAGCCGCTCGAGATCGCCGGGCGACAGGCAGGGCCGCGCGGCGTCGTGCACCAGGATCCAGTCGTCGGCCTGCACCGCCGCCATGGCGGCGACCAGGCCGTTGTAGACCGAATCGCGCCGGCTCGCGCCGCCGCAGTAGAGCGGCTCCAGCCTGCCCTCGAACGCGCTCCAGTCGCACCCGGCGAAAGTCCTGTCGTCGGGGGCGAGCACGATGAACACGGATTCCACCGGCGGCACGCAAACTGCTCGCACCGAATGCCACAGCATCGGCTTGCCGGCGAGCGGCGCATACTGCTTGGGCAGGTCGCCGGCGAAGCGCGTCCCGCTTCCCGCGGCGGGGATCAGCGCGAACCCGGACAAAGGCTAAGTTCTTGTAAATTCAAGGCGATATAATTACACGGTTTTTCGCTTGATGCACCGCGACTCGCTTCCCGCCCGCAGGCGCTATCCCCGGCTCGCCGGCTCGTCCGACGCGCTCGCGCTCGCCCGCCTCGCGGCACGGGAGAAGCCGCTCGCCGTCATTACCGCCTTCGCGCTCGACGCGCAGCGGCTGCTCGAGGAGATCGCCTGGTTCGCGCCGCAGCTTCGCGTGTGCCTGCTGCCGGACTGGGAGACGCTGCCCTACGACCAGTTCTCGCCGCACCAGGACCTGGTTTCCGAGCGCCTGGCGACGCTCTACCGCATCCAGCAAGGCGACTTCGACGTCGCGGTGGTGCCCGCCTCCACCGCGCTGGTGCGGCTTTGTCCGCCGGCGTATATCGCCGCGCACACGTTCTTCCTGCAGGCGAAGACGCGAATCGACGCGGAAAAGCTGCGCGTGCAGCTCGCCATGGCCGGCTACCAGCACGTCACCCAGGTGGTCGCCCCCGGCGAGGTGTGCTTTCGCGGCGGGCTGATCGATCTGTTCCCCATGGGGAGCGCGCTGCCCTACCGGCTGGATCTCGACGACGAGCTCGTCGACACCATCCGCACCTTCGATGTCGACAGCCAGCGCACGCTGTACGCGGTGAACGAGGTTCGGCTGCTGCCGGCGCGCGAGTTCCCGCTCGACGACGCCGGGCGCGCGCGCTTTCGCAGCCGCTGGCGCGAGCTGTTCGAGGGCGATCCGTCCAAGAAGCGGCTCTACCGCGACGTCTCCAACGGCGTGCCGGCGGCGGGAATCGAGTACTACCTGCCGATGTTCTTCGAGTCGACGGCGCGGCTCTTCGACTACCTGCCTCGCGGCTGCACGCTCGCGCTGCACCACGACGTTGCCGACGAGATCCAGGCGTTCTGGCGCGGCGCCGTGTCGCGCTTCAAGCTGCTCGGCGGCGACCCGGACCGGCCGCTGCTCGCGCCGGCGCAGCTCTTCCTCCAGGCCGAGGAGTTTTATTCTGCGCTGCGCGAGCATCCGCGCATCGACCTCGCCGCGGGCGAGAGCGAAGCCGGTGCCGACGCGGCGCTCGAGACCGCCCCGCTGCCGGCGCTCGCGGTCGACCGGCGCGCCCAGGATCCGCTCGCCGCCTTCAAGCGTTTCCTCGCCGCCCCGGGCCTGCGCGTGCTGGTGAGCGCGGAATCCCCCGGCCGTCGCGAGACCATGTCCACCTACTTCGCCGAGTACGGGCTCGAGCCCGCACCCTGCGCCGCTTTCGCCGAGTTCGCCGGCTCGGCGAACGCGCTCGCGCTCGCCGTGTCTCCGCTCGCGAACGGCTTCGTGCTGCAGGCCGAAGGCTGGGCGCTGGTCACCGAGGCGGAGCTCTATGCCGGCGTGGTGCGCCGGCGCCCGCGCGCCGCGGAGAAGCGCAGCTCGGTCGAAGGCATGCTGCGCGACCTGTCGGAGCTCAAGGTCGGCGACCCGGTGGTGCACGAGCAGCACGGGATAGGCCGCTACCAGGGATTGATCAATCTGGACCTGGGTGACGGGGCAAACGAGTTCCTGCTGCTGGAGTACGAGGGCGGCGACAAGCTGTACGTGCCGGTCTCGCAGCTTGGCGTGATCGGCCGCTACAGCGGCGCCCAGCCGGAGGAGGCGCCGCTGCACAAGCTCGGCAGCGGCCAGTGGGACAAGGCAAAAGCGCGCGCCGCGAAGCAGGTGCGCGACACCGCGGCGGAGCTCCTCGCGCTCTACGCGAAGCGCGCCGCGCGCCTGGGACATGCGTTCTCCGTGAAGCAGCACGACCTGGAGGCTTTCGCCGAGGGCTTCGGCTTCGAGGAGACGCCGGACCAGGCGGCGGCGATCGAGGCGGTGATCGCCGACATGGCCGCGGCAAAGCCGATGGACCGGCTGGTGTGCGGCGACGTCGGCTTCGGCAAGACCGAGGTGGCGCTGCGCGCCGCCTTCATCGCGATCGCCGACGGCAGGCAGGTGGTGGTGCTTTGCCCGACCACGCTGCTCGCCGAGCAGCACTTCCAGACCTTCTCGGACCGCTTCGCCGACTGGCCGGTGAAGATTGCCGAGCTTTCCAGGTTCAAGACCGGGAAAGAAAGCGCGGAAACCCTCAAGCGGCTGGAGAGCGGCGAGATCGACATCGTCATCGGCACGCACAAGCTGCTGTCTAGGGACGTGAAGCTCAGGCGCCTGGGGCTCGCCATCGTCGACGAGGAGCACCGCTTCGGCGTGCGCCAGAAGGAGGCGCTCAAGCGCCTGCGCGCCGAGGTGGACGTGCTGACGCTCACCGCGACGCCCATCCCGCGCACCCTCGCCATGTCGCTCGAGGGCATCCGCGACTTCTCGGTGATCGCCACCGCGCCGGAGAAGCGCCTCGCGATCAAGACCTTCGTCTCGCCCTGGTCCGAGGGGCTGATCCGCGAGGCGGTGCTGCGCGAGCTCAAGCGCGGCGGGCAGGCCTACTTCCTGCACAACGAGGTCGAGTCGATCGAGAGAATGGGAGAAAAGCTGCGGCGCCTCCTCCCGGAGGCGCGGCTCGCGATCGCTCACGGCCAGATGCGCGAACGCGACCTCGAGCGCGTGATGCGCGATTTCACCGCGCAGCGCTCGAACCTGCTGCTGTGCTCGACCATCATCGAGACCGGCATCGACATCCCGACCGCCAACACCATCGTGATCCACCGCGCCGACAAGTTCGGCCTGGCCCAGCTCCACCAGCTGCGCGGGCGCGTCGGGCGCTCGCACCACCAGGCGTACGCCTATCTGCTGACCCCGCCGGACGAGGCATTGAACCGGAATGCCTTGAAAAGACTCGAGGCGATCCAGTCGATGGAGGAGCTCGGCTCGGGCTTCTACCTCGCGATGCACGACCTCGAGATCCGCGGCGCCGGCGAGATCCTCGGCGAGTCGCAGTCGGGCGAAATCCAGGAGGTCGGGTTCTCGCTGTACGCCAGGATGCTCGAGCGCGCAGTCAGGTCCTTGAAATCAGGACATCCCCTGGAAGATCCTTCCATCGATATTTCAACGGAAGTGAACCTGCACGTCCCGGCGCTGCTGCCCGCGACCTATTGCAGCGACGTGCACGAGCGCCTCGCGCTCTACAAGCGGCTTGCGGACGCCGCCAGCCGCGAGGAGCTCGACGCCCTGCGCGAGGAGCTGGTGGACCGCTTCGGCGAGCTGCCCGAGCCGGCGCGCGCGCTGCTCGAATGCCACCAGGTGCGCCTCGCCGCCCGTGCGCTCGGGGTGGCGCGCATCGACGCGACGCACGAGGCGGTGCAGCTGCAGTTCGTGAAGAACCCCCCGCTCGACGGCGCCAAGGTGATCGCCTTCGTGCAGCGCCGCCGCGGCGCGCGCCTCGCCGGCCCCGAGCGCCTGCGCGTCGAAGCCAAGCTGCCCGCCTGGCCCGAGCGCGCCCAGGCGGTCAAGGACATCCTGCAGCAGCTCGCCGCGTGAAAATCGGGGTCAGAGCCCGATTTCGATGAACCTCGTCATCCAGGGGCCGTCGCTCAACGCGCTGCAGGCGCAGGAAGCGGCGCTGCTCGCGCGCACGCCCGCCATCGAGACGCTCGCCGAGCACGCGTTCCGGCTGCGCAACGCCTCGTTCGACGCCGCGATCCCCGCCTGGTGCGAGGCGCGGCGAATCGACCACGCCTTCATGCCGGAGGGACGGCGCTTCGCCGGCCTGAAGCTGCTCGCGATGGACATGGACTCGACGCTCATCACCATCGAGTGCATCGACGAGCTGGGCGACATGGCCGGCAGGAAGGCCGAAGTGGCGGGAATCACCGCCCAGGCGATGCGCGGCGAGATCGACTACGCGGAAAGCCTGCGCAGGCGCGTCGCGCTGCTTGCCGGCCTGCCGCTCTCGGCGCTGGAGCGGGTGTACGAGGAGCGGCTGCGACTCACGCCGGGCGCGGATGCGCTCCTGGCCGCGTGCCGGCGCGACGGCGTGAAGGTGCTGCTGGTCTCGGGCGGATTCACCTTCTTCGTCGAGCGCCTGAAGCAGCGGCTGGGCATCGACTACGCCATCTCCAGCGTCCCGGAGATCGAGGGCGGGCGGCTCAGCGGCCGCCTGCGCGGCCGCATCGTGGACGCCGATGCCAAGGCGGCGCGGTTTCGCGCCGTGGCGCAGGAGCTCGGCGCGGCGAAGGGCGAGACCGTGGCGATCGGCGACGGCGCCAACGACCTGAAAATGATGGCCGAGGCCGGGGTTTCGGTCGCCTACCGCGCCAAGCCCGTGGTGCGCAGCCAGGCGAGCTGCGCGCTCAACTGGGCGGGCCTCGACGGGGTCCTGAACCTGTTCGAGCGGGAACCCAGTCGCGCAGCAGCCGGGCGATGAACTCCGAGTAGGCGTGCCAGTCGCGCGGCCGGTCCGCGATGTGCACCACCGGGATCGGCAGCTTGAGCATCGGCAGGGCGCCGGAGCGCTCACCGACCAGGGCGAGCGCCGCCCCGGGCTCGCGCCCCAGGATCTCGAGCGCCGCGTCGGCATCGCGCGCCTCGAGCACGCGCACTTCCGGCGCATGCAGCGCGAACGCCGTACAGGCGAGCGCGATCTCGTGGGGATCCTGCTCGATCAGGATGACGACGCTGCCGGCCATGCCCTCAGGCTAGCGAACCGCGCCGCGCCGCGCTGTCGGGGAATCCTAAGAGTTTGAAAGAGTCACTTGCGCGGCTTGCGCCGCGGCGGCGCCTTCTTCTTGAGGGCGGCGAGCGACTCGTTGGCGCGCCGCATCGCCTCCTCGCCGATCTGCTCGAGCAGCTCGCGGTAGGTGGTCTGCGCGCCGCAGCCGTCGCACTTCATCCGGGTGGCGGGTTGCAATGCGCCGGGCGCGAGCGGCGTGAACTGTGTCTCGCCGCAACCCGGGCACTTCGCCACCACGTCGCGCACGCTGACGATCATCGGACCCCGCCCCCCCCGAGCGAGGTAAAACGCATCCTACGCCCCTGCCGAGGGGCGCCGGCCGCTATTTCGCAGCGACCACCATGATCTCGACCAGCGCCCGCGGATCGGCGAGCTTCGCCTCGACGCACGCGCGCGCCGGGAGGTTCTTCGAATCGACCCAGGCAGTCCACGCCTCGTTCATCGGCGCGCGATTGCGGATATCCGTGACCCAGATGGTGGCCGACAGGATCTTCGACTTGTCCGTGCCGCATTTCGCGAGCAGCCGGTCGATCTCTTCCAGGACTTCGCGGGTCTGGCCTTTCACGTCCTTGCCGAGGTCCTTCGCCACCACGCCCGCGAGGTACGCCGTGTTGCCGTGCTGCACGGCGTTCGACAGGATGCTGGTCGCGTCATAGCGGGTGATGCTCATCGATGGGTCTCCTTCAGGGTTGTCTTGTCGTACCCCGCGACCTTCTTGTAGCGCTCGGAGAGCGCCTGAAGCTCGGCGGCGCTGATCACCGTCTCGATGCGCTCGAACGGGCGATCGCCGGTGCGCTCGAAGACCTCGCGCAGGATGGCGTCCGGCGGGTTGCGCCGGTTCTCGAGCACCACGTTGGCGGTCGGCGCGAGGCGCTGCGCCTCGTAGGCTTTCAACGCGCCGGCCGCGGAACGCTCGCTCTGCAGGCAGGCGGCCAGGCACTGGGCATCCAGTATCGCCTGCCCCGCGCCGTTCGAGCCGCGCGGCACCATCGGGTGCGCCGCGTCGCCGAGCAGCGTGACGCGACCGAAGCTCCAGGCCGTCAGCGGATCCTTGTCGACCATCGGGTACTCGAGCACCACTTCCGCGGCGCGGAAGAAGGCGGGCACGTCGAGCCAGGCGAAGCGCCATCCCTCGGCCCCGGCGATGAAGTCCTCGACGCTTGCCTGGCGGTTCCAGTCCCAGCGCTTGTACTCGGGGGTCTCGATCTCCCACAGCCAGTTGACGAGCTGCCGGCCCTGGGCGTCGACGTCGTTGCGGATCGGGTAGTGCACCAGCTTGCCGGTCTTGAGCCAGCCGGCGCGCGTCATGGTGGCACCGGAGAGCACCGGCTTCCAGCGCGTCACCCCGCGCCACATGTTGACCCCGGAGTAGCGCGGCTCGCCCTCGTCGGGGTAGAGCTGCCGGCGGATCGCCGAGTGGATGCCGTCGCAGGCAATCGCGGCTTTGCCTTTTGCGGCTTGCCTGTCCTTGAAATTCAGCGATACGCCATGCTCGTCCTGTGAAAATCCCTCGCAATGCCATCCGAGGCGCAGCCGCTCCTCGCCGAGGCGCAGCCGCACCGCCTCGATCAGCACCGCCTGCAGGTCGCCGCGGTGGATCGAGAGCTGCGGCCACTCGTAGCCGGCGCGCCGGCCGAGCGGCTCGCGATAGATCAGCTGGCCGAAGCGGTTGAAGAACGCCGCCTCCCGCGTCTCGACCGCCACGCGCGCGAGCGCCGGCACCAGGCCGAGCTCGCCGAGCGCGCGCGTCGCGTGCGGCAGCAGGTTGACCCCGACTCCCACCGCCTTCAGCTCGGGCGCCGACTCGAACACCCGGCACGCGATGCCGCGCGCATGCAGCCCGAGCGCCAGCGTCAGCCCGCCGATCCCCCCGCCGACGATCAGGATCTCATCCATGCGGCCGCAGTTTACTTGCATCCGAGTTCGGGGTCGCTCAGTTCACCGCCAGGTACGCCTTCTCGAGCGCGCCGTCGCGCGCGATGTCCTGCGCGCTGCCCGAGGCGACGATGCGCCCGCCTTCCAGCACATAGGCCCGGTCGGCCAGCGCGAGCGCGAGCCCGGCCATCTGGTCGACGAGCAGCAGCGTCGCCGCTTCCCGGCGCAGCCGGTCGAGCACGTCGAACAGATCGTTGATCACCGCCGGCGCGAGGCCGAGCGAGGGCTCGTCGAGCAGCAGCAGGCGCGGCCGGCCCATCAGCCCGCGCGCGATGGCGAGCATCTGCTGCTCGCCGCCCGAGAGCAGGCCGGCGCGCTGGTGCAGTCGCTCGCGCAGGCGCGGGAAGCGCTCGAGCATCGCCGCGATGTCGGCCTCGAGTGCGTCGCGGCGCAGGAAGGCGCCGAGCCGCAGGTTGTCGAGCACCGAGAGCTCGGGGAACACCTGCCGCCCTTCGGGAACCAGCACCAGACCGCGCGCCGCCACCCGGTGCGCGGGAAGCGCGGAGATCTCGGCCCGCGCGAGCGCGATGCCGCCGCTCACCGGCCGCAGCAGTCCCGAGAGCGCGCGCATCAGCGTCGACTTGCCGGCGCCGTTGGCGCCCAGCACCGCCACCATCTCTCCCTCGCGCACCGCGAGCTCGATGCCTTTCAGCACCGGCTCTGCGCCGTAGCCGCCGGCGAGCCGGTCGACCTCGAGCAGCGCCTCGCCCGCCGCCGAGCGGCGCGCCGTGGGGCGGCGCTGCTCCTCGCCGAGGTAGGCCTTGCGCACCAGCGGATCGCGCTGCACCTCGGCCGGCGTGCCCTCGGCGATCTTCACGCCCGCATCGAGCACCACCACGCGGTTCGAGATGCCCATCACCACCGACATGTCGTGCTCGACCAGCACCACCGCCACGCCGCTGTCGGCGATGCGCCGCAGCAGAGCCGCGAGGCGCGCCTTGTCCTCGCGCGACAGCCCTGCCGCCGGCTCGTCGAGCAGCAGGACCGAGGGGCGCGTAGCGAGCGCGCGCGCGATCTCCACCAGGCGCTTGTCGACGTGCGGCAGGTCGGCGGCGCGCGCCTCGAGGTCGCCGGCATAGCCGACGAAGGCGAGCAGCCGCTCGGCGCCGTCGCCGCGACGGCCGCGCTCCGCGATCGCGACGTTCTCGGCCACGGTCATGGAGCCGAAGAGCTGCGTCGCCTGGTAGGTGCGCGCCACGCCCGCCCGCGCGATCTTCCATGCGGCGCGGCCCTGCAGCTCGCGGCTGCCGACCCGGATGCTGCCGCTGTCCGGACGGTAGAAGCCGCCCAGCATGTTGAGCACCGTGGTCTTGCCGGCGCCGTTGGGGCCGATAAGGCTGGTGATCTCGCCCGGCTGCGCCCGCATCGACACGTCCGATGCGGCGCGCACGCCGCCGAAGGCGATGCCGAGCCCTGCGGCCTCCAGCGCGGCCGGCGCTTCGGGGCCGAGGTCGACCTCGCCCGGCGACGCCAGGCGCTGCGCGCGCCGGCGCGCGGCGAGCCGCAGCACGGTTCCCACCGCGCCCTCCGGCGCTGCCCACAGCACGGCGAGGAGCAGGGCGCCGAAAAAGAGCAGCCGGTACTCGGCGAGCCCGGCGAGCAGCTCCGGCAGCAGCACCACGATCGCCGCCCCCACCAGCGGCCCGGCCACGCTGCCGGCGCCGCCGAGCATCACCACCAGCACGAACAGGATCGACTGCAGGAACGCGAAGCTCGAAGGCGTGACGAAGCCCCACAGCGGCGCGAAGAACGCGCCGGCGACGCCGGCGCAGACTGCGGAGATGGCGAAGGCCGCGGTCTTGATCTTGACCGGATCGAGGCCGATCGACTGCGCGGCGGTCTCGGAATCCTTCACCGCGCGCATCGCGGCGCCCCAGCGGCTCGCCGCCAGGCGCCAGAAGCCCCAGGTGGCGAGCGCCGCGAGCGCGATGCAGGCAAGCGCCACGCCGCGCTCGCCGAGCTCGAGGCCGAAGGCCGCGGGCTGCGCGATCCCCATGATGCCGTTCTGGCCGCCGGTCAGCTCGCGCCACTCCACCGCGGTGTGCTCGACGATGAAGCCGAAGGCGATGGTGACCATCGCCAGGTACGGCCCGCGCACCCGCAGCGCGGGAAGGGCGAGCAGCGCGCCGAGCGCGCCGGCGACCAGGGCTGCCGCGGGCAGCGCGGCCCAGAAGCTCCACTGCGCGGCGGTGGTGAGGATCGCCACCGTGTAGGCGCCCAGGGCGTAGAAGCCGACATGGCCGAACGACACCTGCCCGGTCAGCCCGAGCAGCACGTTGAGCCCGACGCCGACCACCGCGGTGAGCGCGAGCGTCGCCATGACGAACACGTAGTAGCTGTTCGCGGTCGCGGTGAACGCCGCGGCGGCGAGGAACACGACGGCGAATGCCGCGAGCCTCATACCTTCTTCACCTCCGCGCGCCCGAAGAGCCCGTTCGGCATCGCGGCGAGCGCGACGATCACCAGCGCGAACGTGAGGATGTGGGTGTAGTTCGAGCCGAGCAGCGCGGTGATCAGCGACTCGGCGGCGCCGAAGATCAGGCCGGCGAGCATCACCCCCCAGGCGCTCGTCAGGCCGCCGAGGATCGCCACCGCGAAGGCCTTGAGGCCGAACACCGTCCCCATGTCGGAGTGCACGTTGAACAGCGGCGCGATCAGGATCCCGGCGACGCCGGCGAACACCGTCGAGGCGGCGTAGGCGGCCGAGATGGCGAGCGGCACGTTGATCCCCATGAGGCGAGCCGCGTCGGGGTTCTGCATCACGGCGAGCAGCGCCTTCCCGGGGCGCGCGCGCCGCGAGAACAGATGCAGCGCGGCGGCGAGCGCGAGGCCGGCCGCCGGGATCGCGATCTGCAGCGGGGAAACGCTCAGGCCCGCGATCGGGATCGAGCCGCCCGCCCAGTCCATGGCGAAGCCGCGCGGCTCCTTGCCGAAGGTGAACAGCACCGTGTTGTCGGCGACGATGCCGAGCGCCACGGTGGCCATCAGCCAGGCGTTCGAGCCGCGGCGCGCGAACGGGCGCACCGCGAGGCGCTCGACCAGCACGCCGTAGAGCGCGCACAGCGCGAGGGCGAGCAGCACCGCGGGCAGCATCGGCCAGCCGAACGTCACCGCGAAACTGTAGGTGAGCACCGCGCCGAGCATCATCGAGCTGCCCTGGGCGAAGTTCACCGTGCCGGAGGAGGCATAGGTGACGTGGAAGCCGAGCGCGAGCAGCCCGTACATGCTGCCCAGGCCGAGCCCGGAGACCAGAGCGGACAGAATCAGCATCGGGAAAACGAGCACGGCCGCGCTAGGGCGGCCGGGCGGACCGGCGCTAGCCCGCTATTTCTTCATCCCGACGGGAAGGATCTGGTTGTCGATGAACTGCGTCCAGACGTAATCGTTCTCGTTGATCGCGTCGTGCCTGCCGGGCGAGAACGGCTGGTCGTAGGTCTTGATCAGCCCTTCGTAGCGCCCGATGCGGTAGTACGCGTCGCGCACCTTCGGGCCGTCGAGCGAGCCGGCTTTCTCGATCGCAGCCGCGGTGAGCATCATGGCGTCGTACGCGTTCGCCACCCCGACCGCGGGGGTGACGTCGCCGGGCCCCTTGACGTCGGGATACTTCGCCATCAGCGCCTTCAGCACCTTCTCGCCGACCGGCGACTGCTTGCCGAAGAAGCTGTAGGTCTGGATGAAGTGGACATCCCTGGCGCTCGGGCCGGCGAGCTCGGTGAAGCGCCCGCCCGCGGGACCCCAGTGCGACACGATCGGCGGCTTCCAGCCCATGCGGTCGAGCGATTTCACCACCTGCGCCGAGGGGCCGACGTTGCCGACCAGGAACAGGCAGTCGGCGCCCGCCTGCCTGAGCCGCGTGAGCTGCGGCACCACGTCGATGTCGTCCTGGCCGAACTTCTCGATGCCCGCGGGCTTGAGCCGCTTCTCCTTGAGCGCGGCCATCAGGCCCTTCTCGTTCGACTCGCCCCACGGGTTGTTGATCAGGATCATGCCGCAGTTCTTGGCGTTGAACGTCTTCTGCGCGTACTGCAGCATCGCCTTGTCGACGATCTCGTCCACCGCCGAGACGCGGAACACGTAGTTGTCCTTGGCGCCGTTCTTGGTGATCGGCGTGCCGGCGGCCCAGGGCCCCATGAACGGCAGCTTCGCCTGGTTGACGACCGGCACGATGGCGAGCGACACCGGCGTGTCGAGGCCGCCGAAGAGCACCGCGACCTTCTCCCGGAAGAGCAGCTCGCGCGCCGCGATTACTCCCTTCGCGGGAGTCGCCTCGTCATCGCGACGCACCAGCTCGAACTTGCGGCCCTTGAGCGGCCCGCCCTGGATGCCGCCCCTGGCGTTGATCTCGTCGATAGCCACGGCGAGTCCGCGCGTGATCGCCTCGCCGGCGCGCGCCGATTGCCCCGACAGCGCGGTCACCAGGCCGATCTTGATGGCGTCCTGCGCGGCCGCGGGGAATGCGACGGCCGTCGCCAGCACGAGGAACAGGTTTCTGATCATGTGAACCTCCCGGAAGATGGCGCTAGCTTAGCAGGAGCCGTGCCATGCTAGGCTCAGGGCATGAGCGATCCCGCGAAAATCGTCGAGGATTACCTGCGCCTGCACATGATCCCGGACCCGGACGCGGCGCGCCGCTACTGCGCCCCGGAGATGGAGATCCGCTTTACCGGCAACCGCCTGATGCGCGACCCGGCGCAGGCCACGGCGTTCAACCGCGCCCGCTACAAGTGGGTGAAGAAGAAGTTCGGCCCCACCCACGTGGTGGCCGGCGGCACCGAGGACGAAACCGTGGTCTACCAGACCGGCACCCTCTACGGCGAATGGCCCGACGGCACGCCCTTCGAGGGCAACCGCTACGTCGACCGCTACGTCGTGCGTCGGGGCAAGATCGTCCGCATGGAAGTCTGGAACGACAGCGCCGAGTGGCTTCTGGTGCGCGCCGGGCTCGCCAAGCCCTGATTTGGTGCATCCGGTCAAGGAGAGTTCGGGCTCTGACCCCGAATTCAACCGACCCAGGCGCGCGCGTTGCGGAACATGCGCATCCACGGCGAGTCTTCGCCGAGCCCGGGCGGCACCCAGGACATCTGGACGCTGCGGAACACGCGCTCGGGGTGCGGCATG
>Ga0214472_10005083_pt1 | contig 13832 bp, 13 predicted proteins | sample RVTome_6_FD_207662 | JGI IMG/M metagenome (GOLD analysis project Ga0214472, IMG submission 207662) | Soil microbial communities from uranium-contaminated site in the Upper Colorado River Basin, Wyoming, United States - RVT140D175 | ecosystem: Environmental > Terrestrial > Soil > Contaminated >... | reverse complement strand
GCTTGAACTGGACGAGGGTAATCTATTCGCCAAAGGTCATCCCGGCATCCAGGTGGTGCCGGCGGCAATCGCATTGACGCAGGAAAAAAGGGTGTCGGGCGCCGATCTGCTGCTCGCCGTCGCGCTTGGCTACGAGGTATCGGCGCGGATCAGCCGCGCGGCGCAGGTCCGGCTCTCGATCCATCCACACGGCACTTACGGGGTCATCGGTGCCGCAATCGCCGCGGCACGCCTGAAAGGGTTCGATTTCCGGCAGATGCGCGAACTGCTCAATGTCGCTGCGACCATGGGCATGGCCACCAGCCGCCAGACGCTGCTCGACGGGGCGACGGTCCGCAACATTTTCACCGGGCATTCCGGGTACATGGGACTCACGGCGGCGCGCCTCGTCGAGTGCGGCTTTACCGGTGAAAACGACGGCGTGGCCAACGTATACGGCAAGGTTCTGTCCGATACCTTCAGGCCCGGGGAAGTCACCTCAGGACTGGGAACCGACTGGCTGATCACGCGGAACTACTTCAAACTGCACCCGACGGGCCGCTATGTGCATGCGGCGATCGATGCGCTCGAGGATCTGCTCGCGAAGGTGCCGGGCGGCAGGCTCGACGTTGGCCTCATCAAGGAAATCAGGGTACGTACCTATATGCTGGGCGCCATGCTCGCTGAAAAAAACGTGACATCGAGCTTCGGTGCGCGTTTTTCAGTGCCCTTCGCCCTGGCGAGCGTCCTGTATCACGGCCGCTCGGGCTTGGCGAGTTTTGACGAGCACGCGGTCGCCGATCCGAACGTACAAGCGCTCGCAGCCCTGGTGGACCTGCGGGAAGACGAGCGGCACACCGCACGGTATCCCCACGAACAGCCCTGCGATCTCGCGATTACGCTCGCCGACGGTTCGGTGCGGGAAGGGCATTGCACCGTGATGAAGGGCGAGCCCGCCAATCCCCACCGGCCGCAAGAGCTCGAGGCGAAGTTTTTCGATCTGGGCATCCCCGTTTGGGGCGAGGACGTCACGAAGCGGCTGTTCGACGGGCTGAGGAATCTGGAGGACATGCCCGACTTCGGGGCGTTCGCCGATCGACTTTCACTCTAGGGAACGCGAACCGCACCATGCTCAGGAGCCACGGACGTTACGATTATTCACCGATCAGCAAGCGCGCCGACTACACCTGGCCCGGGGGCAAGCGCCTGGCGCTCCATTTCTGCCTCAATGTCGAGCACTTCGAATTCGGACAAGGACTGGGCAACGATTATGCTGCGCCGCATCCGCAGCCCAACTCGCGCAGCTACGCGTGGCGCGACTTCGGCAACCGCGTCGGCGCCTGGCGCCTGCTCGAACTCGCCGAGCGCTACGACCTCCCCTATGCGCTCCTCGTCAACACCGAGCTATACGATTACTGCCCGGAGATGATCGCGGCGTTTCGCGAGCGCGGCGACGAGATCGTCGGCCACGGCCGGACCGACGCCGAACGCCAGGCCGACATGAGCCACGAGCAGGAGCGCGCGTGCATCCTTGGAACGACCGCCTCGATTGAAAGACACGAGGGCAGAAAGCCCGCTGGGTGGCTTGCGCCGTACATCTCGCAGACCTACGACTCGCTCGACCTACTGAAGGAGGCGGGGTATCGCTACATGATGGACTGGCCGCTGGATGACCAGCCGGTGTGGTTCCGCACGAAGCACGGCCCCATACTCTCGATTCCCTATGCGCACGACCTCAACGACTCGATCGAATGCGTGTCGCGCCGCACGCCCGCGCAGCTGCATTGCGAGAATCTCATCGACCAGTTCGACGCCATGCTGGAAGAGTCGGTGCGGCGCCCGCTCGTGATGCCGATCGTCCTGCACAGCTTCGTGCTGGGGCAGGCCTACCGCGCGCGCCAGTTCAGCCGCGTCGTCGAGCACATCCTGCGGCAGCGCGACCGCATCTGGATGACGCGGCCCGGCGCGATCTGCGCGCACGTCGAATCGCTCCCGAAGGGCATCGTACCGGGCAGTTGAGTCCCGGGCAGACCATTTTTCCGGCCGCACCGCATTGCCACACCCACCATGGAGGAGAAAATCCATGACTCATCGCCTTAACCTGCGTGCGGGCGCCCGATCGTCGCTCAAGGCACCCGGGCGCTTGCCGCGCGCCGTTGCGGCACTCGTCCTTTTCCTTGCGATGTGCCCGGCGGAGCCTGCTGAACGCCCGGACTACCCGACCAAGCCGATCCGCGTGATCGTGGGATTCGCGCCCGGCGGCTCTGCGGACATCACCGCGCGCGCCGTCGGGCAGAAAATGTCCGAACTGCTCGGATACCCGGTCGTGGTGGACAACCGCAGCGGCGCGTCGGGCATCATCGGCAGCGAACTCGTGGCGCGGGCCGCCCCCGACGGCTACACGTTGCTGGAAGCGACCATGACGACGCACGGCATCGGGCCGAATCTCTATCAGAAACTGCCGTACGATCCCGTCAAGAGCTTCGAACCGATCGCGCTGATGGTGCGCATTCCGTTGGTCATGTTCGCCCACATGTCGGTCTCCGGAACGAACCTCAAGGAGGTCGTGGGTCTGCTGAAGGCGAGCCCGGGCAAGTACCGCTACGCTACCGCCGGCAACGGCAGCCCACCGCACCTCGCCGCCGAGCTGTTCAAGCTAAAGACGGGTGTGGATCTGCTGCACGTGCCGTACAAGGGCACGGGGGCGGCCGTCCCGGAGCTGTTAGCCGGGCAGGTGCATTTCATGATCGACGGCCCGCCGCCGTTCCTCGGCCACGTGAAGGCGGGCAAGCTGCGGGCGCTCGCCGCCGCGAATGCGAAGCGGCTGGCGCAACTGCCCGATGTCCCGACGTTCGCCGAGTCGGGCGTCAGCGGCATGGAAGCGGGCCTGTGGTACGGCATGCTCGCGCCCAAGGGCACGCCGCGCGGCATCATCAACCGGCTGAACGCTGCGATCAACAAGGCACTGCAGCAGCCGGACGTGCGCGAGCGTTTCGCGGCATCGTCAGTCGAGATCGTTGGGGGGACGCCGCAGGAATTCGGCAGCTACGTCGCCAGCGAGATCAAGCGCTGGGGTCAGGTCGCGCGCGCCGCCGGGATCCGCATCGAATGAGGAACGGGACACTTCAACAGGAAGGCGCCATCTGCAGAAACCGGATTCGCGGGCTCGCGCTCACGAGGACGCGCGATTAGGCAGGCACTTGCTTTGCCGAGCTACGCTTGCTTCCGGTCGCGGGCTTCGCTGCTCCTTGCCGTTCGAGGTCCTTTTGCAGCTCGTGCCAACCGGCCTCGATGTGTTCTCGCACCGCGTTCACTGCTGCTTTCTTGTCGCCGGCTTTCATCGCCTTTAACAGATTGCGATGTTCCATTGCCGCCCGGCCAGCTCTTCCACCGATAAGGTTGATGAGATCGAAGGGGTACTTGGCCCACAGCACCTGCGCGAAGTGCAGCGTCTGTGGCAGCTGGGCGAGCGCGTAAAGGTAACTGTGAAAACGGTAGTTAAGCGCGCGCACCGCCTCGCGATCTCCGCGCGCGTCGGCTTCCTCGAACTCACGCTGCAACTTGGCGAGATCCGCGTAATCGTCCGCCTTCATGTGCTTCATCGCTGCGAGCACAAGCCGGCTTTCGAGCATCACCCTCAGATCATTGATCTCGCGTGTGGCCGAGGCGTCGAAGGGTGCTACGACGACGCCGCGATGCGGGATGCTCAGCACGTAGCCTTCCGCTTCCAGAATGCGAAAGGCTTCGCGCACCGGCGTGATGCTGATGTTCAGTCGCCGTGCGATTTCGTCCTGCTTGAGTCTGGCGCTGCGGGGAAAACGGCCGGCGAGAATGTCTTCGCGCAGAAACTCCGCGACGTACTCCTCCTTGGTCTGAAAGCTCATTGCCCGGACCGCGGTCGTCTATGCCGACTTGAGTCGTGATGCCGACAGATCATTGAACGCGGCTGTCACCGCCGAAACGAACTCGCTCATGGTCCCGACGGCATGAACGCCTGCTTTTGTAAGGGCTTTCATTTTAGCCGAATGGGTATCCGCGTGTGAGCCGATCAGCGCTGCTGCGTGCCCCATTTTTTTCCCGCTGGGAGCCTGGCGGCCCACGATGAGGGCGGCAACCGGTTTCGCGTCTCGGCGCACGGCATAGTTTGCAACGTCATACTCGTCGCCGCCGCCGATCTCGCCCAGATAGACGATGGCCCGCGTTTCGGCATCGGCATGCAGCAGCTCCAGAGCTTCAGCTGCGGACACGCCCTTGATCGGATCGCCGCCGATACCGATCACGGTAGTTTGTCCCAGGCCGGCGCTTGTGAGCCGGAAACAAGCCTCGTACGAGAGCGAGCCGCTGCGCGATATGACGCCAAGCGCTCCCGGCGTGTAGCAAAATGAAGGCATGAAGCCCGCCTTTGCCTTGCCGGGGGAGATCAGACCCGGGGTGTTGGGACCGATGAGCGTGGCGCCGTTGGCGCGCGCGGCGGCGCGCATCTCGATGGCGTCGCGAACCGGCAGGCCGTCACCCGGGTAAACGACAAGTTTGATCCCCGCTTCGACGGCTTCGACCACGTGATCAAGCGCCGTGGCAGCGGGAACGTAGATCACTGAAGCGTCGACTCGGGTCGCGGCACACGCGGCCCGAACGTCGGGAAACACGGGGATGCGTTCTATGTCCTTCGCGGGCTTCGCGGCGCTGATGCCACCGACCACTGTCGTCCCGTACTCGCGCATGTCGCGCGCCGAGAAACGCCCGACATTTCCCGTGACGCCCTGGATAATGAAGCGCGAACCCTGGTCGATGAGCACGCTCACGTGCGGGCGCCTTTGCGAGCTATTGCCACGGCCTCAGCCACGGCATCTTCCAGCGCGGTATGGTTATGCAGTCCGCTGCCGGCGAACAATTCCTCGACTCGACTGGCGTTGGTGCCGTTGAGACGAAACACGACCGGCTTGCCGGATTTGCGTTCCTGCATGATCTCCCTCATGACGCGGGCAACGCGGTCCATCTGGGTGAGGCCGCCGAAGATCGAGACGAGAATGACCTTGATTTTCGGTTCGTGGTCGAGCAGATCGAACGCGATTCGGTAACCGCCGGGCGTCGGATTGGCGCTGCAATCGAGAAAACACGCGGGCTTGCCGCCAGCGTCACCGATCAAGTCCATGGTCGCCATGGTCATGCCCGCTCCACCGGAGATGAGCCCGACGTCGCCGTCGAGCCAGACCAGCATGAGATCGCCGGCGAGCGCCCGTGCGATGGGTCTCGGTTCGCCCCTGCGCGTTGCTTCGACCGCAGCTTGTATGTCGGCGGCGCGGAAGGCGGCATATTCGTCACGCACGACTTTCGCGTCAGCCGCGACCATTGAACCATCCGCGAGCAACACGAGCGGGTTGATCTCGATGGTGACGCAATCGCGGGAGCTCGCGAGCTCGACCAGACGGCGACCGAGGGCAATCACTTTCTCCCGCAAGGCCGGATCCCGTTCCACCGTCACAAGGCGCTCGCGCAGCCGGTAGGATCTGAAACGGTGCGCGGGGCCGATATCGTAGCGCAGCGGCGGTTCCCCGCTCTCGATATCCACGCCGCCATGAGGCGAGTAGAGCATGACATAACCATCGGCCGCAGCATCGACGGTGACCGATAGATAGACTTCGCGCTGGATCGCGAGCCACGGCTCGATCAGGACCGCCGACGGCTTTTTGCCGCCGAAGCGCGTGCCAAGAATGCGCCGCGCTGCGCTGCGCGCTTCGACTGACGTGGCCGCGCGCACGACGCCGCCTGCTTTGCCGCGCCCGCCTGCTGCGACCTGTGCCTTGACGGCGACCGGATAGGCCAGCTTTCGGCGCGCTAAGGCTTCGGGAGAACGCACGAGCGTGCCCGGGGGCACCTTGATGCCGGCCTCGCGCAGGAGCCGTTTCCCTTCGTGTTCTGTGAGCAACATATGAAATATGATGCATTATATTTGCAATACGGTCAATTTGGACATAGAATCCATCCGTGAAGTCCAGCCCGGCTTTCCGCCGGGCAATGCAGGGAGGAAGACGAGTCCGCATGAACAAACCCATCGACGATCGCAACATGGACGCCGCCCCGGTCGAGGGCAAGATCACCGATGAATCGGTTGCCGCCGCGCGCGGAATGATCGGCCTGCAGTTGCGCCCGGAAGGCCCCTACCTGCAGGACGCTACCATCGACACCATACGCAACTTCTGCAACGGTATCGGCGACCTCAATCCCCTCTATCGGGACGCCGAGTACGGCCGCACCAGCCGCTACGGCAACGTCATCGCCCATCCGATGTTTCCAATGGCGTATGGCTGGCTCGGGCGCACGCGCTGGGGATTGCCCGGCGTGCACGGTTTCTATGCCGGCAACGACTGGGAACGCTTTCGCAATATCCGGCCCGGCGATCGAATCACCGCGATCGAGCGCGTGGTCGGCGTTGATGAGAAGAGCAGCAAGTTTTCGGGCCGGCTCGTTATCCAGTACGTGGAAGCGGAATTCGCCAACCAAAGCGACGAACTGGTCGCGCGCGTGCTCGGGTGGTGCACGCGTCATGAGCGCCAGGCGGCGCGCGAGAAAGGCAAGTACAAGGAGATCAGGAAGCACGAGTACACCCGGGAAGAGTTGGATGCCATCGATGCGGCCGTGCTGAACGAGGAGAAGAACATCTGCGGCCGCAACATCCGCTACTGGGAGGACGTCAACGAGGGCGACGAAATCCCGTCCATCGCCCGCGGGCCATTGTCGCTGATGGACACCATGGGTTTCCTGGTCGGATGCGGCAGGGGCCACACGCACGGCGTGCTGCTGAAGGGAGCGGTGCGCCATCCCGGGCATTTCTTTCGCAATCCTGAAGCGGGCGGCGGCGTCGAGTACACCGGCATCGGCCATCATCGCGAGTCGATAGCGAAGGAGGTCGGCGTCCCGGGAACGTACGACTACGGCCCACAGCGTTCGGCGTGGCTCGCTTCGCTTGTCACGAACTGGATGGGTGACGCGGGCGTTCTCAAGCGCATACGGACCGAACTGCGTCTGTTCAACACCATGGGTGATATGACCTGGTGCAAGGGCAAAGTTAGGAAAAAATTTGTTCACGACGGCTATGCCCTGGTGGACCTCGAGATCTGGGCCGAGAACCAGCGTGGCGAGGTGACGGCGCCGAACGGCAGCGCGACGGTGATCTTGCCGTCGCGGGACGTGAAGACGCGGGTCTGCCGCGACGGATCAGGCATTGACCTGGGCTGCGCCCGGTTCGCGTGAACCCGACGGGTGCCGGGCGTTCGGCGTTCGCTGTTGTGAATACACGTGTCGGGCGGATTGGACCCGGTGCATCATCGTCGACGGAGGAAGACATGAAAATGTGGCTGCGTAATGCCAGCGCCATGCTGACGGGTCTCGTCCTGGGACTTTCTACGGCTGTAGCGGCCCAGGGCAGGTATCCCGACAGGCCGATCCGCCTGATCGTGCCGGTCGCTCCCGGCGGTGGCACCGACTTCATTGCCCGGCTCCTCGGTCAAAAACTCAACGAAGCCTGGGCGGAGCCGGTTATCGTCGACAACCGGCCGGGCGCCGCCGGCAATCTTGGCGTCGAGATTGCAGCCAAGGCGGCAGCCGATGGCTACACCCTGGTAATACCCATCACGTCGTTTCCGATCAATCCTAGCCTGTATGCCAAGCTCCCGTTCGATACGGTGCGCGACTTCGCGCCGATAACGCTCATTGCTTCCGCACCTCTGCTGCTGGTGGTAAATCCCCGACTGCAGGCGAATTCGGTGAAAGAACTGATCGCGCTGGCTAAAACAAAACCAGGAGCACTCAATTTCGCCAACTCGGGATCCGGCACCACTGCGCACCTCGCGGGGGAAATGTTCAAGCGCATGGCCGGTATCGACATCGTGAGCGTGCCGTACAAGGGGGGCGGTCCGGCCGTGATCGATCTCATTGCCGGCAACGTGCAGATGTACTTCTCGACGATTCCGGCTGCGCTGGCGCAGGTCAAAGCGGGCCGCCTGCGCGCGCTGGCCGTCACCGGCGGAAAGCGCATGAGCCAGATCAGCGACATTCCGACGGTGTCGGAATCCGGGTTGCCAAGCTTCGAAGTCATCGCGTGGTTCGGGATGTTTGCGCCGGCCAAGACGCCACAGCCGGTCGTTAAGAAGCTCAACGGAGAACTCGTGCGCATCCTCAACAACTCGGAGGTTCGGGAAAAAATGGCAGGACACGGCCTGATTCCGGGCGGCATTACGCCGGAAGAGCTTGGGACCTTTCTCAAAGCCGAAGTCGCTAAATGGTCCAAGGTCATCAAGGAGGCCAACATCCGCATCCAATGAGATCTTGCGTTCCGGGAATGACACTGGATTCTTGAGAACGGCGGGCGTGACCGCCGTTTCCTTTTTGTGCGCCGGCAGGGCGAACTCGCTTGGAGGTGCAGGCCGTCTACACACCCGGCATGAGGAAGCGTTCGCCGGTCTCCTTATAATCCCGGTGCGTCACTCTTAACACCGCACAACAGCTGCAATACTGTGCGCCTGTTGAACATTTCGCGTTCATGGATGTAGCGAAGTGGTTTACGGTGACGTCTTCAAAGCAGCGCGCGCTCGGACCTTGTTCGCCTTTACGAATTTCTGCATTCCGTCAACGGCCCCATTGCGGTTCGTGTCGTTCGCCAGTGGGTCGCGGGCACGAAACGAATTCCCGCTTACCCCCCTCTGGGAACTCGACTGGCGGAGCTCGAGCCTCGCGAAGTACGCCGAATTCCGGTGGGAGACTATGAAACTCGCTACGAGGTAGCCGATACCGATATCTTCATCCTCAGAATCGTCCACGTGCGAGAAGATCGGTGACCACGCGGAAGAGTAGCGCGTGGAAATGCGGGCGTACATGATCGCAGCTGGACTACTCATCCTGGTATTCGTCGTTTTCGTCGTCCCAGTCGTAGCGTTTGCGCGGAGGTATGTCCAGGTGTCGCAGCGCGATCGCCAGTATCAGACCGATCAGCCCGGCCGCCAGATGGGTTTCCCAGGAAACTCCGGGCTTGATCGGCAATACCCCCCAGACCAGGGTGCCGTAGAGAAAGCAAACCAACAGGGACGCGGCAATCGCGCGTTTGTCCCGTCGGATCAAGCCCGCTACGAAGATATAGCTGACCAACCCGTAGACCAATCCGCTGGCACCGACATGGACGGACGTTCTCGCGAACAACCACACCGCGATGCCGGGTCCCAGGTAGGCCGCCGGGATCACTTTGAGGGCCGAGCTCGGATAGAGGTGCAGCATCACCGTGCCCAGCACCAGCAGCGGCAGGGAGTTGCCGATCAGGTGGGAGAAGCCGCCGTGCAGCAGGGGTGCGAGCACGATGCCGGGCAGCCCCGCCCACTCGCGGGGACGGACGCCGAACCGCGCCAGCTCCAGATCCAGCCCCCAGTTCCACAACTGGATGAGCCAGATCAGGGCGACAAAGCCCAGCGCGATCTTGAACGCCAGCCGGAAGTTGGCGCGCGCCCGCTCGGAGTTGGTGTAGGCCGGGTCAGGGATATGGAGCTGCATTGCGGAACACGATACCAGCCAGCCCGCCGTGCTACCAGTGCACGAGGCCATGCTGCTATCCTGTCTGACATCGGTTCTGATCGTTCATATGACAGGAGATAAGCGATGAATTCCAATACCATGAGGTTTCTCAAGGTGGCGATCGGCGTCTTGAGCCTGTGGCCGGCCACAGCACTGACGCAGGCCTGGCCGGGTAAACCGATACGAATCGTCGTTCCGTTCCCGGCCGGCGGCGGAGTGGACTACATCGGGCGCATCGTCGGCAAGGGTCTGTCCGAGCGCCTCGGCCAGCAGGTGGTGATAGACAACCGCCCCGGCGCTAGCGGCATCATCGGCGTGGAAGCCGTAAAAGCATCGGCGCCGGACGGCTACACGATCGGAGCCGCCTCCGCCGGGCCGTTGGCGATCAACCCGCATATCTTCGCGAAGCTGCCATACGACAGCCTGCGGGACCTTACGCACATCAGCAATATGTCGACTTTCCCTTACCTGCTGGTCACTCACCCGTCGCTGCCGGTCAAGAACGTCAAGGAACTCATCGCGCTCGCCAGGGCAAGACCCGGCGAGATCACCTACTCCTCGCCCGGGACCGGCAACGGGCAACACCTTGCCACGGCACTGTTCGTTTCGATGGCGAAGATGAAGATACTTCACATTCCGTACAAGGGAAACGCGCCGTCCGTCGTGGCCGTGGTGTCCGGCGAAGCCCAGTTCACCCACAGCAGTATTCCGTCGATTCTCCCTCATGTGCGCTCTGGCAGAGTCAGGGCGCTGGGGGTCGCCACCGCCCAACGCATCCCGTCGCTGCCCGAATTTCCGACGGTCGCCGAATCCGGCCTGCCCGGGTTTGAAGCCTATGGGTGGGCCGGCATGATAGGTCCCGCGAACATGCCCAGGGACATCGTGCAGCGGCTCAATACGGCAATTGTCGACACGCTGAAGCAAAAGGACATCATCGATCGGATGCTGAAGGATGGCGCCGTGCCCACGCCCACCAGCCCGGAGGAATTTTCCGCCTACATGAAGTCGGAGCTCAGGAAATGGGGCGAGGTCGTGAAAATAGCGAACGTCAAGTCAGAATAGGCGAGTCAGCAGCCTTCCGTAATCTGAGATGATACGGCGTTAAGTGGCACACAGCCGCGGGCATGGGAGAGCGCATGGAACGCAGCCGACGCGCGTGTTCAGCTTCTGTAGGATTCGAACCCACGACCCCCTGGTTCGTAGGCGCTCCTGGACATTTCGTCGTTGTTATGGATCAGGGACTTGCGGCGCTTGCCTTTACCCCTCCCTGTCTGATCCAGTCACAATCGTGGCACAGCCATTTTGGGTGAGCCTTACTCTTACATGATTGGCTCCCCGTGGAGCGGAGGTCATCCATCACACCCTTCGCTGAAGGAGCCAGGATAGAATTTGATAAACTGAGTTTGGCCCCTTTAATCTGTCTATTTAACGTTTACGCCGTGTTCCGGTGCGCGGCTTGCTGGTATAGTCAATCGCGCACTTTCGAGGAACCCGGGTTTATCCGGAGATCATCATGCGTATTGCTGCTTATGCTTTCCTTCTCCTGTTTGCTTTCACCCTGGCGGAAGCCGATGATTCGACCGTAGTCCCGACACCGGTTACGACGGCAGCCGTCCAGAGCGGCGCACAGTCTTGCACGGGAAGTGTGAGCAAGGGCGCAGCCTCCGGTCAGGTGGCGCAAGGCGGTGGCTGCTGCAACGGTCACAAAGGAGTATGTGGCTGCCGCGCGGGCAAGATCATCTGCTGCGACAAATCGTTTGCCGCGAACTGCCCCTGCAACAAGGACGAGCCGCCGACTACTTTGTAGCCATGTTCCAGACATTGTCCGGGCTGCGCGTCCCCGGATGGTCACGCTCGAAGCGAATACGTTCCAGCAACGCACGCGACGGGCCGTCATCCGCCCGCAGTGACAGGCAGCGCTGGAACATTTCCTCCGCAGTCTCCAGCGACCCGGCATGGTAGTTTTCCAGCGCCTTTTCGAAGAGGTCGCGAAGTTCCCGCATAGTCGAGTCCAGCTGTCCGCCGCGCCCGAGCAATTCATATATCCGGACAGGCTCGGTCTTTCCCATCACGCGTGCGCTGCCGATCGCCCGCACCTCAATGGCATCGCCCGCCAGGCGCCGGGTTTCTTCGCTGATGATGATGCGGGTTCGATAGGCTTTATTGACGCCCTCCAGGCGCGAAGCCACATTGACGGTGTCGCCGATGACCGTGAAGCCTTTGACCGATTCCGAGCCGATGTTGCCGACGGTCAGATCGCCCGTGGCTATGCCGATACGGATGTCGATTTGCGGCAGGCCCCTGCGCAGTCCCAGAACATCGGGCAGCATTGCCTGAAATTGCTCGAGACGGGCGATCTGGTCCAGCGCCGCGTAGCAGGCCAGGGCGGCGTGGTCCTCTTCGCCGGTGAATGGCGGCCCCCAATAGGCCATAATGGCATCCCCGATAAACTTGTCGACAATGCCGTGATGATCCCGGATCGGCTCGGACATCAGGGTGAAATAGCGGTTCAGAAAACGCACGACGCCATCCGGGGCCAGTTGCTCGCCGAGACCGGTAAAGCCGGCGATATCCGAGAACAACACGGACATCCGCTTCTTCTCGCCGCCGGCCGACGCCAGGCGATCATCGAGCAGACCGCTGACGATGCGCGGATCGAGGTATTGCCCGAAGGTGTGGCGTATCCGTTCCTTCTCGCGCAATCCGGCCACCATCGAGTTGAACGACTCGGTCAACATTGCAATTTCATCGGCAGAACTCGCCTCGACACGGATGCTCAGGTCGCCCCCTTCCACGGCCTGGGTGCCGCGCAGGAGCCTGCGCACAGGCTCCACCAGGTGGCGCGTCACGATGGCCGCAAAAAACAGGCCCAGCACGCCGGCAATGGCGGTAATGATCCAGTTCAACCGTACGGCGCTCGCTTCTTCGGCTGCGGCGCGGCTTGCCGAGGTCTCGCTGATTTTTTCGAGCGTGACGATCGCTTTTTCCATATAAGCGTTGATGCGGTCATGCTCCCGCCCCAACGCCTCACGGACAATCTTCAGCGACCGGGCATTGCCCTCCTGCGCCTCGATCAGGAAATTCCGGAAAACCACATGAAAGTCCTGCCGCGCGGACTGAATATTCGGGAGCATATCCTTGAGCAAGGCCATGGTGACACGGTCCACCTTGGTGTCCGCAGCGTTCAGCGCCTCGGTGACCAGCCGCACGCTGGAGTCAATCACCTGATCGGCATTGACCCCGCGCTGGTCAAACAGCTCGCTTTCGCGCCGTATGGATGCCTTGTCACCGGGACTCAACTGCTGCAACAGCAGGATGCGTTCAAGGTGGACGTTCTGCTGCCGGATGAGCGTATCCACGCTGGAAACCTGCTGATCGAGCGGCAGGTAATACTTCTCGAGCGCAGCGACTTCGTTGTTAAGACTCTTGAGATTGTGCGCGGACAACGCTGAAACCAGGACCATCAGCGCCAGCAGCCCCAGCGCGATGCTGTAGACCTTTAGCCTGATCGGACGCCGAAGGGGTAAAGTACGTTGCGCCATCACTGGATTGAGTGGGTCGTCACGAAACAGTGGCCTGAGTCGGTATTTCGTAGCCAGTCGGTTTGTGAGTCCTCATGGTAGTGGTTTATTGGGAGGGCTTGCAAATGAAGAAGCGGTTTACCGAGAAACAGGTCATTCGGATTCTCGGGGAGGCGGAGGCACCACGGGTGCAGATCCACGAGGTGTGCCGCAGGCATAACGTTACCGAGCAAACGGGCATGCAGAATATCGCGAAGAACCGCAAGCGCCCCATCCGGCGTCAGCCGCGCGAGATCGTCGACACCAGGCTCAACCATTATGGGAAGCATCAGGCCTTCATCCTTTTTTCCCGAGGTGCCCGGCCTGAGCTGTAGGACGCCACCCTCGATGATGATCTATGGGGCAACCGCCCATCTATGGGGCAACGCCCCAGAGCCGGGCGTTGTAACTTCTTGAATTCTGGCGCGCCCGGCAGGATTTGAACCCACGATCCCCTGGTTCGCAGGCGCCAAAGTAAAAATTGCTGCTTGTTAAATCAACAACCTGCAGCGCCCGCAATCTTCCAACGTAGCCAGAAATAGCCTCAACACGGTTTCAAGAAGCCGTACAGAGCTACGACATGGCTACGCCAGACTCGTCCCAACAGCCTGGCACAAGTCCGCTATTGATCCGGAGCGGACGGTTAATCCTCTCCTAAGCGGACCTTCAACGAATAGCCAACACACCGATTGTCCTGAAAAAAAGCCTGCGCTCGATTTTCCTTCGTACTCCTTG
>Ga0214472_10005082_pt1 | contig 13832 bp, 14 predicted proteins | sample RVTome_6_FD_207662 | JGI IMG/M metagenome (GOLD analysis project Ga0214472, IMG submission 207662) | Soil microbial communities from uranium-contaminated site in the Upper Colorado River Basin, Wyoming, United States - RVT140D175 | ecosystem: Environmental > Terrestrial > Soil > Contaminated >... | reverse complement strand
CGTCGCCTCACTTTCGGTCGTGGGAGTGGGCTCGGGGAGTGTGGTCGGCGTGGTTAGAGGTGCTTCACCAATGGCCAAGGCAGCCACATCATCGAATAGCGCGTCGATCTGTTCTCGAACCTCGCTCTCGGTCTCGTCATTGGTGTCTCGAATTGGGACAACCGCATCCCTGGCTTCCTGTTCGAGTCTGTCGGTTTCATCAACATCGATGATTTCATCGGACCGTTGCGCCAAATACTCCTGGTCGGCTATGTCCCCGACTTCGAGATTCGGGGTGGACACTGTGCTACCCAAGGAGAGCACCCCCCAAGTGGCGGCCACCACCACCACGAAGATGGCGATACGCATCAAAGTGGGGCGGGGCATTACTTGCGCTCGCTCTCGAAACGCTGATAGGCCTCGACGATGGAGGCCACGATGCGATGCCTGACCACATCACGGGCGGTCAACTCGACAAACGCCACGCCCGGGATGTCACGGAGGATCTCCCGAACCACATTCAGACCCGAGTGACGGTTCTCGGGCAGGTCGGTTTGGGTCAAGTCACCGGTGATGATCATCTTCGAGTTGAAGCCGAGCCGGGTGAGGAACATCTTCATCTGCTCCGGTGTGGTGTTCTGGGCTTCGTCGAGGATGACACAGGCGTCGTTCAATGTCCTTCCACGCATATAAGCGAGCGGGGCGATCTCGATGGTTCCTCGTTCGATGAGCGACGCCGTCTCCTCGGGCCCCAGCATGTCCCACAGTGCGTCGTAGAGCGGGCGCAGATAAGGATCGACCTTGGCGGCAAGGTCGCCGGGCAGGAACCCGAGTCGCTCCCCCGCCTCGACCGCCGGGCGGGTCAGGATGATCCGGCGAACCGAGCCACTGACCAGGCCGTCCACGGCGGCCGCCATTGCCAGATAGGTCTTCCCGGTGCCGGCCGGGCCCAAGCCGAAGGTGAGGGTGTTCTCTCGGATCGCACCGATGTACTTCTGCTGACCATGGGTCTTGGGACGAACCATCCGGCCCCGGCCAACCGGGATCCCGTCGGTGAGGATCCCTGATGGGCTGGGCACCTCGTCCCGCACCATCTTCACGATCTCGTCGACCCGGCCGCTGTCGAGCGGATGGCCCTCTTGGACCAGTATCAGCAACTCGGCGAGAACGGTACGCGCCTTCTCGACGGCAGTCTCGTCGCCCTTGAGCACGATCTCGTCTCCGCGCGCGACAAAACGCACCTCCGGGAAATGGTCTTCGACTTGACGGAGGTGACGGTCGGAATCCCCGAGTAGGTCCAGCAACAAGTGATGGCTGGGGACGCGTAGATGCGATTCGATGTGGTCAGGAGACACGGAAACGACGCCCTGATTGTGGCGCCACGCTAATTCTACCCAGCCCAGGGAATTGGGCTATTACTTCGATTTCAGTCGGACTCGGAAACGGTGTCGATCGAAGTCTCGAGGAGCGAGGAGATGACAGCCTTATCGGAGTCACGGACCTCCCCGGGAGTGCCCTCTCGGCGCATGAACTGGATGGCTGCGAGATACCGGTCGACCATATCGTGGTCACGGCCGGCGGCCACAGCATCGATGTCGATCACGGGTCCCTCGGTCAGTTTCGAGCCCGGGAACAGCTCGGTGGGTCCCACACCGTAAACGTCGGCGAGACGAGTGAGACGTTGCACAGAGATGGCGCGTTCCCCACGCTCGTAGGCGCCCACGACCGACGCCTTGAATTCGCCGTCGGTGAACGCCTCCACCTCACCCAATGACCAGCCTCGCTGACGGCGAGCCGCCCGAAGGCGGACGCCAAGAGAAGCACTGAATTTGTCGACCAAAGATTGCTCTCCCAGTGAGCCCTGCGCAGATACTAGAAGGTCGTCATCCCCCATGCCAGGGTCTGCTGAAACGGCTGGCGGCAACCACTGCCGCGGTTTCGACTCGCAGGATCGTCGATCCGAGATCGATTGACGCGGCGTCCGCGGGGATCTCGGCGGGGTCGAGCCCGCCCTCGGGCCCGATAGCGACCGTCCTCACCTCGAGAACCTCGCTATCGCCACCCGGGACGGCAACCAGTAGAGGTCGATCCAGATCGCCCCAGGCCACGAACGCGGTCCCGACTTCGATCAGCCATCCGCCCCTCGACTGCTCCAGGGCCGACACCGCCCACAATGTGGTCTTGCCCACATGTGGGATCCGGCCCTCTCCACGGCTGGTGGACAGCCAAACCAGGCGAGCAACGCCCAATTCGGACAGTTTCTCCACCAGGAATCGGCAGCGGTCACGGCTGGCGGGCGGCGCCACCGCCATGGTGAGGGGGCTCGGTCTCGGCACCGTCACCTCGTGGTCACGGACGATGCGACCGTCTCCATAGACGCCTGTCCCCACGGTGCCCCTGCCGTTCGTGTAGCTGACCTCGTCGCCGGGCGCCAGCCGCAACACCTTCTCCAGATGGTGGACCTGGTCTCCGGACACACCCAGGGTGTCCTGGTCCCAGTCGTATTGAACCAGGAGGTGGGGAACGTGGCGACCCATCAGCCGGCCGAAGCGGGGCGATCGGTGCGCTCACCTCGCAGGTCCGACCATTGGCGCAACAACGACTCCTCTTCGACGCTGAGTTGGTCGGGGATTCGGACCTCGACCAGCACTTGAAGGTCGCCCCGCGTCCTCCTCTCCAGACGGGGCACCCCGAGACCTGCCAGCCGGAACGTGGTTCCGGGCTGAGTCGCGGGTGGGATGTCGAGATTGGTGACACCCCCCTCGAGAAGCGGGATCTCGACTCTCGATCCCAGGGTGGCCTCGGCGATGCCGAGACTCACTTGATGGATGAGATCCGAATCGACGCGATCGAACCGTGGGTCCGGGGCTACCAGGATCTCAACGTAGAGGTCGCCCGGCGGTCCGGATCGCCCGCCCGACTCGCCACGACCCGAGAGCCGAAGCCTGGCCCCGGAAGACACGCCGGCAGGAACCTCCACAGTCACCGTGGTGTCCTCGGGCACCGAGCCTGTCCCCGAGCAGAGCTGACAGGGGTCGACGATCAGCACCCCTTCGCCCCGACATCTCGGACAGCTACCAACGGTCATCATCGTGCCGAACAACGATCTCCGTGCCATGCGAACCGATCCACTTCCCCCACAGTCAGGGCAGGTCGACTGATCGGACTCCGGTTCGGCGCCGCTCCCCCCACAATGCAGGCAGGTGATCCTGGTGTGGAAAGAGACCGATGCATCGGTCCCAAACGCTGCCGACGCCAGATCCAACTCGACCCTGACGAGCACGTCCCGACCCCGGATCGACCGACCCGACGGGGAACCAAACAGACCCCCGTCACCAAACACCGAGCGCAGGATGTCGTCGAATCCACCGAAACCCGAGAACAGATCGGAGAGGTCGATGGTGTCGCCCCGGTCGTAACGACGCCGCCGCTCGGGGTCGACCAGCACCTCATAGGCCTCGGCCGCCACCCGGAATTTTGCCTCGGCCTCAGCGTCGCCGGGGTTGGCGTCAGGGTGGGTGGCACGCGCCAACCGACGAAACGCCTTCTTGATCTCCTCGGTGGTCGCGTCCCTACCGACCCCGAGTATGGAGTAGTAATCCCTGGCCATCTACTCAATCGGGTTTCGAGCTGATCCGGTCCTCGAGCTCCCGGGAAACCTCTTCCACCGCCGAGATCGCCCGTTTGTAGTTCATGCGCATCGGGCCGATGACGCCGACCGACCCCCCTGCGCTGCCCGCCTCGTAGGTCTTTGACACGACCGCCAGGTCGACGTCACCACCCAATTGGGCTCCGATCTGAATCGAAGTGCCGGAGGCACCGGCAAGGATTCTCATGACCTCGGCCTCACGTTCGAGCACCTCGAGTACCCGCTGCACCGCCGAGAGATCAGCCCAAACGCTGGAGAGACGCTGGGCACCGCCAACGAACACTTCGGCCCCCGACGAGGCGGCGAGATGGAGACCGTCGGCGAAAGTGAGCACCGCTTCGCGGGTTGGCTCGGTGAGTTGACCCATGATCTCCTCGCCGATCTTCAGGTCATGCCCGAGATCGCTCCCGACGACAGCTGCGCTGACGAGGCGCTGTGCCTCTTCGATCTCAAACGGGGTGACCGGAACCCGCACCCGGCCCCGCTGCTGGAGGACCCTTCCGCCTTCGGTCACGACCACGATCAGGATCTGATCGGCAGTGACCTGGACGCTCTGGACAGCCCTGACCCGGTCCCCGACGATCCCGGGTGCCACGACAACCGCCGGAAGGTCGGTGATTTCGGCGAGAAGGTCGGATGTCGCCTTCAACAGCTTGGAGAGCTCGAGGTGGACCTCGCCGAAGAGGTTGTTCACTTTGGCCTGTGCCGCCGAGCGCAATCGACCCGGGCCGAGATGGTCGACGTAGTATCGATAGGCGAGCGCAGTCGGGATCCGTCCCGCCGAGGTGTGGGGCTGGACCACGAATCCTTCCTGCTCGAGCGCGGCCAGGTCGTTACGGACGGTCGCAGTGGACACGGCGAGATGAGCCTTCTCCACCACCACTCGCGAGCTGACCGGCTCCCCGGTGCGGATGTGCTCCTCTACCAGTGCCCTGAGGATCTCTGAGCGACGGTCTTCGAGCATCACTACACGTTATCCGCAGTTGACGGTTCCACCCATCCGATCGGAGCCGCGAGACCCAGCACGGCACGATGCACCTCGTCCGTGAGAAGCGGCCTGCGCACGACAAGACGGCCACCGCTCATCTCGATCACCCCCGCCTCCTCGAGCAATCTGCCTTCGACCGACCCGATCAGCGACTGCACCCCTGGTCCGTCGGAAACCCCTTCTGACCTTCGCAATCCAACGAAGAGCCGGTCGATCTCGGTTTCCCAGCCAGAGACGGGCTCGGCTCCAGCGATCGGCCTTCTCCCGGATTCGATCTCAGACAAATACGCGTCCAGTCGGCGGACGTTCCTGCTGCGCATCCCGTCGCGAAACCGATGCGCCCCGTTCCCGTAGGCCTCGTACTGGCCTTGGGCCCACACCGTCAGGTTGTAGCGGCATTCGTGATCGGGCCGGCACCAATTCGAAACCTCATAACGGTCATAGCCGGCGCCACCCAGTCTGGCCTCGGCTCTCTCATAACGATCGGCCTGGACATCGGGATCCGGCGCCTCGGCACCGCCGATCACGGCCCGGTTGAGGGGGGTCCCGGGCTCGACCGTGAGGGCGTAACACGAGATGTGATCGGGGTTGGCCTCGATCGTGTGCTGCAACGTCCGGTCCCACGATTGGTCCGTCTCCAACGGCGTTCCGAAGATCAGGTCCACCGAGACACTCGGCATCCCGGCACCTCGGGCGGCGGCGACCGACGACATGATCTGGCCGGGGCCATGGCGACGTCCCAGCGCTTCCAGCACCGCCCCGTCGAAGCTCTGGGCGCCGAATGAGACGCGGTTGAAACCCAGCCGGCGCAACTCGAAGGCCCGTTCCTCTGTGAAGTCTTCGGGATTGGCTTCGAGGGAGATCTCGACTCCGGAATGCAAGCCATGACGGTTCTCGATCGTGGACAGGATGCGACCGAGAATCGACGGGGGGACGTGACTGGGAGTGCCACCACCGAAGTACACCGAATCGAGCGGGCCCCATTCCGGTGCCATCCCGATCTCGCTGACCACGGCAGCGGCGTAACGGTCGATCATGTCATCGGCCCCGGCCACCACCGCGAAGTCGCAATACGGACAGATCGACGAGCAGAACGGGATGTGGACATACGCCGACCTGGCGTCGACCATGGCGTCCACCGGGCTCATTCGTCGTCGTCGACCCGGAGGGCAGCGACGAATGCTTCCTGGGGCACCTCGACCGAGCCGACCATCTTCATCCGCTTCTTACCTTCCTTCTGCTTCTGGAGCAGCTTCTTCTTCCTGGTGACGTCCCCTCCGTAACACTTGGCGATAACGTCCTTGCGCTTCGCTTTGACCGTCTCCCTGCTGATCATCCGCCCGCCGATGGCAGCCTGGATCGGCACATCGAAGAGCTGGCGGGGTATCAGCGACCGGAGACGGGTGGTCATCGATTTCCCGTATTCCTGTGCCTTGTCCTTGTGGACGATGGCCGAGAAGGCATCGACCGGCTGGCCGTTGAGGAGGATGTCCACTTTGACCAAGTCCGCCTCGCGGTATCCGGCCGGCTCATAGTCGAGGGAGGCATAGCCCCGGGTGCGGGACTTCAGCTGGTCGAAGAATCCGAAGACGATCTCAGCCAGCGGGATCTCGCAGTCGAGCTCGACTCGTTCCGGGCCCAGATAGCTCATGTTCCCGATCTCGCCCCGGTGGTTGGTGACCAGTTCCATGATCGGGCCCACGAACTCTGTCGGGCTCAAGATCATGATCTTGACGTAGGGCTCGGCCACCCCGGCGAGGCCTCCCGAATCGGGCAAATCCTGGGGCGATTTGATCTCCTTCACCGACCCGTTGGGCAACGTCACCCGATAGGCCACCGATGGTGCGGTTGCCACTAAATCGAGGTCGTACTCACGCTCCAGGCGCTCGCGGACGATCTCCATGTGAAGCAGACCGAGAAACCCGCAACGAAACCCGAAACCCAGGGCGCGGCTGCTCTCGGGCTCGTAGACGAGGGAGGCATCGTTCAGACGCAGTTTCTCCAGCGCCTCCCGAAGACGCTCGAAGTCGTCGCCGTCGGTCGGGAACATGCCGGAGAAGACCATCGGCTTTGGCTCGGAGTAACCGGGCAACGGTTCCGTCGCCGGCCGGATGGCGTCGGTCAGCGTGTCACCGACCTTGATCCGGTCGATCTCCTTGACCCCTGTGATCAGATACCCGACCTCCCCGGTTCCAAGGTTCGTCACCGGCTTGGCGGAAGGGGTGAGGACTCCGATCTCGTTGGCGTCGTGGGTCTCGCCGCTCGCCATAAGGCGGATCTTCTGACCGGAGCCGAGCCGGCCGTCGACCACCCTGATGTAACAAACGACACCGCGATAAGCGTCGTAGTAGGAGTCGAACACCAGGGCGCGCAAAGATGCGTTTGGATCGCCGGCGGGTGGCGGGACCTGCTCGACCAGGCGCTGCAGCAACTCTTCGACTCCGGCTCCGGTCTTGGCCGAGATCCGCACGATGTCGTCCGCTGAGCCCCCGAGGATGTTGACGATCTCGCCCGCCACCCGTTCCGGGTCCGCGGCAACCAAATCGATCTTGTTGATCGCCGGTATGACCTCGAGACCGGCGTCGATGGCCAGGTATGCATTGGCCAGGGTTTGGGCCTGGACACCCTGGGCGGCATCGATCAACAACAACGCCCCTTCGCAGGCCGCGAGTGACCGGGAAACCTCGTATGAGAAGTCGACGTGACCTGGAGTATCGATCAGATTGAGGACATACTCCTCGCCGTCCTCGCCCACATGACCCAAACGCACGGTCTGCGCTTTGATCGTGATCCCGCGCTCCCGCTCCAGGTCCATGGTGTCGAGGACCTGCTCTCTCATCTCCCGTTCGCTCACGGCCCCGGTGCGCTCGAGCAGACGATCGGCAAGGGTCGACTTGCCGTGGTCGATGTGAGCGATGATCGAGAAGTTGCGGATGCGCGCTTGAGTGGTCACGAGTAGTGGAAGGGTGCCATTGTAACTTCGATCCGGGCCCTGCTACTCTGCCGTTTCCGGCGCTCCCACCAGGGGTTTGGCCGGTCTCCCCTCAACGGATCCGGGTTTCAACATGGCCAACATCAAGTCTCAGATCAAGCGCAACCGCCAGAACGACGGGCTGCGGATACGGAACAAATCGGTCAACAGCGACCTCAAGACCAGCATCAAGAAGGTCGAGACCGCCGCCGCGGCGGGTGAGCCCACCGACGATCTCTATCGGGCGGCACAGAAGAAGATCGACGTCGCCACCTCCAAGGGCGTGCTTCACAAGAAGACAGCTGCCCGTAAGAAGTCAAGGCTCGCAAAGAAGTCTTCAACCTCCGGCTGAAGCCTCGCGCTCACCCGTACCAGCGGCACAGGGCGACGGTAAGTCTCTCCAGCGTCACCCGATGCACCTCTTCCGGTTGTGACTTGATCACCCGGTCGGCGCGCACCAACGCCTCTTGAGCTTTCCGCAACGAGGATTCCCGGACCCTGCCCCGCTGTGACCACACCCGAGAGGCGCCCCTGTCGGTGGACCGTGAACCGGTCCAGGTGCGGAATGTCTCCTCGTCGGGAGCCGCTGCAGCCAGCGACCGCCGCTTGAGATCGGACTCGACCGCCGCCAGATAGACAAGCGGGTGGCCGTGGACCAGGAAGTCGGACAACCTCCGCAGCGCCACACCCACCTCGCCTTTGGAGATCGCATCGGTGATGTGGAACATGGGCTCGTCGGGGCGATTCTTGAACCGGTCGAGGATCATCTGTTTGGTGAGCTTGCCGTGAAGACCGTGCAGTTGATCGAGCGCCCCACCCATCGCCGCGGTGTCCGTGCCGAACTTCTGGAGCAGTGCCTCCTTGGCCCCCTTGTCGAGTTGGAGCCCACGATCACGGACCTCGGCGTCGAGCCACTGGGATGCCTGACGCTCCCAGATCTTGCCCACGGACACCGACTTGCCTCGATCCTGGATCACTTTGACCAGAGATCTGGGAGTGGTGCCGGCAACGAGGATCACGACCTCTATGGCCTCCAAGTCGGCGGACCTCAGCAAATCAGCCAGGACCTCGGCTTCTGCGACCTGAAGGCTCTGGGCATCGATGATCTCCAGACCCTGCCTTTCCCCGAACAAGGAGCCAGACTGAAGCAAGGGGACCAGAGGTTCGAGCTCGGTTCGGAGCGTCCCGTCACCTTCCTCTCCGGCGCCGCGCCCTGGAACGTCGATGCGAACCAGTTCCGCTCTCCCTACACCCTGCTCCGAGAACCGCTCCGCCGCAGCATCGAGCATCCGCTGGCGCTCGCCGGGACCGGCGTTGGATGGGGCCGAGATCAGAAGCACGCCCATTCCGAAGACCGTAGTCAGGCCGACCGACAGTTACGGCAATCTGTCGAAGAGCTTCGCCAGGTCGCAGGCGACAGCGACGTCATGGACCCTGATGATGTCGGCCCGGTGCTCGAGAGCCAGGGCGATATAGGCCACCACCCGATGGAAATCGCGCTTTCTCGGGATCGGGATCAATACCGGTTTGCCGAGTAGGTGCAACTCTTCGGTGCCGGCAATCACCTCGAGTTGCATCCTGGTATAGGCCCCGTAGTCGCCCCGATAGCTGAGGGCGATTCCCGGGTCGAGGATGATGTTTTCGATCCCAGCGCTCTCCAACTGGGAGATCAAGCCGGCGAATTCCTGGGCGGTGTGTCGTGCCTTGTCGGGTCGTATCTCGATCTCGTCGACTTGGTGCGGGTTGGGGCCCTCCACATAGACGGCGATCGCAGCCACGTCGGCCGCCGCGACCACCGATCTCATCTCCGGATCACGAAGCCCTCCGGTGTCATTGACGATGACGGCACCCGCGTCGACGGCGGCGCTGGCCACCTCCGGCTTCCAGGTATCGATGGCTACCAGATGGCTCTCAGCGGCCAGCGCTTCGACCACCGGCACCACCCGCGAGATCTCTTCGACCTCGTCGATCGTCGGATTGTCGAGATGCGACGACTGACCGCCGAGATCGATCAGAGTGGCCCCCCATGTCCGATACCGGTCAGCCATCAGGAGTGCCTCGTCGACCGAGTGAGCCACGGTGTGAAGGTTTTTGGAGTCGGGTGAGATGTTGATGACCCCCATGACGTGGGTGACCTCACCCAACGGCAGCTCAACGCCTCCCAATGTGATCGAAAATCCGCCGTCCATGGTTGGGAAGTGTCCCATCCCAGGATCGGTTAGGACAGCGGAACCACCACGTCCCCGTCCTCGTCGGTGCGCTTCACGATCGTCCCTGTCTCCATCAGGGTTTCGATCACCCACTCCGCAGGGTGCCCGAAGTCGTTGGGCCCCACCGAGATCACCGCGAGATCGGCCTCTACTTCGCTCAGCCATTCCGCGTCAGACGTCGCCGCACCCTGGTGCGGCACCTTGAGAACATCGGCGTGGAGCGGCCCCAGATCGGCCTGGGCGACGGTCTCGATGTCGCCGGTGAGCAGCATCGTCTTTGACGGCCCACTGACCACCACCACGATCGATTCATCGTTCGGTGACGCATACCGTCTCAGGGGACCGAGCACCGTGAGCTCCACCCGGCCCAGATCCCATCGTTGCCCGAGTGACGGTCTTTCGACCCGAACCTGTCCCGCGCCGAGGTTGGCGAGCAGCTCAACCGAGGCAGGGGTCTCATGGTGGTCCGTCACCGCCCAGACCCGGCCGATGGGCACCCGCCCTACCAAGCCGATGAGACCGGTGGCGTGGTCGGCGTGGACATGGCTGAGGACGACCAACTCGAGTTGCCGCACCCCGTACTCCCCCAGCTTCTGGATGAGATTCACTTGATCTGGCCCTCCATCGACCAGGGCAAAGCGACCGTTCCCTCCGGAAATCAGCAGCGAGTCCCCCTGACCAACGTCGAGTACCACGACCCCAGCGTCGGGTACATAGGACCTGGCCCCGATGAGATTGCTGACAAGGACCAAGGCTCCGACCAGTGCGAGAACCCCTCGCTGCGACCGATAACGCACGAAGAGGGCCGCCATCGCACCGGTCACGAGGAGGCCAACCGATCCCACCTGGGGCCACGTGGAGACACTTCGGGCCAGATCGAGGACCCTCCCCGCCAGCCACGCCGCAACCGAGACCAGTGGGTCGATGCCGGTGACTCCCACCGCTCCGACCAACGTCGCGGCGCTGACAACCGGGGCTGCGACCAGATTCACCGCAGGTGAGAGCAGCGGCACCTGGTCGAATGTGAGCACCAGCAACGGAGAGACCGCGATCTGGGCCCCAAGAGTCACGGCTAGGGCCCGACGCCACAAGGTGCCGTCTGTTGGCCACCGGGCGCCGATGAGAACACCGGCAGTGGCGGCCACCGACAACTGGAAGCCGGCGTCGAATGCGAGATGGGAATCGAGGATCAGCAGCCCGATCACAGCTACCGACAACAGCTGCCATGCCTCCAGCGCCAACCCGATTAGGCGCCCGACGAGGACCACGCCGGCCATGACCGTGGCTCGCAGCACGGAAGGCTCGAATCTCGTCGCCGCGGCGTATATGGGCAGGGCGACCAGTCCGATCACCGCTCGCCGTTTGGGGCCGATGCCGAGTGGGCCGGCGGCCACCGCGAGCAGACCAAGGAACAGAGCCACGTTGGACCCGCTGACAGCCGTGAAATGGGAGAGGCCGGCCCGGCGCATCGCCACGACATCGATCTCGTCCAGGCCTCCGGTATCCCCAATCAGGAACCCGGCCAGCAACGACCTCGAATCGTCGAGCGGCTGCAGGTGTTCCATCACTTGGCTGCGGAGAGCCTGACCGATCGCCAGCACGGGCGAGCCGGAGTCGGCGACCACCTCGAGGCGTGCCACTTGCACGGTGCCTCGATGTCGCTCACCCCGAACCAGACCCGGCTTGCCGTCGCTTTCCCCCACGATCGACAATGTTTGTCCGGCGAATGCGGTGGTTCCATCCGGAAGATCGAGAAGAAGTGGTCCCTCTCTGGTCCCGGCAATCGCCCATGGCCCGTAGCGCCCGTCAACGACATCCGTGGTCATGACAACTGTGGCCCGGAACGGCCCGGGTGCCAGTGGAGCTAGCGGCGCGGAAGCGAACAACGCCGAAATCACCGCGAGGGTGATCGCGGTAGCGATCACCAAACTGCGACGGATTGCCACATACCCCACCAGTACGGCGACTCCAGCCAATCCGCCCGCTCCCAGCCCCGCTGCGACCACTCCCAGCCAGACACCGACCGCGGCTCCGACCCAGGGCCTGGAAGCGACCGGGGGCAGAGCAGGATGGTCGAGCCTCAAGGCACTGTGACCAGATCACGCATGGCCGCCAACTTGGCCTCCCCGATTCCCGGCACGTCAAGCAGATCCTCCACGGCCTGAAACGGCCCATTTGCTTCGCGGTGGGCGACGATCCGCTCGGCGAGGACCGGGCCCACCCCGGGCAAGTCCTGGAGCTGGGTGGCGTCGGCTCGGTTGAGCGAGATGAGTCCATCGCTGCTGGAGGCGGCTGGCCCTGCGGGGGTCGATCCACTCGGTCCTGGCACCACCACCTGGTCACCTGCCAACACCGCGCCGGCGAGATTGATCGAATCGAGGCCGGCACCGGGTCGGGCTCCGCCGGCGGCGGTAATGGCGTCGGCGACGATCGACCCTTCTGCGACCTCGACCACCCCTGGGCTTACGACCCAACCCGACACGTGAACCGAGATCGGTCGGCTCGTCCCCAATGAGGACGATGACGGGCTGGCGGCAAGGGCGCCGAAGCCGGGCTGTTCACCGCCGGAAAGACCGAGACCGGCCCCGATCACGATCGCGGCGAGGCAAAGTCCCACGCCCCATTTCGTGTTGCTGCCCATCACCACCCCACCGCATCACCCACCCTCCGGTCTACCTACCAGCGGCGGGAGGGCAGCGGAACCCCTTCGCTAGGGTGCCGGTCATGCTCGACTCGACCCGATTTCGAGTTCCCCCTGGGTCGGAAGTGAACCTCTCGGCTTACGACCCCGACTCCAGCGACGGGTTCGCCGGAGGAAAGAACGAAGGGGAAGAGGCACTCCCCGACCTCAACCGCCGCCTGGCTGAGCTGCAAAGCAGGTTGTGGGCAGAGTCCAAGCAGCGCCTGCTGGTGGTGCTCCAGGCGATGGACACCGGAGGCAAGGACGGCACGATCCGCCATGTCTTCAAGGGGGCAAACCCCCAAGGAGTCGAAGTAAGGAGCTTCGGCCCGCCCACACAGATGGAAATGGCTCACGACTACCTGTGGAGGATCCACCCCCATGTCCCTCGCAACGGGGCGATTACCATCTTCAACCGGTCTCACTACGAGGACGTCCTGGTGGTCAGAGTCCGGGAGTTGGCTCCTGAGGACCGCTGGCGGCGCCGGTACCAGCACATCAACGACTTCGAGCGGCTCCTCACCGATGAGGGCACCGCGATCGTCAAGCTGTTCCTACACATCTCACCCGAGGAACAACGCGCCCGGCTCCAGGCCAGGCTGGACGACCCGACCAAGCGATGGAAGTTCCGGGAAGGCGACCTCGAGGACCGAAAGCTATGGGCCCAGTTTCAGACGGCCTACGAGGAGGCGCTGACCCGCACCTCGACCGACAAGGCCCCCTGGTACGTGATCCCGGCCAACCGCAAGTGGTATCGCAACCTGGCGGTGTCGAGCATCCTCATCGAGACTCTGGAGAGGATGGATCCCAAGTTCCCCGAGCCGGGGATGGACCTAGACGGGCTGGTCGTCGTCTGATCTCTTGAAACGGGCAGCGATGGCTCTAGCCTCGATCTCGAGACCGATGTCGCGGTAGGCCCCGCGATGTCCCAGCTTCTGACGGCGTCCTTTGAGGTAGTCACCGAGATAGCTCCCCAGAAACGGGATGACACCGCGCTTTCTCCACTGTCGAACGTGGACCAACTCGTGGATAACCAGCAGACCCAGCTTCTCCCTGGGGCCCGCGAGCACCCCCGGGTCGACATAGACGGTGTTGCCAAGCGTCATCGCCTGGATCCCCTTGCCCCACGTCCTCCGCATCAAGGCCGGAGCCGGACGCAGGGTCACCTGTTCTGGCTTTACCGGCTGAATCAGACGCGGCAACTCGCTGATGTCTAGCCCGGAGGCGGCGAGAGCCGAGGCGGCGTTCATCCGACCACGAAGTTGATCACGTTGGGCGGTCTGGCGATCACATTGCGAACCTCGGCGTCGTTGATCCAGGCCTGTACCTTCTCCCGGCCAAGTGCGACTCGCTCC